>JGI20130J15133_1001165_pt1 | contig 22639 bp, 29 predicted proteins | sample WasSprMetagenome_FD_15133 | JGI IMG/M metagenome (IMG submission 15133) | reverse complement strand
GAATACCGGGTTGCAGAGCTAACGATGCACACGACGACGAGCATAGATCTCTGCAGGATCATGGCGGGCATAAGCGCCGAGGTTGATGGAAGGCTTGGAGAACCCGCGACGATAAGAATCAAAGGTATTGGGGCTCCGAGGAGATTATTTTCAAACCAAGAACCCGGCTAATCCAATACTTCATCAAGTGAGGCTATACAGCAATAAAATTAACAATGGTCAATAGCTATGTTAATAGCTATTATAAGGGGGACGACCACAAACATCACGAATAGGAGAACTGTTAATTTCATAATTTTTATGGCCCTTAAAATATGCTTCGGAGATAAAGCAATAACATCGTCACCTAATACGTAATGTCCTGGCTTTTCTAACTTCACATTTAAAGCACCAGCCATAGCTGACATGCTCCATCCGGCATTTGGGCTTTCAGTTTTACAGGCGTCTCTGCGCAAAATTTTCCAAGAGCTTTTCCAGTCCTCACCCAGCAGGCAGGCTGCTATAACCATTAGAAGGGCTGTAAGACGGGCTGGTATATAATTCATTAAGTCATCTAATCTTGCTGAAAACCATCCGATATTAACATGCTCCTGATCCTTATAACCGACCATGGAATCTAAGGTATTAACAACGCGGAAGAGAATAGATCCTGGAATTCCAAAGAAAGCATAATAAAAAAGTGGCGATGTTACTCCGTCAACCGTTCCCTCAGCTATAGATTCTATAGTTGCTGAGATTATCTGCCTTGTATTGAGCTTTTTAGGATCACGTCTAACAATGCATGATAACAGCCGCCTAGCGTCTTCAATGCGATTCTGTTCGATAGCTTTTGCTATGGGAAGTGTGTATTGCTCCATACACTTTATGGCGAATGTGGTTTTTAGTAATAAGGAGGCCAGGATCATATAAACTACTAGACCAAAATATTGTTGAATAAGGAGGAGTATAAAGTGGGCAGGAATTGTGAAAAGAGCAATTACTGATAGGCCTAATAAAACCCCATTTAATCTTTCAGTATGCGGATTCTTGCTCTTAATTCGTGGTTTAAGTAATATGATTACTTTTCCCATCCACACTGTCGGGTGAATTTTCTCTGGAGGCTCCCCGAATGCTAAATCCACCAATAACGCTACTACTAATATAATTAAGTGAGCGATGATGGGGTTCGCACCTTGTTGAAGCATAAATAATCTATCTTACGAGTTACCTATAATTTTTCTTAAGACTGCCAGCAATTTTTCATTTTCTCCTCGCGTCCTCACAGCTATCCTAATGTAATATTTATCGAGGCCTTTAAAGGAGCTGCAGTCTCGAATTAATATTCCATGCTTCAGCATTCTTTCCTTTAATTGAGCGGCTGTGAAGCCAGTCCCTCTTACATCCACGAGAATAAAGTTTGCATGTGCTGGAAAGACTTGAAGACCACGAATTCTCCTAAGCTCATTTAACAGAAATTCCCTCTCTTCTCTGACCAGTTTCCGTGTCTTTTCCAAGTACCTCTTTAGAGATTCTCTATCTTGAAGAACCGCAATAACCGCCGCTTGTGCTAAGCAATTAACATTCCATGGTATTTTGCCTCTAAACAAGAGGTTAATGATTTCCTTACAAGCTACTCCGTAGCCTATTCTAAGGCCAGCTAGTCCGAAAGACTTAGTAAATGATCTAAGAACGAAGAGGTTTTTATATGTCTTCACTTCGCTGACCAGTGAAATGTCTCCATCTACAAATTCTATGAAGCTTTCATCTATAAAGACCAATACATGTTCTCTATCACTATTTTCAATAATTTCAAGTAGATCGCTCCTTGGTATTAGGATGCTTGTGGGATTATTCGGATTACATAGAAAAATCATCTTGGTTTTTGATCCCAGTGCTTTCAAAATAATACTCGGATTAACTCTAAAATTATTATTCAACCTCACATATTTTGGAATACCACCAGCTTTCTTCACAGCATTTTCATATTCCCCAAATGTAGGCACTGGAATAATAGCTTCATCACCATTCTTTATGAATATTTCACAGAACAGATGAATAAGCTCTGTTGAGCCATTACCAACTATAATGTTCTCCGGATATATTCCCCCAAGATATTCCGAGATAGCTTTTCTTAAGGCATTAGATTCTGGATCAGGATAAAATGGTATTTGCCAAAGGCTCCTTTTGATAGCCTCTATGGCTTTTTGCGGGGGGCCTAGGGGGTTTATGTTCGCGCTAAAATCCAAAACATCCTTGTAATAAGGATGATATTTCCAGATCTCACCTCCATGTGCACAAGGTTTTAACTCTTTAACCTCATCTCGGGCTAATCTAATAATTTGACTCGACTCCATATACTCACCCTCATAATCGTACTCTGCCCGTTAAATTCGATGGGATATCGAATTCAACAGGCCTTCCCATTAGGTTGAGTAATATCGGCATGATATATTTACCGCGTATATGCCCAAGTCCACCTTTATAGGCAGCCCTCTCACTATATCGTGAGACCTCATCTCTAACCACGTCTGAGCCGGCTATAGTGATCGGTGTGGGATCAGCGGTATGTTTCTTGAGCTTCACAGGGGTTGCATGGTCTGCAAGTAGCATGATATAGTTTTCTTCTAGGCTGATATTTTTAATGATTGTTCCAACCATGGAATCGATTTTCTTTATTATTAGAATCTTTCCAGCGATGTCGCCATCGTGGCTCGCCTCATCCGGCCCTTCCACATGGATTAGAACTAAGTCATGATCTTTAAGGGCCCTTAAAGCGGCGTCCGCCTTTGCTATGGTATTAGTATCAACCTCCCCTGTCGCTCCGGGGACGTCAACAATATCCATACAAGCGAGCTTGCAAATACCTTTAATTAAGCTTGCGGCCGCCACACATGCCCCCTTAACCCCATACCTCTCATAGAGAGGTTTGAGGCTTGGCCTTTTCCCTCCACCCCATGGGATTAGAACGTTGGCCGGTGGCTTTCCCTTAAGCCTTCTCTTTTGATTAATGGGATGATCTTTGAGAACATTATATGTGATCTTAATGAATTCGTTAAGTGCGTCAGCGGTTCTCTTAGCTTCAAGAGAGCGATCTAATGGCTTAATCAAGTCCGCTTGATTGCCAAGTTTAGGCTTGCATGCAGATACATTTGGAGAGAGCCTTTCACCCCTAAGAACTAAGACTCCCTTAAATCCTAGTGTTTGCTTAAATATTACCTCGACATCCGAGGCCGTTCTCAACTTTAAATCTTGAATCTGGGTTGCGAGCTCAACTGCCTCTTCACGGATCCTACCAGCATTTTCATCAACTATGATAAAATCTTCATTTACGGTGGCAAAGTCACATCTGAAAGCCACATCCTCATCCCTCAGCTCAATTCCGGCACCAATAGCCTCAAAGCCACCTCTTCCGGTATAAACTCTATATGGATCGTAACCTAATATTGCTAGAGTTGCTATATCGCTTCCAGGTGCAACGCCAGGGGATATGGCGTGTAATAGTCCTGAGACCCCGAGAAGGGCAACATTATCCATGTTTTTTGGCTTAGCGGCCTCTAGGGGTGTTAAATAGTTAAGCTCGCTTAATTGCCGATCACCCATCCCATCACCAATTATGATGATGGCCTTCATGGTTTATGACATGGAATTGGCCTATCAAGCTCTTTTTAATCCTTTTTCCTCCACATCTATGTCCTGTTCTATTCTCTTATGCGAGTCTTGGATTATCTTCTTGATTAGGTTGTTTAGGTTTTCAGGTTTGATAATTATCTATTGTGCGAGAGGGCTTGCTCTGTTACTTTTCATATTGCTGGCCTAAACTTTAGAGACCTCTTTGAGAGATACAGAGATACTATGTAACCATGGCTTTCAGGGAAAAGGTGTTAGGAGATAGTCCCATAAATTCTCGAGGATGTTCTCTGTGGAGAGGAGGTTTAGGAGGACTGTAGCATTGGATGATGCCCGTGGTAAAGCTTCATGGTCTCAGGGCATATGTATAGTCTGCTGTAGACGTTGATTCAGGGGAGATTTTAACAATATACGCCCTCATGGGGCGGGAGCATGCTCATTGCCTTGAAGTTCCTTAGAACGGTCTTAGAGAGAGCCTAAACAAGCCATTTGATAATAATTGATAGAGGCCCATGGTATGAGTGGGTACTAGAAAGACTTGGACTAAAATAATTACCCTAATATACCAAAGGCTCGGTTTAAGGAATATTGTCAAAAATTCTCTGAACACTTGAAGCAAAGTACCAGAAGCTTCTATAACAACATAAACGCATGAAGACTCAGCCGATAAAAGACTAAGCAGTAATAACAACGATAAGAAAATGCTCATAGTAATGGAAAACTTAAGGAGGCATATTACCTAAGTTAATAGGACTATGGAATTTCCTTGTCTCCTCAGAACCTTAAAGTCTCCCCGTTTTCTCGGGCTTTATACTCCATTAAGGCGCGCGTATACATGTTTGATGATATTCCCGCGATTAGCCCTCTGATAGCACCATTAGAGAGAGGCCCGAGCTTTTTTAGAATTCCAGGCTTAGCTTGATCAAACCTTAAAAATTCGAAAATCCCTTTTGCTCCGGCAATATAACAGGCTATAGTCATTCCCAATAACTCATCAGCTACCAATCCCAGGTGCCCTGTGAATCTTTCCTTTGTTAAGCCAGGTATTAAACCTGCTTGAGCATCTTCCTCCGCCCTAAAACATGCAACAATTAAACAGGAAACATTTACATCTGATAACGCCTTAAGAAATTCTTCCCTGAGAATTTTGGCGGCACTTTCTTTATCCTCTACACCAGGATGTGGGACAAAAAGCTCTAAAGCGGTGGATATAAGATCTTTCAACGTTATTCCCTTTCTCTCAAGGTATTCTAGTAGTTCCGCTGGAAGCAAGCCTCTTCCTCGAAGGAAGAATTTGTGTTGAATACCTCCTTATTAGTTTTTGTTCGGAAAGTTTTTATTTTGTTGGATGGATAATCCATCCATGAAAAGAGGAGTATCTAGTGGTTACGTGGCTATAATCCTAATCGTACTAATAGTGGGAATAGTAATAGGTTATGGAGGAGCATACCTAGCATCAAGACCAACCGTAACAGTGACGCGAACACCGGTGCCAACGACCATTACGACAACAACTACTATTATGGAAGCTGTAACATTTCCAATAACAGTTTCTACAACAATACCTGTAACCATTACAACTCCAGTAACCATCCAAGTTTCCTGGCCAAGAACAGTTGTTGATGCTTTGGGAAGGGAGATATCATTTAATGAGCCTCCAAAGAGAGTGGTTTCTGTAATACCTAGCATTACAGAGTATCTATTTGCACTTGGATTAGGTGATAGGGTTGTGGGTGTTGATGAATACTCAAACTGGCCCCCAGATGTTGTTAACCTGACTAAGGAGGGTAAGATAGCTGTTGTTGGAGGCCCATGGACCCTAGATATAGAGAAGATAGTAGACTTGAAGCCGGATCTAGTACTCATGTGCAGAGGTGTAAAGCCTCAAGAGGTCCAGTTCGCGCCTAAGCTTGAGGAGCTAGGGATAAAGACATTCTTCCTAGTATGTGATGCTGCCAAAAACCAATACGATGTGTATATGGATATTAGGACTCTTGGTAAGATATTTGGTGTGGAGCAAAGAACTGAGGAGCTTATTAAAGCTATTGATGCTAAGGTAAGGTTTGTGGTTACAAAGCTCTCACAAGCTAATGCTACCAAACCTAGGGTTCTGCAACTAGTTGGGCCACCATCATGGGGCCTCTGGAGTGCTGGTGGAGACACCTTTATTGAGTGGCTGATAGAGGCTGTTGAGGGAAGAAATATAGCGTCTAGGTATAGTGGTTGGCCGCAGCTAAGCTACGAGTACATACTGTCTCAAGATCCAGAAGTAATCATTATTACTGCTCACAACATAGACCCTGAGAAGGCTGCTGACGAACTAAGGCAGACACCTCTTGCTAATACAACAGCTTGGAGAACTGGAAAAGTATACCTGTTAACGGGAGAAGCTAATGACATGCTATCTAGGCCAGGACCAAGAATAGGCGATACATTGCTACTGCTTGCAAAGATTATCCATCCAGAGATCTTTGGCGAAGTGCAGAGAGCTGATGTTGTAAAGATCTCACAAGCTGTGGTGGCATGTCCTGTAGCAGGCTATGACTTTGCATTGCTGGCTATAGCAGAGGCGTAGTATATGACAATAAGCTTTTATGAAACAAAGCTTAGGAACTTTTTAATCTTCTTTTTCCCCCTCACATTCTTAACCGTTGCATTATTTGTTGCACACCTCTCCATAGGTCCTGCAATGCTCGACCCAATTCTAGTTTTCCAAACATTATTTGGCCTTTCACCTAATCCGGAAAAAGCGGTTGCGAATGTGGTTTCCCTCAGACTTGCAAGAGCCTTAGCCGCACTTTTATCTGGAGCTACACTTGCACTTGCTGGTTTGCTTATGCAGACTATTACTAGGAATCCTCTTGCAGATCCCTACATATTTGGCTTATCATCAACAGCACTAACATTTGTTGCTCTAGGATTTATTTTCGCACCCTCGTTAATGATCTGCAAACACTACCTAATTACCGTAGCGTTCTTAGGTGCTTTATCAGGGTATATGCTAACAGCTTTACTATCTAAGCTTGGTGGAGGTAGTGACGTCTCGATGGTGTTAGCTGGTATAGCTGTCGCATCCCTGTTTTCAGGATTATCACATGTACTTCTATACATAGTTCAAAGCATGATTAGAAGTCACTATGTATACTTCCTACTTGGTAGCACAGCAACTGTTCTACAGAAGGAGATACCACTAATGGCTGATTCATTATTGTCTATCACATTCATCTCGTTACTGTTTATCAAACCACTGAATGCGTATCTATATGGGGATTCCTACGCCAAGCAACTTGGTTTCGAACCAGAATTTATAAGGCATCTAGGAGCGTTCATAGCATCCTTCCTAACAGCTGTAATAGTTTCTTATGTGGGGATCGTAGGGTTCATAGGACTTGTAGCACCACACATAGCGAGATTCCTTGTAGGCTCAAACCATTTATTTTCAATGCCTACTACAATCCTCGTTGGAGCCTCAATAGCATTATCTGCCGATATTATTGTTAAGCTGATAAGTATGTATGTAGGTACTGTAGCAGAGCTACCCCTAGGCATAGTAACCTCCATCATTGGTGCACCATTCCTTGCATACCTAATCATTAAGAGGTTGAGAGAATGAAGCTAGTAGTAGATGGTGTAGAGCTTTACCACGACTCTATATCGGTATTAAGAGGTGTGTCATTTGAGGCTAGCGAAGGTGAAGTAGTAGCTGTTATAGGACCTAATGGGGCTGGGAAGACAACGCTTCTAAGAGCTATCACCTCTATTGTTAAGCCTTTGAGAGGTGCTATATACATAGATGGGAAGCTCATCAATAGTATTCCTCCTAGGGAGCGGGGGAGGCTAATAGCCTTGGTAGAGCCCAACATATCAAGGTCCATACCATCAACAGTTTTAGAGTTCCTACTTACTGCTAGGTATCCTCATAGCAAATTCTATAGCTTTATCCCCTCAAGAAGGGATTTGGAGGTAATAGACGCTATCGTTAAGAAGTTAAATATTATGCATTTACTTAACAGGAGACTAGATGAGCTTAGCTCTGGGGAGTTTCAGAGAGTCCTCATAGCAAGAGCCTTGATTCAGGAACCAAGGGTGCTGCTACTGGATGAGCCAACAGCATTCCTCGACATTAGGTACAAGCTTGGAGTTCTAGAACTTGTCTGGAGCATTACCAAGGAGCAGAGGATCGTAGGCATCATTGCTATTCATGATATGTACCTAGCATCACTGTACGCAGATAAGGTGATCCTGCTAAGTAATGGAGTTATTGTTGCTGCCGGTAAACCTAATGATGTTTTTAGGGAGGAGTTAATAGAGAAGATATACGGTGTAAAGGTACAGATTCTAAATATTGGTGATAGAAGGGTTGTTATACCAATACAGCTTCTAAATCACGGACAATCCTTATGACTAAAACAACAAAACATCATACAACTTACCATGACTATGATAAGAACGTTTATATGCGGTTCCTGTCATGCAACTTTGGGTGCTTGGGCTGCGTCTAACACCTCTTCCCTGAAAGCCATGGTTACATAGTATCTCTGTATCTCTCAAAGAGGTCTCTAAAGTTTAGGCCAGCAAGAGGTTCACGTACTCGCCATCATAGTCTACGCTATCTACATGTTTCACGGGTATGAGCCTCCCTTCCACTCCCGCTAGCTCGAGTGTCCCACATGGCTCCTTCAATGTCTGCATCCTGTTCAGCTCGGAGACGATTCTTGCCACGAGATCCCTCGAGGACGTGTATATGTTGAATGAGAGTATGTCCCCCTCATCTATATGCAGCCATCTCCACTCCCCACTATTCCTTGACTCGTATATGCCCGCCTCGGGATAACCATCCATTCTGAGGGGCTTTATCGGCGTTATGGAGAAACTCTTTTCCCCGGTCTTCGAGAACCTTAAGCCGGCGGAGGACGCGATATCATGGAATATCTTGGCGGAGAATACGCCGGGCCAGCCGGGTATATAGAAGCTGTTAAGCGAGTTAAGTTTAACCCTTAACTCCAATATCCCCTCTACATGCCCTCTATTATCTCGCATACCCTCAACAGCTCTTTCTGACGTAGGGGCCATAAACCCCCCGCCACCCTCCTCACCCCACGGGCTTCTGATACTCTCCCAAAGCCATAACTGACAATGCTACAAATGCCCATAGCATCCAAGCATTTAGATGGTCTTTCAGTTGTAGCAAGTACCATACGGGAAATGACGCTGCTATGAATGAATAAGGTGTGTAGACTATTACCCAGAACTCGTAGGTTGCGTATATAAGTGCATAGAAGCTGTAGATCGGCCCCCCAGTCATAAGTGCTAGCGCTATTTGAGTAGCAACCTTTACTGGTAAACCAATTTTGTAAACCATCAATCCAGATGGTAGTGCCAAAGGCATGTACATTATGTTCATTGTTGCTGCTGTTGGTTCAAGAATGAATGTTAATGCTGCTAGAACCAGTGTAATCCGAAGTATACGTAGGCCAGGAATATGCGCCTAGCTTTGCGATCCATAACATTCTCTGGTAGTGTCGTTATCGATATCCCCTCCATACCTAACGCTAGTCATTATGGATGTATAGCGCTAATGAATACATTGCCGAAGAGAACCTATATGAGTGGTAGAAGGCAACCCTACGCAAGAGCAGTTGCTGCGCCTACTATTGGTCCTGCACCAGCTATTGATGCGAAGTGATGCCATATAGAACATACTTGTTTGTAGGTAGTAGTCCATATCATCGAACTTTGTCCATGCTGGTGTAGAGCTGCCGGAATCTGCCCTAACAACACTCTTCTCTAGCAACTCCCTGTATAGAATATATATGCAGCTATGTATATGACTAACACAATCACTAGAGCCATACAATGGCGTTGATCATATGCATCATCCTACCTTCCTACCACTCCTAGCCTCAATTATCTTCCCTACAGCTACGGATACCTCACCAAGCCATAGCCAAGGCCCTAGCAATAACAATAGGGACCCAGCAGATATTAGTACAGCATCTATGTTCACTGAACCCCTCACATCAATATCGCCAAACACTATATTAACATAAAACAGCTCATAGAACAACATTACTAGCGCGATCGACGTTATTACTATTTCAAGAATCTGCTTAGCTGTATAAGCCCTAATATTTACATAGTTACACCACTCCAACTGTATCAAGCTATATATTTGTTGAGTTGTCTAGCTATATAATTTTTAAGTGTGATTATGTTTTATGTTAGCTAAGAGGATGATCGATCCTCTGAATCTATGGCAAGAATACTTCTCTGATTCTGGTGATAGAATTGTTCAATTCTTGTTTTTATAGCATCCATAGAAACTTCGATAATACCTGATATAAGTGTTGCTGGTGCTAATCCTGAGCTCACCTTGTATACTCCAACCCTAGATGTTGAATACCTCGTTTTGGGAATGCTTAGAACGATGAATGTTGTCCTAGTCACTCCTGACGATCTTCCAACACCTGCTCTAATTACTAGAGCTGTACTCCAGCTCATCAGAGCTCCATATATGGTTGTTAATGCTGGTGCTTACAGATCCCCTCTAGTACAAGCTATTCTGCTTCCCCACGCTGTTGTTGGGGGATGGATTCTGAGAATAGTTTGCCTGAGGGCTATACTGAGAAGCTTTTTGACGATGCTAGGAAGCTTGGTGAGATGATTGCTGATGGGAAGAACTTATTTGTTGTTGGAGAGTCTATGCCTGGTGGGACAACAACCTGCTATGGCTATTATGGAGACCTTGGGCTACAAAGCTATTGGTAGGGTTAGTAGCGCTTCCCCCTGTTAATCCCATGAATCTAAAGGATGAGGTGTTTAGGAGAGCTGTTAAGAGGTTTGGAGGAAGCATCCCTCTAGCTAACGTCTTCAAGGCTATTGAGGTTTTTAGAGACCCCCACATATCCATAGCAGGATTTGTTGCTGGAGCTATTGAGAAGGCGCTAAGGCTCTTCTCGCTGGAGGTACCCAGATGTGCTCTGTTCTGGCAATACTTAAGAGGGTGGATATAGGTATGAAGGGAGAGTAGCTATTGGGACGACAAGGTGGATTATGGAAGACAGGGACTCTGATATCACTGGGCTTGTTAGGGACATAGTGCCTGAGGTGCCTATAGCATACACAATGCTAAGCTTTAGCAATGCTCCTTACATAGGGTTAAGGCTTTATGAGTGTGGCTACATTAAGGAGGGGGTAGGCGCTGGAGGTACAACCGTTATTGCCCAGTTGAGGTGGGGTTTATCACTAGATACTATCAAGGAGGTTATTTATAGGGGAATACAGAAAGCTTCTTGGTGCTGGCTATGTTAAGAGAGGTTAAGAGGGTAGATGGGAATACAGTCGTCATCAGATTTGCGGAATCTATGAAGATTGTTTCAACGGTGCCAGCACTAAGCATTGATGGAACATTCACTGATATTGTTGATGGAGTCGTGTTTCATACCGTTCCTAAGAGTTTTGATCATTGCACAAATCTCGTGAGGTACTATACCGAGATCCTGAAGCATGCGAACATTGAGAGAGGTGTCATATTCTTAACCGCTGTCAACATTGATAAGATGAAGCATGTGTCTCTAGAGGGGAATACACATGTTTTTGCAACAATAGGTCTTGAGCCTCCTGCATGCATAGAGATGAGGGATATTAGTGAGCAATGTCTCAGGGTATCAACAATAAATATCGTTGTTGTTGTGAATCAACCGCTTACAGTAAACGCCATGACAGATCTGCTGAGGGTTGTGGCAGAGGTTAAAGCAATAGCCGTAGCAGATGCTATGCTACGTTGCGAGTCAAGGGCTTGTGGAACCGTTACAGATGCTATAGCTATTCTAAAGCCTATGAGTATGAGGGACGAGATACTCTTTGCCGGTATGGCTACAGAGATAGGTAATAGGATTGCTAAAGCTGTTCACAGCATAATCATCGCTGAAGCTATGAGTGGTGATCTAGACACATTGTTGAAGAGAGTTCTGGGGTACTCCACAGATGAGCTCCTAGAAATCTTCAAAAATGCGCTAAACAATCTTGAGCTACCTAACCTACCTAAGGATGCTGTAGTCTCAGAGGCAAAGATTCTACTCACAAAGTTTCTTAGAGATCCAAATGTGTGGAGCTTTATAATAGCATCTCGAGAGCTTGACTTACATGGTATTGCGGGGACTATACCAGGTCTTTCAAGAAACGAGTTTCTATTGGATAGCAAGAAGATCCTAGCCGACGAGCTTATGGGTATGGCTTTGGCTACTTATCTTGCTAGTAGTAAAGTCTTGTTCTCCATGTACTGGATTGAGAAGTTGAAGGAGAACAAGGCCTTGATGTTCTGGAAGGAGCCCATGTTCGGAGATGACATAGTATCAGCTTTACTCGCAGCACTACTCACTCTTATACTGGATAGGTACTTGGAGCATTAGAGAAGGTGCTACGAGTGCTCGTTCCATGTATCATTATGGCTGGGAGTAAGGGCAGTAGGTTTGGCTCTCCAACAAAAGTTCTTGTCTAAGGTGTGTGGAGAAAACGTGCTGCTAAGGCTACTAAAGCAGTTGAGAAGTACTTGTAGACACACGTTCGCAACCTCCTCGCATCACAGCATCAAGTATCTGAGGATTGTATGTAAAAAAGCGACATTGACTGCACAGAGCTTACAGATGTGGATAATGTGCAGGACTTCTCACTGGCCCTTGACATGTATAGAAGGTTTCCAATCCTTGTAGTGACTTGTAGTGACAAGGAGTGGATCTTGTTGCGGAGAACGGGGATGTAATTAAGAGCTTTATTAATGTTGCTATGACCAAGAATGTCAATGTTATTACAGGTATTGTTGCTAGGGGAGAGGATCAAGACTATAGGGCTATCACTGCTTAAGGCCTTCTGTAGGTAGTGAGGTTTGGATCTCACCACCTATCGATAGTGTAAAAATGTTGATGACCTGAAGATTTAAGCTTTGCTGAGAAGGTGTGTAGGGAGTAATCGCTAGGGTTCATGGTGGTAAGATACCTCCGGGTATTACTCTCAACCTCTCTACACGTACAAATCCCTTAGGAGCGCCAGAAGCTATACATGAGCTTGTTGAGGAGGCTGTAAGGCTGAGGATTTATACGAGACACCCTGACTATGAGTATCGAGAACTCAGAGAAGCAACAGCAAGTTTTTACAATATTGATGAAGACGGGGTTATACCATTAAATGGTACTGCTAAGGACATAAACCTTGCAATTTCATGCCTGAAGCCTGATGCTTTAGTTATCTCTGAGCCAACATTTGGTGATTATAGGCAGGGAGCACAAGCCTTGGGAATCCCAATAATCTCCATATCATATGTGGAGGGTATTGATGAGTTCGAGCTAAACATCTATGGAGTCGAAGAACTTGATAGAATTGTTAGAGATCTTAAAATTCTTGCTCATCAAATCTTAACAATCCAACTGGTTGCTATAGCGAGTAAGAACCTTAAAGCATCCTGCTGAGGTTCTTGAAAACAGCATTGTGTTTATAGACGAAGCTTTTATAGAGCTTTGTGATGAATGCGAATCTATGCTGAGCTTGGCTAGGAATTATGAGAATGTTGTTGCGCTTAGAGGCTTTACAAAAACATTTAATGTTCTCGGACTTAGGATAAGCTTCCTCCACACAAGTAATAAGAGGGTTTATGAAGTGTTGGAAGCATGTAGACAGCCTTGGAACATTGACTCCTTAACGAGCTTCGTATTCTCGAAAGCTTTAACAGAATGCGCATCCAAACTTAGAAGATTCGCTGAGGAGTCTAAGAGGGTTATTACTGAAGAGAGAAGCTTCTTAATTAAGAACTTTAGGGATCTAGGGATCAAGGTGTATAGATCAAGAACACCATTCATTTTAATAAGGCACAAAAGGTTCACAACAAGGCATGTTAACGATGCTTTAGCTAGGTTTGGCATTATTGTGAGAGATGCCTCAATATTTGTATACCTGACACCATATCATGCAAGAATCTCTATGAGGCTTAGGGAGAATAGCCAGAAGCTTATTGAGACGTATAGGGGCGCTAGGAATTGAATGGCCTCAAGAGGTTTGCAAGTGATTTACGTGCTCTACTAACGCTCTTCACAACACTACCCCTAGGCACAGTCTCGATGAAGAATGCTGCGGAGAGCTTCTACCTAATCCCGCTAATTGGAGCTATTGAAGGGCTGATCATAGGACTAGCACTGTATACAATGCTTCTAGTAATCAGACATCAGCTTCTCATAGCATCGATATACATGCTTCTTCACGTATGGTTAACAGGGGGTATGCATCTCGATGGCTACGCTGATTACGCTGATGTTATAGGGTCTCACAAGACTGGCTCAGAAGCTCTTAAGGTGCTGAAGGATCCTAGAAAAGGTGTGTTTGCCATAGTCTATGTAACTATCAACATTGTTCTCTCAATAGCGGCAATGAGTGTACTATTAGAACGCTTCACATCTTTAGATATCTTTCTTATGCTTGCATATATTGTCTACATATCATCAGCCGAATCAATGTTTGTCTTAACGGCTATCGGCACTTCTGAACCCTATGAAGGCTTGTTAAGGATGTTCAGCTCTTACGCAAAGAAGCGGAGGAACATTGTAATGAATACCGCTATAATGATCCTGCTTCTTGCACCAGTAACTCTTTGTAGATGTGCTTTAAACATAGCTATAGTCACTGCCATGACAGCGATAATTCCTTTCTTAGTGGTTCTCGACGCTCATAAAAGGCTTGGTTTTATTAATGGGGACGTCCTCGGATATTGTTATGAGGTTACAAGGGTGGTTAACTTGGTGGTTCTAAGTGCTGTTAGAGGCGTGTAGATGTTTCTTGCTGCAAAACCCTTTGGAGCCCATAGCAATTGCTGCGCCGGCTCATACAATGGATGGGACATCTTTATCCATATCACACAGGCGTAGTGCTATCAATTCATCCGGTACATACAACCTATGTACTTGTGTTAAAGCTTGGGAAACTGTACTCAACAAGGCTTCGAAGAGTCTTGACGTGACTTGCTGTCATAGGCTTACACTCTTTGTGTGCATCCCCCCTACGTATCATGCCTCATTAGCAGGGTTCTATGGATAGTGGTGTAAAGGTCTCCATGTTTCCTCGCCTACCACTAACACTAGTAAATAGTGGTAGGTTTTGTATAGAGAGTAATGATCTGGATTGTGTTAAGAGGCGCGCACAACACCTTGTTAGAAACACCTTGTTAGAGGGGGTGTTTATGTGCTGGGGAAGAGGCATTTAGCGTAAGCTGCTATAGAATCTCTTGTAGAAAGCGTTGTGGATGCTACACCTCGCTAACGCTCTACTACGCTATTGCAGGTCTTTTAGATGCTTTTTCAGAGACTTGTGAATATAATGGATAGTGCTTTGAGGTATAAGGACAATGGGTTTAGGGATGTTAGGTGGTTCTCAGCAAAATGGACATCATAGTGAACTTTGTACCCGCAAGGCTTACAGCTATACTCATAGCCCTCTACTCATTTATTGATGGGAGAAAAGTTTCTGAGGCTTATAGAATCTGGAGAAGAGATTGTAGAAAGACTGAGAGTGTGAATGCTGTCACCCAGTGGCTGCTATGATAGGTGCTTTTGGTGAGAGCTTGAGAAACCAGGTTTTTTATGGGCTTGGTGATCCAATAAATGATGTTTCAAGCCCTGAAATAACGAAGAGAAGTATAGTTGTTGCATTATTAACTGCCCTCATATTTACGTACACAGGCATGCTGCCTAATATAGCCTCAATTATAATACCTCTGCAGCAACAATGGCTGTTGATCAAGATCTTCTCCACCATCTCATCTCAAAGTTTGGTAGGGATAGGCTGTACCCCACATCTCGATCCGAAGCATTATAGCTTAAAGACCCTTTTTAGTACCCATAGATGTTTTACACCCACACTAAGATGTTTACAGCAATCTTACTGAGATTGTTGAGGAGGGTTTGCTGCTGTCAAGCTATGTGAAGTATCCAATAATTGTTGATGTTAGGACATTAACAACCCTCGATGGGCATAATAGGTATAATGCTTCCAAGAGGCTAGGACTTAGATGCATGCCAGCGTTTCTTGTCGACTATACTGAGGATTATGTTGATGTTTATCCCCTTAAGAAGGATATACCAGTATCGAAGGTGTCGATAATTTCAGTAGCTCTTAAAGGCATTGTCTACCCCCAGAACATCTAGGCATGTCCACATAGGTATAGCTCCTCAACCAACGTACACACCCCCTGGATGTTCTAGAGGCTCTGAGCTTGGGAGAGTCCTTATCTAAAGCACCCCTCTCCCAGTACTCCATGTTGAAAGACTTAGATTAAGCATAGGATGAGGTAATTCTTATAATGCTCAACAGCAATCCTCCTATACATAACCTCATCTTTGTGTAACGGACTTGTGAGAACTAGTGTGTGATACTCCCCTCTCTCACCTAGAGGATCTATGCCAACACTTTTGCAATACTCAGCAAAAGTTACTACACGATCCCTGTGTATCTCTATCCCCAACCAATTCTTCAACTTATTCACAGCTCCAATGAGTAGGGGCTTAATACCGCTCTCGACCTCTTTGTATAGCAGTTCTTCTGGGTCCTCACCCCATAAAGGCTCTATAAGCCTTACGCCAGCCTCTCTAGCAATATCTTCCATATACCTTAGATGACCCTCTATATAAACATCGCCAGCAACAATCTCTTTAGCTCTTAACCTCCTGATGAACTCTATAGTCTCAACCTTCTCAAAACCTTTCTTCAGAGCCTTAACAACAACTGGTATGTCCATCTTTAGGTGTGTCTCAACAGCCTTACCAATGTTTAATACGTGAGGACTTGGTCTAGGAAACTCATATACGAAAACTACTGCTAGATCTACTCCACCAACTCTCATGATTGCATAGATAGAGTCCTTACCTCCAGAGCTCAGCGCAACCCTCATCATTAATTCACCTCTAGGGAATTACGGAGTTATGTATATGGGGCTCGTGCCTGCGTTAATCCTCTCATCGATGAATTCGCATCCAAACCCGTTTATGATATTCCCAGGATCCTTTTACCCTCAAACGCTCTTCCCTCAAACGCTTAGCCGGAATCTGCAATGCTATCTCTCGAACCTCCTCGCTTAGGTATGGCGCCACAGCTCTGACGCCTAAGTAATTTGCCATCTCTAGCTCTGGATGCCCACCCTAACACCCATCTTTCTATAAACCTCAACCTCATTCTCAGGCAGCCGAAGCATGAATGAGTACCCCGCAAATAGCTCACCCCCACCACTACCAATGTAAATACATTTGCATCCAAGCTCTTTAGCCTTTATAAGAGTTGTGTAGAAGACCACATCTTTTCTGAGCTCAATGCAGAGTCGTGATAGGTCTTGCCACCAATATAGCTATAAACATCATTTAGCACGCTCTTCACGTACTCAAGATCTATAGGAACAAATGTTATGGGTAATATTAAGAACTTTAGATGAGTAATTCACGTACATCAAGTCCCTTGGTATACCGTCCTTAAAAAGGAATGTGTATATCCTCCCAATCTTGGGACCACTAAGCTTAGCAATAATGGCTATTAGGGAGGTATCTATACCGACACTAAGAGCTGTACAGTCACAGCTACTCGCATTGATGTAGCTCATCAGAGCTCTAATCAACATATCCTCGAAAACGCTACAGGTAATGCTAATTCTCATAAAATCTGTTTGTAACATAAAGAATATGTGGCCACCCAGCCATATAAGTAGTCATCAACACGAAAAGCTTAAACATTTGCTCTTTACCGTATTGCCAAGGTGACCACATATGCAAGCCAAGGAGTGTGGAAAACCGAAGCGAGGTTGATTATGAATGACAACCTTAAGAATCTGCGGGATTGATTGCTACCATGGATCTATAAAGGTCCTAGAGAATGTGAGCTTCTCAATTAATGCTGGCGAGTTCGTCGGCTTATTAGGGCCTAATGGCTCCAGCAAGACCATGCTCCTAAAGACCATTAGTAAAGTTTTGAAGCCAATTATGACTGTGAGTGAAGCCCCATTTTGCCCAATTAGTGAACAGGATCATAAGGTAAACTTAGAGATGATTAGTAGGGCTAATGCTGTCATTGTAACATCAATGCCCATAGGATATGGGAACTTATTAAACCTGAAAACAGCCCTTATGGCTGTGGAAGCTGGAATACCAACGTTCATCATCAATGATATACCCATCACCCAAAGAGATTTCACAGGCGATGAAGCGCAAAAACTATTATCAGAGCTGGGGAGAAGAGGCGCGATATTTGTTGATAATAAAAATGAGCTATTAAAATTGCTTAACGAATTAGAGACGAAAGCCAAGAGTGAGGTGCTAATCACATGAGTAGGCCAAATAATACATCCATGATTGAAAAAGTTTGTTTTGAGTTGCGTAAATTACTAGAGGATGCTGTGAAGAGAAATCTATGTGAAGGATTACTGTTTTCGGGGGGGCTAGACACAAGCGTTTTAGCATTAATAGCATCAAAGTTCACCACGCAGAAGGCTTTTACCGTTGCTCTAAATGGAGCCCAGGCACCTGATATTGAATATGCCTCGCTTGTTGCTAGGAGGCTTGATATTAAACATCATATCCACTATTTTTCTGAAGGCGAGCTGTACGATGCCCTTCATGCAACAATCAAGATAATAAAGTCATTTGATCCAATGGAGGTACGTAATAGCGCAGCCATATATATAGCGTTGAAAATTGCTAGGGAAGAGGGCTTAAGCTCCATTATGACTGGTGATGGAGCTGACGAGCTATTTGCCGGATATAGCTTTTTACTTAATTTAGAGGGGGAAAGGCTGAAGTTGGAGCTTAAGAAATTGTGGAGTGTGATGAGCTTCTCCTCGATCCCGCTATCTAAAGCGCTTGGTATCGAGGTAAAACTTCCATACCTTGATCCATATATAAGAGATTTTGCATCCAAGCTTGACCCATCATATATGATTCATGAGGAGAGGGGGAGGAGGTGGGGTAAGTGGATTTTAAGGAAGGCCTTTGAGGGAATATTGCCGGATGAAATTGTGTGGAGAATTAAGACGCCGATTGAACATGGTTCAGGGACAACGATCCTGCCAGCCCTATTTAACCAGAGAATCTCAGATGAGGAGTTTCGAGAGAAGAGGAGAAAATACCTTGAAACCGATAAAGTTCTACTACGTGATAAGGAGCAGCTCTTCTACTATGAGATCTTTAGGTCAACAATAGGCATCCCACACCCGGTAAAAGGCGGTAGAACATGCCCATATTGCAACTCAGATGTGGAGGAGGGAGCCACCTATTGCCGGATATGTGGATCCTATCCAATTTAATGACGGTGAATTGATATGACAAGGGTTGCGGTATCTTGGAGTGGTGGCAAGGACAGCTGCCTCGCATGCTATAAAGCGCTTCAAAAGGGCTTTGAAATATCCTATCTCTTAAACTTCATATCTAAAGATGATAAATGCATGTCTCATGGAGTAAACTCTAGGTTAATTGTTGCCCAGTCAGAAGCAATTGGAATACCGCTCATTCAGAAGAAGGTCACTTGGGATACATACGAGGAGGAATTTAAGAAAGTGGTTAAGGACTTGAAAGAGATGGGAATCGATGGCATAGTTTTTGGCGATATTGACATTGTGGAGCATCTAGATTGGGTAGTCCAAGTCTGTAATGATGTAGGGATCCTTTATATGGAGCCACTCTGGCGCCTTAACCGCAAGCAGATCCTTAACGAATTTATAAACGCTGGTTTTAAGGCGGTTATTGTGAGTGTTAAAGCGGACATTTTCGGGGCTGAATGGTTAGGGAGGGAGATCGACAGGGCTCTCATGAAAGATCTCTTTGGAATTAAATGCCATCCGCGGCATTGACATTTGCGGCGAGTTAGGAGAGTATCACACGCTCGTCATCGATGGACCGATCTTTAAGAAGAGCATAAAAATACATGCCTATAGAAAGATTCTAAAAGAGTTACTGGAAGCGTTGGCTCCTAGAGGTCACCGACTTCTCGTTATGGGAGAAATCTCGTAAGGGGGGTTAATGTTTGATGGGGAGAATCCATGATATAATCTTGGTTTATGAGGAGTCTAAAGGTGAAGATTTCATAAGGAGGATTGAGGGAAAGAGGCCGCTATTTATTCATGTTATTGGAACAACTGAGACCGCTAAAATTCCTGGGTTATCAGCCGCTGGAAAACATCCAGAGCTAACCGATTATACTCCCGCCGCAGATGCAGAACTGCTTCTGCTGGGCTCATGTAAGTGTATTCCCGGAGTCCCCACGACACCTGAAGGTATACCAACACCTGCTTTGATAACAATGACGGCAATAAGACTAGCAGATATACCGGTGCTCATCGTAAACGGCGGGGCTAAAGTAAAGCCGCACACGCCTTTTATAGACTTAGGCGGTAAGGCCGGAAAGGATATAAGGAGTGGAAGGGCTGTGGAAGATGCTGAGGAAATTTTAATAAGGGCGAGGAGTATTGGAGAAAACCTATCTAAACTAGCTGATTACCTTGTGATTGGTGAAAGCGTTCCAGGGGGCACAACAACGGCTCTCGCAGTCATGCTAGCTATGGGTGTGGATGCCAAGATGAAGGTGAGTAGCAGTATGCCCGAAAATCCGCATGAGCTTAAAATTAGAATTGCTGAGGAGAGTTTAAGAAATTCTGGGATAACATTCGGCTCTTTAACAAATGATCCGGTAACCGCGATCTCATGCGTTGGGGACCCAATGATGCCGGCTTTCGCAGGGCTCGTTCTTGGGGCTGCACGTAAAATCCCGGTTATAATGGCTGGCGGGACGCAGATGGGCGCAATTCTAGCGATTATTAAGGCACTAGATCAGAGCATCTTGCATAATATAGCTATCGGGACGACCCGCTGGCTTGTAAGTGATAGATTTGCTGATTTAAAGGGGATAATCTCCCAAATTGCGGATATTCCGATAATAGCTGCAGACCTTAACTTTGGCCAATCTAAGTTTGAGGGGTTAAAGGCATATGAGAGAGGCTTTGTTAAAGAGGGAGTCGGTGCTGGAGGAGCTGCTATAGCCGCCATGGTGAAATCCAAGTACTTTATATCAAAAACAGTATTATTTGAAGAGGTTGAGAAAAACTATGAGAAGTTAATCACGTTAAGGTGAAGCTTATGCTTAGGCGAATAAAAAGCCTGATCGCTTTCCTCACAATTATACCAGTAGGCATGGATGAGGAGTATATGCTGAAATGGCGGGTTTTTATGTTCCTATTTCCACTGATGGGCGCATTTATAGGGTTATTAGCTGGGCTTTTTGCATGGATTCTTCTCAACATATTTAACCCCTTGATTGTTGGCTTCTTAACGTTAGGCTTTCTCTTTCTACTTACGGGTTTACAACATGCAAATGGTCTAATAGATTTTCGGGGGATGGCTTAATGTATGTAGGCTCGCCTGAAGAGAAGGTTAAGGTGATGCGAGACCAGCAAGCTGGAGCGGGCGGAATCGGACTTAGCTTAATCACAATTTATAACAACGGCTCTTTGTATAGCAAGGCTCAACCAGCATCTCATTATTCAAAGCTTAGTTATATGCGAGTCCACGGCCAAATTTGTGATGGTATTCATGGCTTGGCTTGGGAGGTCTGCCCAGAAAGGATTAAATACTTAAAATACGTACGTATGTTGTTAATGCAATGCATGGAAGATATCGAAATCTNCACCTATTATCCGCTTCACTTATTAACTTTGGCATTGCGCTACCGCTTATGGGCATAATGGGCTTAATTCCCATAATTATGGGTATAGCTATCGCGTTAATTATTGTCGGGGCCTCAGACAAGCACTTTAAAGTCTTAACAGGAGATGTCTTTGGAGCTAGAAATGAGCTTACACGATTAAGCTCACTTTTGACAATCGTGGGGATGAGTAAATGGATATAACCGCCCTAGTGATGGCTGGTGGTAAAGGCTCAAGGCTTGGCCTCTCTGAGGAGAAACCATTAATTAAAGTTGGTGGCAAACCCATGATTCAACGTGTCATAGAAGCCCTTTCTAGGGCTAATAAAGTCAAGGATATAGTCGTGACTACAACTAGGTATACACCAAGTACCGCTACTTTTGTGAGGAGAATGTCTATAAAGGTTTTACAAACTCCAGGGGAAGGATTTTGCCTAGATATGAAATATGCCATAAAATCTCTCAACTTAAGGGTAGCTTTAGTGATAGGCGCAGATCTTCCTTTAATTTCAAGCGACATCATAGATAAAATTATAATGCATTATGAACAATGTGGAAAGCCGGTCTTGACTGTTATGGCTCCAGCCGAAATTTATAAAAGACTTGGGTTAAGTATAAGCTGCGTCTTTGAATCTAATGGAAACAAGCTAGTTCCACTATGCATAAACATTATTAACGGAGGAATGATTGATAAGGAAAGATTAGATGAGGAGATTCTCATCATAGAAGATGAAAGAGCTATAGTAAATGTCAACACTCTTAACGACTTAAAAATCGCGGAATACATCATGTACAAATTAAAATGTTTCTAAATTTAAAGCACATGAAGCAACAATGGCCTCAAACGATACGCTCGTACACTTGCTCAGGGTCTCGTCATAAAACGGTCTAAGGGCTTGAAAAGCTAGATCTTGTTGTAAGATTGTAATTATATAACGTTTACGGAAATGAATCAACAAAAGTTCAACTTTCATAAACCGCGGGTTTTTCAAAAGCTAGATGACCATGCTATGTACTTAGGAACCTAGCAGAACCCGTCAATTCTTACTTAGAAATCTTAGGAAAGGAAGTTGAGTAGCTGACATCAAGACAATATTTTAAAGATGCTTTTAAGCTATGGGCCACGCGGAGTTATGGCATAAAGCTGGAGGCTGGTTGGGAGCTTGAAGAGGGGGCTTTTTGTCGGCAGGTTTCAGCCACCACATTTGGGCCATATTCATGCTATCAAGGCTGCTCTAAGCGAGTGCGATGAGCTCGTGATAGTTGTGGGAAGCGCGCAGTATAGCCATACGCTTGAGAACCCGTTCACGGCTGGTGAGCG
>JGI20130J15133_1001143_pt1 | contig 22921 bp, 32 predicted proteins | sample WasSprMetagenome_FD_15133 | JGI IMG/M metagenome (IMG submission 15133) | reverse complement strand
GCCTTGAAGGCCGGAGACCCCTTTCACGAGCAGGCTCTCCAGATCCTCGAACAAATTGGAACCAAATACAAAGCATACGTTAGCTGCCTCGTTCCCGTTGAAGTCGTTGGTGCCATAGCCAGGACGATAGGGCAGGAAGAGGCGGAAAAGGTAGGGGAAAAGTTTGCCGAATGGGCGAGGAGCGGATTTCTCAGCTTGCAGGAACTGAACAGGAGGAGGGCCGAACAAGCTCAGCAGATCGCCGCAAGACACAAGCTGAGGGAGGCTGATGCCGTTATAGCCCAGCTTGCATGCGAAAAGAGTGCAAGGCTGGTCACTTTCGATGAGGAGCTCAGCAGGTTCCAATCGGAGCTAAAACGTTAGGTACCAGTTCCGCGAAGATTCCTCACCAGGTCGTTATTATGCGAGATTTTTCAAGTGCCCTTCATCCTCAAACTGCCGAATACCCATCTCGGCAAACTTGCCCTCAACCGCCACAGCAGTAATGCCTGTTGCCAAGTCAGGGGAATTTTTGGTGCACCCTACGCAGGGAGAAGATTTCTTGGTAACTGTTGTAAACAGCACCTCCTACATTGAAAATGGAGTGGGTGTGGAGCGCTTCCGCATGAGGTGATGGAAGTTTGGGGGAAGTGGGTTCGATACCATGCCATCACCCCAACGAGGACGAGAAATGGTTCAGGAGGAAGGTGAAACGGCTAGTGCTTCGGAGGGTGAGCAAATTTTGCTGGAATAAAATTTCTCATCCCTCCCTGAGCTCGGCCTCAAGATGCAGACCTGATTTTATTTTCGAGGCAACGTATTCTGCCACACCTTTCTGACCCGGGCCAAAGAGGATGATGAGCTTCGTGCTCTCCTTCACCTTTTCAAGGATGGCCTCCTCAACCAACTTCACGACCTCAACAACCTCATGGTAGCTCTTGAAGTCCCCCGTCACGAATAGCTTCGTTCCAGGCTGGAAGGCCCATGTCCCCTTGCCGAACTCCGTCGGCGGTTTTTCCGCCCTAACCACCTTGTACTTCTGTCCGAACCTTTGCCTCAAGACCTCGATGATTTTCTGATCAAAATCGCTTGGAACATGGAAGCATTCCGACCAGCAATAATACCTTTCGTCCCCCTTTATGATTCCTCTCATTCTCTCCTGATCGAACCAGTCCACCCCGCCCTTTCTCGCCCGAACCCGAATCCCTTTCTTGATGGGATCAAAGTCGTACTTGTCCCCATATTCCCGCTTTAACCGTTCGATGAGTTTTGGGATCTTCTGCTCGTCCTCCACCTCCAACGATGTCTCCACCGCAAACAACGGCATCTAATAACTCGCTTACTTTCAAAAGAGCGATTTCAAACCACCAGCCCAACTGCGAACGAGGAAGTTGGACCTTGTTCAAAAGACCGTGATTCCGGTTGTGTTAAAGCCATTTGTCCGAGTAGTTGATGTTGGCGAAAGAGAGAGAGGCTCTGGAAAAGTTTGAGCTGGCGAACGAAAGAATAAAAGGCCTCATTTCGGACTATCAGTTGGGAAGGATTTCCTTTCCGCTTTTTGTCTCCTCGCTCCTCCGAGAACATTCAGTGATCAGAGGTTGCCTGGAGGGTTTTTCTTCTCTTTTGGCCCCTCTCCTCACAAAGCTCGAAATCAGCCTTTCCAAAATCCTGAGCGGGGACGAAAGGTACATAGCCACGGTTCCCGACTGCTATCACAACATCTTATTCCAGCTTCACCACTTATGGGTTGAACATCTACAGAGGTCCGGAAGGCCATACCAGTTGGGCTATGTATGCGGATGGGATCTCGAAATCCCACCCGAGGTGGATTTCGCTCTCTCCCATTTGCCCGAGTCCCTTGCCATCAAGAGGGAAGATGGCTGGATGATTTTCTCCAAAACGGGGGTGCTGGAAAATCACTACTGCATCCTGAGGAGGGAGGGGGGAAAAATACTTCTCGAATATTCTGATGAGGATTTGCCCCGAGCCAGGGCAGTTTCTGAGGTCCTGGGGGAGATAGGGATGAAGTGGGAAATGAAGGAGATGAGCTGGATCGGGGAGCGAAGGATTACAAATCGTATTGTTAGGGCGGAGAGTCCTTACGATGGAGAAAAAGTGCGGAGCCTTGTTGCCTTGCTCCGGGCCTCGAGGTGCTTGGACCTTCTGCTTCTGGATGTAAACAGAGGAGAAGAGGGGTTGCCAGAGAATCTCCAACAGAGGAGCGAGGTGCTCCAGAAGGAAATTTTAGCATGGTGCGCTAGACATCCGGAGAGGTGCAACGTAGATTGGGCAACGGTGGCGGTAAGGGCGGATCTCGCACCCCTGCTCAGAAGAGGCACCCTCGAAGAGGCGAGGGAGATGATTCGAAAAATCCTAAAGATTGCCGAAAGGGTAGAGAGCACGGAAGATTTCATCTGCACCTTAGAATCATGGCATGAACGAAGAGCTGAGCGAGGCTGAACTCGAGCTTCTTCAGAAACTTTGTTCTATATGTAACTCCAAAAGGGCACCCTACACCCACGTGGAATCGTTGAAGGGCGTTCCCAACTACATGCAGATACTTAGAAAACTCAAAAGCAAAGGTCTGGTCTTCTTTTACAAAGGCGGAAAAGTTGTTGGACCCACGCGTGAGGGCTGGAAAATCTGTGGATACTGAGAATAGAAGGTTGTAAGGCAAAAATAAGCTCGGAGGTCGGAGCACCTTCTTATATATACTATAAGCAACATGACGAAAATCCAGGTTTGTCGACCGAGCTGAGCTTTTTGGTTTTCTGAACCCTCAGAACGCACGGCAAGAGGCTAAAAAACCTCCAATCGGCTAAGTGATGAGGGAGGCCTCACTCCTGCTGCTGTTGGGCTTCGCCTCGGCCGCCCTAATCCTCGCGTTCTCGGTCGCTGGGTTTATCCTTCTCACGTCGCACTCGGTTCCCAAAACCGATGGATTCCTCCTGATGTGGAGAGGGATTTGCTTCGGTGGCCCTTTCCTCATCTTCTCCCTGAGCGCTTTTGCTCTCAGGCAGGCAGAGCAGCCCAAGGGAATTTATAGCTGGAGGGAGGCGCTCAATTTCTGCAGGGTGGGGGTGGCGTTGCTCCTCGGATTCGGTCTTCTGTTCCTCAAGATGGTAATCGATGTGGGCATTTGCTACATCGGCCTGGGGTTGATTCTTGCCTACATCACCGCAAGGTTGAAGGGTAAATAATGCCACTCTTCCTTGCGAGGGACCTGAGGAGCGCGACGTCGGGAGGGGTAGGGAGCAGTTCGAATATGTGGAGCGCGTCCGGATGCACGTGGTGCAGGCCCCTGGTGGTCGCTCGGCGCTTCGAGGTTGGGGGGTCAGGTAGTAGTACAAGAAGAAAGCCTGGTCCGGGGAGAGATAGGGGAAAAGGAAAAGAGGAAGCTTCAGGAATCCGTCCTTGAATTCTACTTCCAGACCCGCAAGCTCGACCTCCCCTCCTCCGCCCTCCAAGATAGCCGGCCGGCTCAGGAGGAGTTTGAGAACCTGAAGGGTGAGACAAGAGCGGGACAGGGAAAAGGCGAAGGACTTGGTCCAGGGCTACAGGGAACTGCTCGAGGGTTTCGAGGAAAGGCTGAAGCCGCTTCCGGCCGTGCCAATCTTAGGATAACCCGAACCGAGAATCAGGACGTTTAGGTATTCCCTTACGGGTGCGGCCAAAAGGGATGTCCCAGCGCCCCCGCCACCAAATCAGCGGTTATCAGGGCAGCTGCGACAAATCTCAGCTTCCGGGCCTGACGCTCCAGCTTGTGCCATTCGGAGAAACCGAGCAAAATAAGAGCGAGGATGGTCAGGAAGGAGGCAAATTTCAGGAGAGCGACTGCCCCAGCGTAGATGCCGAGGATTGTTTCCTCCCTCATCTTACCGGTATCCGCCCTTTTCGACGAAACACTCCCTCAGGGCCTTGACCAGTTCTCTTAGGGCGTTTTCGAGGTGCTCTTGGGGTGTGGGCGGGAGCTCGAACTCCTTGCCCTCCATCTCCCTCAGGTCTTTGATGGTCCTCTCATCGCAAACCATCGACCTCCTCTCCTCGCTGGCGATCTTGTCCCGAATGGCCGCCAGAACTCCTTCCCTCCCCAAACTGGCGGGAACAACCACTTCCCCCCTCCTCCCCTCGCAATCGTAGAGGACTCGGACAAAGGGCATTCCTAGGATGTCCCGCAGGAAAGAGTCCGCTTCCGTCACTTCGTGCCTTATCACCTCAACCTTCAGTATCCTGACCTTCATACCTTTAGGATTCTCCTAATCGCCCGCACATACTCCCTTGCGCCCTTCCTGACGGGCTCCTCGAACTCCGGGCGGCAGACCCCCTCGTAGAAGCAGTCCCCGTGGAGCACGTCCTCCGCAAACTTGTACCACCCCCACTCCCCCAGCTCGTTCCTTACCCTAAGCCTCGAGAATTCGGGGTCTTTTTTGTAGTGCTCCCAGAACATCCCCGTGAGCCCAATCCCCTCCTCCAGCTTCCTGAGGTCGGCCTTTGGGTCGGTGGCGTAGAAGTATGCCTCGGTGGCCTTCCTCACGCAAAGCCAGGCCTTCTCCGCCGCCTGTCTCAAATCCGGCTCCTTCTCAGCCAGCTCGCAAAACTTTTCCGCGTCCTCAAGCAACCTCCTGACCTCCTCCCTCCTTTGCTCGATCATCAAAAGTTTCGATTTTCTCAACCAAATATTCTAACCAAAGATTGAAAGAATGCAAAAAAGCTTTGTAACTCAAGCTTGGGAAACGCGTGCGGAATTCTTGCTCATGGACAAGAAAGGTGAACCCGCTCGGGCGAGGGCTTCTAGACATTCCTATCACGAACTTTGTCAGGAGTTCATGAAGGCGATAAGGCCAAACTGGGGGAAGAGGACTGGAAAATCTCTATTGAAAGACTAGGGCACTTTCACAGAAGGTATCCACGAGATTGGGAAATGCTAACCAAAAGCCTATTCAGTATGTTATGTGGGCTGTCCGGATAGGCTCGGAGCTGTGATATTATTCTTTTTCACAGCAATGATGCTCGGCAGGTTTAGGATCGGTTTGTGCTCTGGAACGATGCCGTTTAGACGCACAGTACTGTCGAGCAACAGGATTTAATCGCCTCTGCATTCTGCTTTACACGATTGCTCCAATTTTCTGGATATAAGGTACCTCTTCGGCTCGTGACGGAGCAATAAAGAACCTCATAGCAAGCCGGTCTACCTTCCTTGCGTACATGATGGCCAGAGGAAGCTATCGGACGACTTAGGTCGCGGTCGATTGCCTGATTTCAGCTTGAGCGAGATTTTTCGATAAACTTGGAAAGAAGAGGCTGCAGGGATTTCAAGTTGACCTCATACCCCACGCTGATAACCTAAACGAAGAACCTATTTAATCTATGTCCTTCAGAAAGAATTTATGAATCTGGAACCGACCGACAAAATCGAGAAAGCCATTAAATCGTTAGAGCAGTTTCTCAAGAATTCGCCTGAATACTACCACGAGGAGGGAGACTTGATTGTACTGCTTGTTGAAGAGCTGAGGAGGTTGTTTGAAACATCAAAGGGAGGAATAGGACTTGTTCACGTTGAGGTGGGTCTTATAAAGGGGGGCAAGAGGCATGACATAGTCATATTCGACGATGAAAGCTTGCGGCAGGCACCACAGGATTCCGCATGGCTAAGTGGATTGTCAGCCGAGAAAGGAAAATAATGCCTGCTGGACTCAAGGTCAGCGGAATAATAGAGATAAAGCAAGGTTACAGCGTAAAGGAGTTTACCAAAGACGAAAAGGACAAAATAAGGAACGGTGTTGAGGAGTTGCTGTGCGAAATTAACAGCATCCAACATAGGCTAGTTCCAAAAGCGACTCTTCATTTGGTCTATGCGCACAGAACCAGCTCGAGTAAACCCGTAGAAGAGCTTAGACGAGGGGCAGAATTGCTTTTCAACGAAACAGTAGATGTGAAGCTAGAGAAGTATGCGCTAAGAGGATGGAGGGATCGTATAAAGTTTCATCCAATTTTCCTACATAAACAGGAATGGCGATGATTTTTGACTTCGTCTCGAAATCGCCTCGTGTCATAGCCTCTTACGAATCTAATCCAGTTCAAGCAAAACTTCTCCGGCAGAGCTGAGAAGAAGACTTTCCGACGCGCAAGATTCACCGGGAGAGGGTCTTTCTCGAAGCAGTCACCCGTACCGTCTCGCAGGCTCCCCCCAGTGATATGAAGAAACTAGACTCCGCACAAGCCCCGCCCAGAAGAAAGCGTGCCCGTGTGTTCTCTCCTGAGCTCCGCGAGGTACCAGCTCAGCCCCCTTTGTGGGCTGGAAGAGATACCCAGCGTCCCTGAACCTTCCAAGAAGGCGAGAACGTGCCTGTCCCATCCATCCCCAGTACTTTGCGTTCATCCAAGTTGCCCATTCATCGCACTGTCGGTGGCTCCTGTCTGATGATGAACCTATTGGCGAGGGGGTGCCGGCATCCTAGAGCTGAGCGTGGAGAACTCTGGAGTATTGCTCGCTGCCACGCCTGCACGTTTGGATGAAGGTAAATGTACCCAATGCGTCGCTCTAGCGTTATTCTACAGGCTGCTGCTGACATTACATCCATCCTCTGGGTGTCGAGGAAGTCATCCAAGAAAGGGCACCCGCTGTTTTTAACATCACCCGGGCCACTGAGGGGAAGTACTGACGCCACTCCCACGAGCCGGCAAGCACGATGAAGCTCTACCAATGAGCTCGCAAGCCTTTCCTGAAGTCTGAAATCAGATTGATATCCAACCGCCGTATTCTCGAATGTGCCGGAATTTGAATGATCTTCTTCAATAAAATACTTAACCAAGCAGAAGAGAGAAGATATTAAGAACCGTGAGAAAAGCTTGAAACAGCGGGCAAAATCTATGTTCATCAAGGTACCTCTGACAAACCTAAAAACAGTGAATGACTTCGTAAAAATTCAGATTTGGATCGTGCTCGCTTTCCTCCCGCGATTTCAAACGGGTTTGTAGCATACCTGGGCCTGATACTTTATTTCCTCGGCAGGAGCACAAAAGCGAGCTGAAACCGATAGCAGACAGACACAACTTGGGACCTGTCTAAAGCTCTTCTCTTCCCCAAATTTACGGATTGCTACTTCCGAGATAAGTGAAAGGAATGCCACTTGAATGGGAGCTAGGCATTCCTCTTGAAGGTTACCATTTCCTTTCGTAGATCTACTGAATCGACCTTCCAACCTGCTCGCAACCAGCCATCGGCCGCTTGAACATGGGTCTTATCATTCGCCCACCAAGCTCTATATTTTCTAGAAGAAGGTGGGAGGCGAAAACCCAAAATCTCCTCGAGCTGCTTAAAGCTTAATGTTATGCAATCCTCCTCCTTATATGCCAACCACTTGCACAATAGTTCGTATTTACCCATTGAATTTTGGCTACTCAAAAGATTAAATATGAAACAAATCTCGTTATCCACCCTAAGAAAAACAGCCAAACGGCGCTCAGGTTCTCTATGAACGAAACCTCCTGCTAACCTCCACCCCGTACATCCTTCTCCTAGAACGGGATCATACCACCCAGCGAGGAAATAGGCTAACAGGAAAGGCGGAATGGTCCACCAAGCACCCAACCGGCAGAAATAGTATCCCGCCAAGACGAGGCCAACCTGCTCCAGCGCGTTCAACCAAGCTGTTTTCCTCGCCCTCTTAAGGAGCCTCCCTGAAGTTCTCGTCCCTCCTTGAGATAATGGAGAAGGGTGTCAGCAGAAAACTGACGTACTTCAAATCTTCGGGCTGCGGCGGATCTCTTCGAGAGCTCGCCTTCTTCTCCTCTCACATCGCCTCAGGAATTCCTCCTCTAGCTCTTCTGGGATGCCCACGATGCTGTCGCGGAGCCGCACGCACGACGAAATTCCCCACTCGACCCGCTTGATTATCTGGAAACCGTACTTCTCACAGAGAACTTTTTGAATCTCCCTAGCAAGGCAGGGTTCCTCGGGAAAATAGCTGTAGACGCCGGCGGGTTTCCTCGCCCCGGTCTAGGAGCCTCTTCACGGCCTCTATCGCGGCGGAGTTGACGATTTTCTTGTATTCCTCCTCGGTGAATTCCCTCTCGTGCGTCATCGGCTCCAAGTACACTGAACCGTCAGGGTCGTCGACCCTTAATTCATAAATTTGCTTTACCTTCATCCCTCCTCGTGCCCGCCATCCTAAAGCAGTTCCCTTCTCAGTCATCACAGCCACTCCCTCACGGCCTTGTCCGGACAGAATTCTGGCTCAAATTTTGAATCCTTGCCTTCAGGCCCTCGAGCTCTGACTGGTATTTCCTATATTCTTCCATCGCCCTCTCTAAAAGCCCCTTGACATGTTGGTAAACGGGAGCCAAGAGGGGTAGGTCGAGCAAAGTCTTTATCTCCCTCTCGCTCAGCTCCGCTCCGTTCTCATACCGGAGCCAGAGCCTTCCGTCCCTGAAGGAAATCTCTTTAATCCTGACGGGCTTTACACCGTCGAGGAGGGGAAGCTCGACCTCGAGATCGGGACGGGCGGAGGGAGGCCCGGGAGGATCGGGTATGCCTAGGCTCTCCGCGAAATCTATCAGCCTCCTCAGCTCCTCCCCGCTCCTTGCGAGTTCTCTCAAAACCGTCAGGGCATCCTTCCGTCTGCAAAGCAGGTACATGAGGTGCCCGACCAGCACCCTGACCGTCGCCTTGCTCACGTATGTGGGGGGTCTCAGGTCACTGAGCATGGCATTCTCCAAGAATTTGAAGAGCCGCTCCACCTCCTCCCTCCTCCGCTCGTTTAGCATTTGGCTTACCTCCCCCTCGAGGTTCCTCGCTCTCTCCATCTCCCCCCTCAGCTCCTGCACCTTCCGCTGGAGCTCCTGGAACCTCCAGGCCTCCCTCCTGAAGGCATCAAGGAGCTCGCTCATAAATCTCCAATCAGTATCTCCTTTGCGTGGCAATCAAGGATACGCTTCTTGAGCCTTTCCAACCCCAACCTGTACTTTCTCTGGCTGGAGAGGGCCTTCCGGAAAAGTTCCTCTATTGGCTCTCGGAACTTAATCAAGCAGCGGGTGAGAGACTCTCCATACAAGGTCTCCCTTTCCTTTCGGAGGCCACTGAGCCTATATGTGAATCTCAGAGTCGGTGTCTTGAAAAGGTGCTTCCTAGTATAAATCGAATCCGAGACCACGAGGGTTATCCTCTCCATCTTCGCCCTCCCTCTGCCTTCTAGTTCGATCTCCGAATTCACCTCAATGGGGAATTCCTGGGGAGGTGGTTCGGGTATCCTAAGTCTCGATGCCATTCCAATTGCTCTCCTCAGCTCCTTCCTGCGTTTGGCTAGGAATCGAAAGAGAGACAAGAAGGGCCAATCCCATAAATCGAAATCGTCGGGAGACACGGGACTGACCTTGGATATCAAAAGATTTATCTCCTCCGCCAGCTGACAGCACTGCCTCTGGTTATCCTCGATCTCTTGGAAAAGTTCCAGCAAGCTGCGAAATTCCGATTTCCCGGCCATTCTCTCAAGTTCCTTCCTCTGCATCTCTCCTTTGTCCGCAAACACGGCGCTCATAGGGTACTCATCAGAATTTCCCTCGGGTACTCTCGCAGAATCTGGCTCTTCAGCTCCTCCAGTTCCCGATGATACCGTTTCAGGCTGGCGAGAGCGCCCCGCATCATCTTCTCGATTGGACCCTCGAATCGTGCCAAGAGGCTCACGAGGAGACCTCCATGTAAATCCTCAGATAACTGCTCCGAAGCCCAGGAGCCTCCGAATTCGTACACAATGGTGAGGATTGCTTCCAAGAAGTAGAAGGAGACGTCGAGCTCAATTGCTTTCACCAAGACCTTACCTTTCCTTGGAAACTCCATCCAAGAGTTCACGTCTACCGAGAACCTTGGCGGACGATTGGGAATCCGAAACTTCCTGCCCTTTATTAGGACCTCTATCATCTCGGTGTTTACGTAGAACCCCGTACCAAGGACGATTGACTTGATGAGTCCAGCCAGACTGTGCCCAGATGCGAACACGATCATGCAGGACGGGTCCACGGAAAGCACGGCCTGTAGGAGTTCTTCGACCTCCGTCCTCAGCCTCTCACATGACCTAATCTGCTCCTCCAACTCCCGGACTAGGTTCCAGAGTTCTGGGAATCTTTCTGCCTCTCTTTCGAGAACCCCGTACAGACCGCTCATAGCTGGCGCGCTAGGATTTCTTTCGAGTACCGAGGAATCAAATCCCTCTTCGGTTCGCCTGGTGAGTTGTGTCTCTGGAAAATCTCCCAAGTTTCACCGGCGTACCACCTGTACATGTTCGGCTTTCCCCTCATAGGTCGTGAGCCAGAATCTCCCTCGAGTGCTCCGAAATCAGCCTTTCCTTCAGCTTTTCGAGTTGAGATAGGTAAGCCCTGTACTGGCCAACAGCCTCCTCCAGAAGCTCCAAAAGCTGAGGGTAGACAGGCAGGAGGAGGAGAAGGTCTAAGGGTGTTTCGATTTTCATCGCATGCGTCTGACCTCCTACCTCATACGTGACATACAGCTCCCTGTCTTCAAGTCTCAGCTCCCTGATTCTCGCCTTGCTCAGCCCTTCCTCCGAGGGGATCTCAACCTCAAAGTCTAGGGGCTTGGAAAAGGAGTAGGGCGGTGCTTCCGGGAGGCTCAGGTCCTTGGCGAGATCTATGAATCTCTGGAGCTCCGAACCCCTCCGTTGCAGGACCCTCAGGGACCCTAGCAAATCTGAGTGACCAATCAGGTGCCTGATGCGCTCCACCAAGTGCGTCAGCTCGATGTGGAGGTGAGTGGATATCATCGGGTCCCTTCCGGCGGTAATGACCTCAAGGAGGAGGGAGGGGAGAGATTCAAAATCTGGTTTTGCCTTCTTGAGGAGCTCCGAAATCTCTCCCTCCGTTCTCCCGCTTCTCTCCACCTCCCGCCGAAACTCTTCAATCTTGCGCTTGAGCTCCTCGAACTTGCCCATTTCCAGCCTGATGGCATCAAGAATCTCGCTCATGCCTCATCCTCTCCCTCAGCTCCTCGAGTTCCGTCGCGTACTCCGTGAAAACGATTAAGGCACCCGTGAGAAGCTTTTCTAGCTCCCCCAAGACGGGGAGCAGGAGCGGGAGGTCGCCGGCACGAATGCGCCTCTCATGCTTCTTGCCCCCCTCCTCATAAATGACCGAAATCTCCAGATTCGATTCTGTACAGTCGAGCCTGAGGAAGTCAAGTTTCACCCTTTCCAGCTTCAGTGGAGAGGGGAGCAGGACCTCGGCCTTGACCTGCCTGACGAAGACTTGCGGGGGAGGAACGGGCACCTTCATCTTCCTGGCGAGCTCCACAATTCTTGCCAGGAAGTCCCTGTACCGACTTGCACCCTGGAGCAGGGAGAGCGGCGTCGCACCCTTGAAGCAACGCTCCAAGAGGTACGGAACCTCTATATCCTGAACGTCGGGGCAATGGGTGAGAACCTCAACGGCCAACCTGTCAAAGAGCCTAGGTTCGGGCACCTCCCTAGAGAGGAGCGAGTTGACCTCCTCCTCCAGCTGCCTCGCCCTTTCCCTTTCGCTCTCTACCCACTTCGTGAGCGTCACCAGCTGCAAGAGCTTACCGTCCTCGAGAACCTCGGAGTCACTCATAAGTCCTGCATCAGGATTTCCCTCGGGTGGGATTGCAGGATTCGATCCCTCAACTCGGCCAGCCGGAGGGAGTATTCCTCGAATCTCTGGATTGCCTCCTCAATCAGCCCCTTTGCCTCCTCAAGAAGCTTGAGGAAGAGCGTCCAGACCTCGTCTACTGTCTTCTCTTCCACCCCTGACCCTCCCTCGTACTGGATGGTGAGGGCTGGGCCGCGANGAGAGTAGATGTAAAGGTTCATCTCCCTGAGCTTTGCCATCTCCAAACGCAGGGGCTCACGCAGGATTTCCGCCTCTCCTTCAAGTTTCCTAGAGAGTTTGAAGGGCGGGAGACTCGGAATTCGGAGATTCTTTGCAAGACCCACCAGCCTCTCAACCTCCTCCGCTCTCCTCTCGAGTGTCCTCAGAACGGTGAGGATGGAGATGGGCTCGCGCCTGAAGGCGAGGGCACGAAGCCTGTAGCTCAGGTGTGAATCGCTGGATGCATCCATCCCGATGAGTTCAGATATGAGAGAATCGATGGAACCCTGTTTGACTAGACCAGACTTGAAGAGGAGTTGCTCGACCTCCCTCTCCAGCTCCCTGGTCTTGACCGTGCACGTCTCCAGTTTTCCGACCAAGGCCTCAAGTTCTTGGATTTTTTCCTCCTTCTCCTTCGGAATCGCCAAAAACTCGCTCATAGCTCCCCCATCAGGATTTCTCTCGGGTGCTCGGTGGCTATCCGCCTCCTGAGCCCCTCCAGCTCCTCGCAGTACTTCCCGAGCTTATCTATGGCCCCCCTTATCAGCTCCCGAAGCTCCTCGTAAAGGTAAACGAGGAGAACGGAGGCCTCCCTTATTTCCCTCCATTCCTGCGTCCCCCTGTTTTCAAGCAGGACGCGTAGGAGGGGCCTCTTGTTTGAAACCAGCTCCACCTGTTTTACCCTTACCTTCTCCAAGCCCGTGCTGTCAAATACCTCCAGCTCCTTCTCGACCTCTCTCGAAAACTTGTAGGGGAACTCTGGAACCCTGAGTCTCTCGGCCAGCTCGCACATCTTCCTCAGCTCCCCTCCCCTCCTCGCGAATGCCCTCAGAGCCGCGACCCCCGAATAGATGAACTTCCTCTCGTGCAGGAACTCATACAGGCTAAAGCGAGTGTACACCCTGTCACGGTCGAGTTCAGGAACACCCAGCATGACCTCCGCGAGGAAGAGGCTCAGGGAGTCGAGGGGAAGCAGGTTTGCCTTCGAAAGGAGCTGTCCTATCTCCTTCTCGAGCACCTCCGCCCTCTCCATTTTCTTTTTGAGCTCCTCCAGAAGGGCTCCGATTTCCGAGAGTTTCGATTCGATTTGGTCGCTCATAGGTCACCCATGAGGATCTTCCTTGAGTGGTTCGAAATCAATCGCCCCTTATATTCATCCAGCCTAGAGAGATATTCCCGGTAGATTCCGACAGCCTCCCGCACGAGCTCCCTCACCTGCTCAAAAACGGGCAGGAGGAGCGGAAGGTCAGAGATCTCGTGCACCCGAACCTCCAACTGCTTCCCTCCCTCGCAAGAGAGCGTGAGTCGCCCCTCCTCGGGGTGGAGCGAGAGTCCCCTGAGCCTCACCAGCCTGAGACCCTCCCCCAAGGGGAGCTCCACCTCAAGGTCGAGAGCCTTGGAAAAGGAGGAGGGCGGAGGATCGGGTATGTCCAATCGCTCCGCGGTCTCCAGCAGTCTGGCCACCAGCTTATGGTCCTCCCTAATTCCCCTGAGCAGGCGGGTCTTGACGTGCCCAGCAGTCCTTATGTGCTCCTCCCAGAACTCGAGTATCTCGGGTGCGTGGGGGGCAAAATACTCGCCTTGGAGGGCCTTGAGCATGAGGTTCCTTACGAAGAGGAAAAGAGACGTTGGGGAGATGCCGAGCGATTTCTCGATGAGCTCCCCTATCTCCCCCTCCACGTGCTGGCAGCTCCTCACCACCTTTTTCAGCTCCTCTAAGCCGTTCCTGAACTCCTCAAACCTCCCCTCCTCCCTCTTGAAGGCCTCGATGAGGTCCGTCATAGGTCGTGCAGGAGGATCTCCCTCGAGAACTCGAAAAGCAGTCGGCGCGTGAACTCCTCAAGCTGCCGCGCGTCCCTTCTCAGGCGTGGAATCACCACTTGCCGCAGGAACCTCAATACCTCCCCATGTAGGGAAGTGAGCACCACGTCCCTCCTCTCCAACCTGTTCACTCTCGATTCCCCGTTCAGCTCGTAGCAGGCCAACAGAGCGTAGGCAGTCCTTTTGTGGACGAATTTTATCTCGGTGACTCTCGCACCCGAAGGCAGCCAAACGGTTCCCTCCCTCACCTCGAGGTCGAGAGGCGCCGAAATCTCGACCAACTCGTCGATGTGCCGGGTGACCGCCAAGATGTCTTTTCTGTCTCTCTCTTGCGGAATCCTCTCCAGAACCTCGAGGATTCCCTCCTCTGCCTTCCTCTTCCTCATGAGCTCCGCCCTGACCTCCCTCAGGGTCCTGTCTAGCTCCCTCAACCTCACCCCATAGTCAGGCTTCAAGCTTCCACCTCAGAGATCTTGCATGAGAATCTCCTTGTGGTGCTCCGATACTATCTTCCTCTTGAGCTCCTCAAGCTCGTTTGCATAGGTCTGATAGAGAGAAATGGCCTCGTTCAGGAGCCCCGATATGGGTTCGAAGAGGGCGAGCAGAAGGGGGAGGTCCCTCAGCCCACGGATTACCTCTCGTTCAGGCTTTCCCCCGTCTTGATAGGAAAGGACTACTACTCCTTCATCCACCCCAATTTCATCCTCATAGACACGAACCTCCACATCTTGGACCCAAACCCTTCTTATTTCCTGCCCCAGCGGAAGCTCGATCTCCCTCTCCACGGGTCTGCGGAGAAACACTGGCGGGGGCTCAGGCAGGTGTACTCCTCTGCATACCTTGAGCAACGTCTCCAGATAGTTTCCCCACCTCTTGATTGCACGCAGGATGCTCAACGAAACCTGGCGAGGATGATGGTATGGATGGGGGAAAAAATCCTCCGGTCTGATTTTAATTGCCTCTTGAACAAAATCCAAAAATGCCCCTGACTCGAAGATTTTGGCCTTTTCCAAGATTTGCTCGACCTCCCTTTCCAACTCAAGGACTCTCCTCACCTCTGCCTGAAGCCTCCTTTTGAGGTTGACGAATTCCCTGTACTTGGACTCCTCCTTCTTGAAGGTCTCCAAGAGCTCGCTCATACCATCCTCACCTTGAGACCCCACGGTATCCTATCCGGGTCCCCTTTCTTGGAGACCACCCAGATGACGTTCCGAACGGGTTGATTCTCGGGAAATTCCGAGTAGCCGTCGGTGAGGCAGATGACCAACCGGGTTCCGGGCCTCTCCCTCTCTATCCACTCAAAGACGGGCTTGTGGGATGTTCCGCCACCTCCCCTGAGCTTGATGGATGAGGGATCGAAGTGGCTCGTCAGCTTGTAGACGCCGTGGATTTCGCAGTCGCAACAAATCAACCAGGCGTCGATGTTCCCGAAGCTGCTGACGATGTTCATCACCTCCGTCATGAAGGCATCCAGCTCCTCCTGGTCTATAGACCCCGAGGTGTCGACGGCAATCACGCACTCCAGCCCCTCCCTCACCACTGAGGGAAGGTAAACGTCCGGGTACTTGCTCGAGGGTCTCATCCAAGTGAAGTCGTAAGGTATGGAGCTGGTCACGTACCTCCAGAGGAGGGACCTCCAATCCAAGGTTGGCCCCTTGGAGAGGAGAGAGTAGAGGCGCTCCAGTCCGGCGGGTACATCCCCCCTCATCTTCTGGTGCATGTAGGCCTCGTAGAACCTCCCCCTCCACGGGTTCTCCCCCTCGCCATCCATGATATGACAGTCCCTTCCCTCCCCCAGCCCTGCGGCCGGGCACCTACATGGTTCCCCGCCTCCCCCGCAACGAACCTTCACCCTGTCCAGCAGCTTGGTGTATATGGCCTCCGCCCACATCCCTCGAAGGGACTCGGGCGGAACCCCAAGTATGTCGCAGACGGATTTGAGGAAGGACTCCCATACCGGATGGGGACCGCCCACCTCGTTCAGGATGGTGTCGACCGTTGCGTCGGCCGCGATGTTCCAGAGCTTGTGACACCTCTTCCCCTCCCTTTTGAGGTGGTCCAGGACGAGGTGGAGGATTTCGTGGGCAATTACCCCCGCCAACTCCTCCTTCTTCAGTTTGGAGACGAACTCGGGATTGTAGTAGACGTCCCCCATTGAGTTCACCCCCATGGTTTTAACCTTTCGATCCTCGTGGAACCTTAGGTACATGGCGAGGTAGCCGAAAAAGGGGTACTTCAGCATCAGCCAGGTTCTTGCCCTCACTATGGGTTCAGGATCCATAGGCCATCGGGACGATCTTCTTGGAGAGATCGCCGAAGGCGGAGGAGGTCTCTCCCACGCGCACGAAGAGATCTTGGTCAATCGCCTTAAGGGATTTCAGGAGGAAGATTGCATATTCGGCCGAGAGCTCGGTTGAAATCCTCTGGGCCAGAATGAACATTCTCTCCAAGAGCTCGGGGCTCCTGTGCTTGACGTAATGAGACTGAAGGGCGGCGAGGAGGGCATAAACCTCGTCCGGGGACTTGGGGAGCGGTGTTGTCTCCGGGCTGGCGAGTATCGCCTGAACGTCGAACCTCTGCGTCAGCTTGAGGAAGGCAAGAAACTCGTTAGCCACCCCCACACCAACCGCAGCCGCCACGCTTATGCCAATCCCATCCGCCCCGGTTGCCTTTTTGAGCATGGTTGAGGCGAAGGACCACGTGCGTGGTGTCGGGAAGGCGGCTGACCTCAGTTCGGGGGTCCACTTGAACAGGAGTTCGGGCCTCATCTTCAGGAAGCTGACAATTCTGGGATCTACCCCATTCTCCAAGGCCCACTGAGCCCAGGATTCGACATCGGGAATCGCGAGCTCCACATTAAGGAACCTGTTGAGAAGGGGAGGGGCGGGGTCATGCGAGTGAGGTCGGTAATCCGGGGGATTTCCAGCCGCTATCACCCCCACCATCGGGGAAAGCCTGTAATCCCCGAGACACTTGTCGAGAACGAGTTGGTAGGCCGCCGATTGGACGGACGGGGGTGCGAGGTTGAGCTCGTCTAGGAAGATGATCCCCGCCGCCCCCTCGAGGGAGAGGGCATAGAGCCAGAGAGGTGGTCTCCAGTCGGTGTGAAGCCCATCCAGTCTGGGGATCCCCTTGAGGTCGCTCGGATCGTACTGGCTGAGCCTTATGTCCACGAGCACGAAGTATTTGGTGGGATTCTCCGCGACCTCTAGCCTCTTCTTCCTCGAAATCTCGTTCCACTTCAGGTACTCCCTCCCCATTATCTTCGCAAGCTCCCTCGCCACCTTCTCCACCGTCATGGACTTACCAATACCAGGCGCGCCCCAGATGAAAAGAGCCAATTTTTCCTCGTAAGCGCGCTTTATGAGTCCTTCCAGCTGCGCATGGTTCAGCCGGGGGCCGAGGTATCCCGCGTTCATGGAAATCCCAACTATTCTTGGCGCTGGTCCCTTAAATACTTTTCGGTTCATCCTAATCGAATTTTTGAACATGTTGTTTTGACATTAAAGTGATTTAGAATCATCCTAATTTTTGAATATGCAACAAAGCAACTAACAAGTTAAGCAATTTCAACATATATGTAAACAAGCACTTTTGATGCTTCGATGCTTGCTTTCTTGCTAACTTCGTCTGTAACACAGCAAGTAAATAGCTTTTTAATCAAAAAGAAAGATAAAAAAATGAAAAATTCGTTCACAAATTGATTTTAGCGGGATTTCTTTGAAAAAAAGCCTCGAAAAGCGGAAACCTTAAATCGCCCTGACAGCGTTATATACGATGAAAGAGGACGGGTTCGGGTCAAAACAGAGAGAATACTTTAAGAAGGCCGACTTCAAACCCGCACGTCTCCAGGATTTGGTGGGCATGCCAATCGTTCGGGAAGAGCTCTCGCAATTGATTCCCCTGCTCAAGAATTACCGAAAATTCTGGAGCATGCTCCCAGCCGGCGTCCTTTTCTCGGGAGAACCAGGCATGGGCAAGACCCTAGCGTCGAGGATTTTGGCCACGGAAACGGGTGCCAAGCTGGTAGATGCCACCAACTTCCCCCTGAGGGGAGATAGTTGGTCCCCCACAGATCTGAATAATCTTTTCTCCCTAGCTAGGGAATACCACCTCAAAAGCGGCAGGCTTGTCCTTCTCCACTTCGAGGAACTCTCAGCCCTCTGCGAAAACAGGAATGCGTCCGAAAGAGCCGGCGTCCAAGCCGCCCTCCTTTCCAACCTTGAGGGATCCAGCGGAAAGCCTAGAGGTGTTTTTGTGACGGCGTGCACCAACTCCCTCAAATCCATTCCCTCCCCCTTAATTAGGCCGGGAAGGCTGAAGGTAATAGAATTCTGCATGGACAGAAGGGGGAGGGAGGAGGTCCTGAAACACTACCTCCGGAAGGAGGGAATCAGAGAGAGCAGACTTGCTAGGTCTCTTCCCCCCTCTCTCACCCCTGCCTCCATCGAGCAGATGGTGAAGGATGCCGCGGCACTCGCCAGACAGGAGGGGAGGGAGCCCACCCTGAGGGACCTTGTGCACTCCATGTACCCGTTCATCTTGGGGCCTCCCGACCAGAGCTGGGATAGCGAGGAAGAGAGATGGATAACCTGCATTCACGAGGCCGGTCATGCCACGGTGGGAAGGGCTCTGGGGGCGGAGGTGAAGCTGACGGCCGTCCCGCTCAAGGGATACAGAAAGGGAATAACCGTTCTGGACTGGGGTTCCCAGCGCTATTTCATCGACACCCAAGAGAAGGTAATCTGCAATCTGCTGGCTGGGAAAGAGGCTGAGAGGATGTTTGGGGTGGAAAGCTGGGACGAACCTACAGATGTGGCCCAGGCAACCACCCTTTCCTTGGAGAAGTTCTCCGAGCATGAGCCCGACACCAACTACATGGACGAAAAGCTGCTGTTCGAGATGGACGAGATAAACCCTGGCTCGGTGCCACTCAGGGTTCCGGAGGATGAGAGGAGCCGAATCTACAAGAGGGCAAGGATGCTGAGAAAGAGGTGCAGGGAGAGGGTTCAACAAATCTTGGAAAAGGTGGGCAGGAGGAAAATCGAACAGCTGGCTAGGGCGATAGAGGTAAGGGAGTTTCTGCTCAGAGACGAGCTCCAGAGATTCCTCGACTGAGCTTTAGGAATAACCTAATTTTAAACCGTCCGAGTTTTATGATTGCCCGAGCAGATCGACCCCTTCGCCAGCGTGGGCACGTCTTCGGTCTTCTTCCAGATTGTGCTGGGCAGGAATACCCCGAAGGAAATCTCGGAGGCCACCAAGACCAAGCCCTCGAGCGTCATGGAGCACCTGAACAAACTGGTGGAGATGGGAATTCTGAAACAGGCGAAGAGAGAGGGGAAGTTCCAGCCATATGAGGTGGACTGGTCGAGGTTCGTGAGGACCCTTCTCGAGCACACCTATACGCCGAAGAGCCAGGAAGCAGCGCTCAAGGTGGGGATGGAGGTGGAGGCGGTGAAGGAGGAGCAGAAGCGTCTGAGGGCGGTCATGGAGGAGCTGGCGAAGAGCAAAGAGTTCGAGCTTCTGGTCCAGGGATACTTCAGGAAGCTGGCCGAGCGGATGGAAGCTGGGCTTTATCCCAAGCGCACCATCTGGGGGGCGATATACTGCTTCGAGGAGTCCCTAGGCTCCCTGGAAGAGACTCAGAACCCCCGGATGAAGAGGGTCGTGGATTTGCTGAGGGTCTGGAACCACTGCCTTCAGAGGTTCAGGAGGTTCGGTCCGGTCGCCTGCCTGAACGAGTCCCTTAGGGAGACGGAGAAATGGGAATCAGGATAACGGTCTTCGGTGGTGCGGGGGAAATCGGGGGGAACCAGATTCTAGTCGAGTCCAAGGAAACGAGGCTCTTCCTCGATTTCGGGCGAAACTTCTCCAGGGAGTCCGAGTTTTTTGTGGAACCCTTTTTGAAGGCGAGGAAGCCCGAGCACCTCCTCAAACTGGGCCTCATGCCCAACCTCCCCGGTCTCTACGGCGATCAGGAGGAGACCCCTTTTGATGCCATACTCCTCTCGCACGCGCACCTCGACCACATGGATTACGTCAGGTATGTGAATCGGCACATCCCATTGTGTGCGGGGGAGGGAACTTGGAGGGTGATCTTTGCTAGAGAGGTCACCTCTCCCCGGAAGGCCGAGTACAGGCTTGCGGAACTCAACAAGTACGCCAAGACCGTTCAGGAGAGCATGACCCCAAGTTCCAAATTCACCTTCATCCCCTTCAGGACGGGACACAAGTTCCAACTCGGAGATTTCGAGGTCATCCCCGTGCATGTGGATCATTCCGTTCCAGCAGCCTATGGTTATCTGCTGGAGGGGCCGGAGGGGAGGGTGGCATACACCGGGGACTTCAGGTTCCACGGTCCCAGAGCGGACATGAGCAAGGAGTTTGTCCAAAGGATAGAAGGTGTGGATATCCTCATTATGGAGGGAACGAGTGCCTTAGAATCCAGACTCTTCTCAGAGGCAGAAGTGAAGGAAAGGGCTCAGAGGTTGGCTTCCAATCGAAAGGGCTTGGTGGCAGCGAGTTTCTCAAGCGTGGATTTGGACAGGTTGAGGACCTTTTACCAGGTTGCCCTAAACACCGGGAGAGAGCTGGTGATTTCCATGAGACAGGCCTGTCTCATGGAAGCGCTCAGACCAGAAATCGAGCGCGGAATCATAAAGGACATCTTCAAGGTTGGCGATCCGGGCATCAGGATTTACGCTAGGGAGAAGGAGTTCAATTACAATTGGGAGGAGAGAATCGCCAACCAATTCGGAACGGTAGATAGCTCTTGGGTTTCTCAAAATCAGTCCAAAATCATCCTTTTCGCCACGTACTACGACATGCTCGAGTTACTAGAGGCCGAGCCGGGACCGGACTCGATCTACATATACTCGGAGAGCGAGCCCTGGGACGAAGAGGGGGAGATAGAGTTCCAGAAGCTCTCCAACTGGCTCGAGTTCTTGGGTATGCCCATGTTTCCAGATTCATGCCTCGGGACATGCCTCGTCCATGGAACTGAAAAAGGTGGTGGAGAGGGTTAGGCCGCGGCACTTGGTCCTAGTTCACTGTACAGCCCCTATGCTCTTCAAAAAGTTCTTGGGTGACCTGCCGGTGAACATAATTTGCCCAGAAAGAGGAAAGCCCATCGAGTTCTAACCAAGCGGAAATTCGCCGGCACAAAGTCTGGCAGGAGTCAAAACGGTTACACCAGACCACTCTCTCTCCTCGCTGCAGACCAGAACCTTTTTGGCATCAGGGAAGACTGCCGCCCCCTCTTCAAATCTCCTCAAATCTCGATCGTCCACCTTCCCAAGCTTCACCTCCCCCACGAGCCTAGGTTTTCCCCGGACCGTTATCACAAAATCAAGCTCGCCCTCTGGCGTGAAGTAGTACATTCTCGTCCCGCCCTCCCTCTCCGCAAGCAACTGTGAAACGAAATCCTGAACATGCATGCTCATCAGCCTCTCGAGCGTGGGTCTTACCTCCTCGAAGGAAACCTCAAGCTCGTCAAAGGCATACCTGTCCGCCAAGTAATAAAACGCCTCCATAATGGGGGACCTGAGCCTCAGATAGACGGCCTTGGATTTCCAGATTTCCACGGGCTCTATGAGATCCATCTCCTCCATGTGCTTTATATAGGGGGCAATCGCCCTGGGATCCGCCTGCTTCAGGATTCCCCTTCCGTAAAGGGTGCTGGCAATCTCCGTTGACCGCCATCTACCCGCGCCAACTAGGCGGAGAATGGCCTCATAGGTGACCGTCAACTGTCTCTCCTCCTCCGTGAAGATTTCTCCCACCAGCGCCGGAATGCTGTGCCTCGCCCCCTTCAAAATTTCGTATACAACCTTAGTGGGCTCCTCCTCGTGCAAGAATTCCACCGTCCAAGGTTCGCGAATGTAGGGGGCCAACATGAGAGCCTTCTCGGGAGGGAATCTTTCCGAGGTGAAACACAAGGCATCGGAGGGGGAGATTAGACCCAGTTTCTTTTCCCAAACCAGTCCAAGGAGGGGGGAACCCTTGCCAAAAATCCTGTGAATTACCCNAAGNCTCGAGCCAAGAAGGATGAGTTTTCCGCTTGGATGAACCGAGGCAACCTCGTCCCAAAAACTCTCCGGAAGTCTCTGGAACTCGTCCACCACCACCGTTTTTCCCTCTCTCAGGAGGCTCTTCACCCGCTCACAGAGCTCGCGCATGTCGTGCACGGGCGAGTCACCCTCCACGATTACTCCCAAATCTCTCCTGACCATGAAGTAGACATCCCACCTCAGCATCCTCTTCACCAGAAAGGTCTTCCCAACCTTGCGCCTCCCATACACGAGTAGCCAGCCAGGTGCCTGCCCGAGCTCCTCTGCCTCCTTCCTTTGTATAACTGTCATTAGCTAACCACAGTTAGCTAACCATAGTTAGTATATAACTCTATCGCCCGCCCAAAAAATCGNGGGATTAATAGATGNGCATCATAAGCTGCGTCAGGTGCCTGTTGCAGGGAAAGTGCCCGGATCCAACCAAGGTGCCAAACACCCAGTGCGTCGTCTACCAGCTGGACTGGACGCTCGAGGAGAAGCTTGCCTTCCTTCGGGAGAGGGGTGCCCAGTGGACAGAGGGACAACTCGAGGAAATCCACAGGGCCTGCGAGGAGGGAAGGGAGAGAAGAGAGAGGAACGAGGAGCTCTGCAGGAGATTGGCAACGGAGCCTCCGCCTGTCCTGAGATGGCTGGCTAGGCGAACATAAAACTGAAAAACGCAAGACGCCGGGAGGGAATACCCTCGCTTTTCTCCCCCAGTAACTCAAGGTCAAAAAGGTATAACCAAAAGTTATACATGAAACTGAAAGTGAAGGTTGGGCCCAAAGGACAGATTGTCATACCCAAGCACATCAGGGAAAGCTTGGCGATAAAGCCCGGAGACGAGGTGTTGCTGGACATTGAGGGGGAAAAGGTAATCATCGAGCCCCTCAGGCGCGACCCTCTCGAGGTTCTGCTTGAAATCTCGAAACAAGTGGGTGGCAAGTCATCGGAACTCGTCTGGGGGGACAGACTCTACGAATCAATAGGTGAGGAGTAGTGGTCTACCTCGACGCCAACGTTTTCATCTTCGCGACCCTCGCCACCGATGAGTTGGGCGATAGCGCAAGGTACATCTTGGCGAACCTGCACAGGACGAAGGCTAGGACTTGCTGCCTAGCGATAGACGAGCTGGCTTGGGCCGTCCTGAGGAGGGCGGACGTTAGGAGGGCTGTGGAGGCCTGTAGAACCATCCTTAGCCTGAAGGGCTTGGAGGTGGTTTCGGTCGAGTACGCGGA
>JGI20130J15133_1001142_pt1 | contig 22931 bp, 32 predicted proteins | sample WasSprMetagenome_FD_15133 | JGI IMG/M metagenome (IMG submission 15133) | reverse complement strand
GCACCATGCACCGTGCTCCATGCCCCACGCTTCGTGCCCTCTTCGCTATTCGCAATCTCTCATTGAGGTGGTGGAGGATTTGCGGGTCCTTGTGATGGGTGCCGGTGGACAACTCGGGATCGAGGTTTGCAGAGCTCTGGATGAAGAGCACGAGGTTGTCCCTGCCACAAGGGATGAGGTGGACATCGCAGATTTAGATCGAGTATTATCTTTCGTTAAGAAAACATCGCCTCAAGCAATCATAAATACTGCTGCCTATACCGATGTCGATGGATGCGAGGCCAATAAGGAGATAGCTTTCCTTGTCAACGCCATAGGGGCAAGGAATGTGGCCATTGCCGCAAGAGAAGCTGATGCAAAGCTCGTCCACATAAGCACCGACTACGTCTTTGACGGCAACAAAAACGGCCCCTACCTGGAGTATGACCCGCCTTGCCCCCTGAATGTTTACGGTTGGTCCAAGCTCTTGGGAGAACAAATGGTCAGGGAACAAACCCCTCGTTCTTTCATCCTGCGCGTGGCTTGGCTTTATTCCGCCCATGGAAAGAATTTCGTTAAGACAATGTTAAAGCTCGCCAAGGAGAGATCGGAGATACAGGTTGTTAGCGATCAACGGGGGACCCCTACATTTGCCGGAGATGTGGCTAAGCAGATTAAGCTTTTGATCGAGACCGATGCCTATGGCCTCTACCACTGCACCTCTCAGGGCAGCTGTTCTCGCTACGAATTCGCTAAAGAGATCTTCCGCTTGGCTGGAATCAGCGTTAGGCTTCTCCCTGTAGAGAGCTCCCAATTTCCCACCTTGGCCAAGCGCCCCCCTCATTCGGTCCTCGAAAACTTCATGCTCAAAATACAGGGACTTGATATAATGCCACACTGGCTTGACTCCTTGGAGGGAGAACTCCCAAAGATTAAGGAGGAGGTGGATAGGGAATGAAGGCCCTCGTCCTAAGCGGGGGAAAGGGCACAAGGCTCAGGCCCTTAACCTATACCCTTCCAAAACAGCTTGTTCCCGTGGCCAACAAGCCCATACTTCATTATGTGATGGACCAAATTGCGAATACCGGCATTAAGGAGGTAGGCGTTATCATCGCCCCCGAAACAGGTCCTATGGTAAAGGAGGCCCTTAAGGAAAACCCCTGGAGCTTTCACTTCGAATTCATCCTGCAAGAGGAACCCAAAGGCTTAGCCCATGCCGTAAAGGTGGCCGAGGATTTCCTTGGCGATTCGCCTTTCCTCATGTATCTTGGGGATAACCTTATCGGGGAAAGCGTCCTTCCCTTCGTTGAGGCATTTAAGAGGTCCGAGGTCGAAGCCTTGATCCTTTTAAAGGAGGTTGAAGACCCAAGGCTTTTTGGGGTGGCGGTGATCGATGAGAAGGGAGAAGTTCAAAGGCTCATAGAAAAGCCGAAGGAGCCGCCCTCGAATTTCGCCCTCGTTGGAGTGTATCTCTTTTCTTCCGCTATCCACGATGCTATCTCCAAGATAAAGCCATCCTGGAGGGGGGAACTCGAGATCACCGATGCTATTCAGAGGCTTCTCGATGAGGGGAAGAGGGTGAAAAGCTACATTTTGCGACGATGGTGGCTCGATACGGGGAAAAAGGATGACCTTCTTGAGGCGAACAGGGTCGTCCTTGACGAGTTCACAAGGGAGGACCTCCGGGGCGAGGTGGATCCTGAAAGCAGGATCATCGGGCGCGTTCACCTCGCAAAGGGGGTGAAGGTCAAGGGAAGTGTTATCAGGGGTCCGGTTGCGGTAGATGAAGGGACGGCGATCGAAAGGTCCTTCATCGGCCCATATACGAGCATAGGGAAGGGCTGTCTCGTTAAGAATTCTGTGATCGAGCATTCTGTGATCCTTGATGGGGCGCGCATTATGGAGGTTGAGAGGCTTGAGGACAGCGTCATCGGCCGAAATGCCCTTGTGGGGAGGGGTTATGAGAACAGCAGGGCCTTGCGCCTTATGATCGGAGACGATGCGGAGGTAAGGCTGTAAGAAGGATGCCCTTTGAGTTTAAGCGCTTGGAGATACCTGAGCTTATCCTGATCGAGCCCACGGTCTTCTACGACGAAAGGGGTTTTTTCATGGAGGTTTACAAATACTCCGAGTTCCTGGCCTCTGGCATCCGTGAGCGTTTTCTCCAGGATAACCACTCCCGTTCGAGGAAGGGGGTTTTAAGAGGCCTTCATTACCAGAACCCGCCTAAGGCCCAGGGTAAGCTTGTGTGGGTGATTGTGGGGGAGGTATTTGATGTGGCAGTGGATATAAGAAAGGGTTCGCCTACATACGGCAAATGGGTAGGGGTTTTGCTTTCAGCCGAAAACAAAAGGATCCTCTATGTCCCCCCGGGGTTTGCCCACGGATTTTGCGTCTTAAGCGATGTGGCAGAGGTGGTCTATAAGGTATCCGAAGAATATGATGCTAATTGTGAGGCGGGCATTATCTGGAACGATCCCGAGATCGGAATCGTTTGGCCTATAAAAGAGCCCATTCTTTCCCCCAAAGACACCAAATGGCCACCGTTGAAAGAGGCGAAAAACGGGTTCGTATATAAAGGAGGCTCAAAATGAAACTGCTTGTTACCGGAGGCTGTGGGTTCATTGGGAGCAACTTTATCCGTTATGTCCTCCGTGCACATCCGGATTGGAAAATCGTAAACCTGGATAAGCTGACTTATGCAGGAAACCTTGCTAATCTGAAAGATATAAAAGAAGATTCGTGCTACAGGTTTGTTAAAGGAGACATCGCCGATCGTCAATTGGTAAATAGGCTTTTCAAGGAGGAGGAATTCGACGCGGTTGTGAACTTTGCCGCAGAATCCCACGTTGATCGAAGTATCCTGGATCCTTCCCCTTTCATCGAGACGAACGTCAAAGGGACACAGGTCCTCCTTGAGGCCGCAAGAGGATATCCTGTTCAAAGGTTTATTCAGATCTCAACGGACGAGGTTTATGGATCCCTTGGTCCAACCGGAAAATTCACCGAGGAATCGCCTTTAAGGCCGAACAGCCCTTATGCCGCAAGCAAGGCCGCAGCCGACCTCCTGTGCCGGGCTTATTGGAAGGCCTACGATGTCCCAGTGATCATCACCCGAAGCTCCAATAACTACGGCCCATATCAGTTCCCAGAAAAGCTCATCCCTCTGATGATAAGAAACGCCCTCCTCGGCAAGGAATTACCTGTATACGGGGAAGGGAAGCAGGTCCGTGATTGGCTCTATGTTGAGGACAACTGCCAGGCCATCGACCTCGTCCTCCGGAAGGGCAAAGTTGGCGAGGTTTACAACATCGGTGGGGGATGCGAAAAAAGGAATATCGAAGTCGTCCAGATGATCTGCGAGATCTTGAGGGACCACCATGAGGCCCAGCACCTAACTCCTAAGATCCGGTTTATTAAGGATCCCCGTGGTTCCGCCCACGACTTCCGCTATGCCCTTGACTGCACGAAGATCAAGGAGGAGCTCGGCTGGGAGCCAAGGGTTCGTTTTGAGGAGGGGTTAAGGCTGACCGTTAACTGGTATTTGGAAAACCAGGATTGGGTTGAGGGCGTGGTCACCGGAGAGTATTTGGAGTATTATCAAAAGGTCTATGGATCGGGAAAAGGACTGGCAAAGTAATCTAAGGATCTCGGGAAGCCTCCTTGCCCGAAACACCTTGCTTAATCTCATCGGCCAAGTAGTTCCTTTGCTTGTCGGTGTGGTTACCATCCCATTTATTGTTCGAGGCCTTGGAACCGAATGCTTTGGCCTTTTGTCCTTGGCATGGGTGGTTTTAGGATACTTCACCATTTTCGATTTAGGACTTGGGCGCGCAACTACCAAGTTCATCGCCGAAGCCCTGGGCAAGGGCAAGGGAGAAGATATCCCACGGCTTGTCTGGACAGCGGTCACGGCTCAGGTAATCTTCGGTGTCATGGGAGCCTTTGTGTTGGTAGGGATAACGCCCCTTTTGGTGGAGCGCATTTTGAGCATCACGCCTAACTTAGTAGAAGAAGCCAAGACCACCTTCTACTTGCTTGCCCTTTCTGTTCCGGTGGTCTTGGTTTCTGGTTCTTTCAGCGGTGTACTGGAAGCTGCCCAGCGATTTGACCTGGTTAATGCAGTGAAGATCCCGGCCAGTTCGTTCGCTTACCTGCTTCCCTTGGTCGGGCTACTTCTGGGATTCAGGCTGCCTGGGATTGTAGTGCTAATTCTACTGGCCCGATCTGGGGCCTTAGTTGCCTTTGTGATACTGAGCTTTCGCCTAATCCCTGGGTTAAAAAGGTATTCCAGCTCCTTTAGGCTTTTCCCTCGCTTATTTTCTTTTGGAGGATGGATAACGGTCTCAAATATGGTAGGCCCGATTTTGATGTATTTAGACCGCTTTCTAATTGGTTCACTCCTTTCAATGGAAGCAGTAGCTTACTATACAGCACCTTTTGAAGTAGTAAGTCGGCTTTGGATTATACCAGGAAGTTTAGTTGTGACACTATTTCCTGCCTTTAGCACACTTAGCATGGTAAGCAAAGAAGATCTACAACAACTTTATGTTAAATCTATTAAATATCTGCTTCTAGTTATAGGACCAATCATCCTGATTTTTATCATATTTGCCTCCAATATCATTCAACTCTGGTTAGGATCTGACTATGGTGAGAAAAGCGGACTTATCTTTCAGATCCTACTTCTTGGAAGCCTATTTGATGTACCTGCTGTAGTCTCAGGCGCTCTTATACAGGGATTGGGGTATCCTGAAGTTCTTTCTAAATTAAATCTACTGTATTTGCCATTGCATATAGGTCTAACATGGCTTTTTGTGCACGTTATGGGTATCTCCGGTGCAGCTTTGTCTTTTGCCTTTCGAACCTCAATTTATACTGTTGTGCTCTCAATTATTTCCTTAAAACTTATCCAGTTACCATTCCATACTATAAAAAATTATTTGATCGTTTATAAATAGCTTCTATATAAAGCTTCCTCTCGTTAGTTTAGGAATTGTATTGTTTGGTATCGCTACATGGCATTATGCACTGGATTCGCTGGATAAGAAAGCCTTAGCATTGTATGAATGGAAGAAGGCCATTGCAAAAGTTTACTGCAACATAAGAGGAAATGAATCAAGATGAAAATTGGGTGCTTCTTTGATGATTATCGTCCCTTACATGAGATGAAAGATCCTGGGCAAATTATTTTAGGCTTCTGGGATCTTGGCATACAAGCCGAAATGCTTACAGAACCCAAACCAGAATTAGAAAGTTACCAAGCTTCTTTTCCTATTAAATTTGTAATAAGAAAGCAAGCATGTGATGTTAGACATTGGCATACTGTTAGCTATGATGTAATTATAGTGTATTCTTGGTTGTCCAGACATTATTTACCAGTTATTTCTGCTATGAAAGAGGCTGGAAGTATTGTATTAGCAAAAGGTGATACTGATGGTAGAAAAGGGTTTCCTGTAATCTCTAGAGACTTCTATTACAAGGGTAACAATATATGGGGAAAAATGTATAAAACGGCTATCAAACGATCTCCAGCATTCGTACGGGACCTTATTTTGAGATTGTATGGACGTCGACAAGTTGCATACCTTATTGAGCATATTCACCTAACAGATAAAGTAATTGTGGAATCACCTCAGGCTTGGGCTAATCTCGCTTATATATGCTTATATTGGAAGAAACCTGAATTAATTAAGAAGATCTCCATAGTGCCAAATCCAGTTGCAAATGATATTATAGATTCATTAATACTCACCAAGCAGAAACAAATAGTAGCTATTGGAAGATGGGATGAGGTTTGGCCGAAAAATACCATTACAATGGCAAAGGTGGTGTGCCGCTTGCTCATGATAAGACCAGATTATGAAGTTGTGATCATTGGTTCTGGAAAGGATATCGTCCAAAAGCTCATATCTAAACGTTTATTGCAAAAATCCGACCGGTTATGCTTATTGGGGCCTGTTCCTCATAATGAAGTGGTTGATTACTTAAAGCGAGCACAAATCCTTTTCATACCCTCAAATTGGGAAGGCTTTAGTATCGCTGCTGCAGAAGCTGTTTGTATGGGATGTACAATTGTTGGAACTCCTTTAGAATCATTACATTTTCTAACACAAGGAGGGTTCTCAGGAACGTTGGCCTCGGACTTTACTGAAGATGCGCTTCTTGGTGCATTATTAGTAGATATTACAAAATGGGAATCTGGAATCTACGACCCGCAAGAAATAAGCCTCTTCTGGCGTAGCAGGTTACATCGCAGAAAGATTGCGGAGAGGTTATTGCGTTTGGTTGAATAACGTTGAGCTTCAATGTGAACGGTTTAGCTTGCTATAAGGCTTTTAGCGATGTTTTGCCCGGTTTTCCTAGAGCGAGATTTTGGACGCCATAGATCGGGAGAGTGGTTTTTAGGGTAATAAGGCTACAGAAAGGGCAGAAGGTGATGCCATGATTGAAATTAATGAAGGAATACGTGTGCGCCTGGTTCCAATTTGTGCACTTTGCGAGAGTGAAGGAACTTTGCTTTATCAGAACCTCCATGATTGCCTTTTTGATGCACCGGGAAATTGGTCGCTTATGTATTGCCCGCGCTGCAGTTTGGTCTGGCTCAACCCTCAGCCGCTTCCCGAGGACATTGGGAAGTTGTACAAAACGTATCATACCCACGTTATAGGGACTCATAGACCCAGATTTGGCCCTCTGCGGAAATTCGTCCATAACTCCATTCTTGGCACTCGGCTTGGTTACACTGAACTGGTCCAAAGCTCAGTCCAAAGGGTATTGGGACGGGTCCTTTCATGGGTAGGGCCGATCAGAGAGATGGTCGAGCTTGGTACGGGGTGCCTTAATGGTCAGGTAAGAGGCAGATTACTCGACGTGGGTTGTGGCAACGGACAGTTCCTTGTTAAGATGCGGAAACTGGGTTGGGAGGTAACAGGTATAGAGCCTGATAGGCAGGCTGTAAAGATAGCAAGGGAACAATTTGACCTCAACATTCATAAAGGCACACTGGAGGAAGGGAAATTTCCAGGTGATATATTTGATGCTGTTACTATAGTTCATGTGATCGAGCATGTTTGGGATCCTACCAGTACTTTGCAAGAATGCCATCGTATCCTCAAGCCAAGCAGCAGGTTGGTGATTATTACCCCCAATATAGAGAGCCTTGGGCATCGGCTGTTTAGGAAAGCATGGCGAGGGCTTGAGGTGCCAAGACATCTTTATCTCTTCTCACCGCGCACCCTTCGGGTTTGTGCCGAACGGGCAGGACTTCAAGTCTTAAAGCTTTGGACTACAGCGCGCTCAGCCCGCTGGATGTGGGCAGCCAGCCGCCTCATCTACCAAGAGGGTATCCTTCCTGGCGGCTCGCCACAAAGGCAGAGCCTTTGGCTACGGCTTGAAGGGCTCGCGTTCTGGATAATAGAATATGAGCTGTGTCGGTGGAAAAATGTTGGTGAGGAGATTGTGCTTGTAGCGACAAAGTAAGGAGAAAGTGGTAATTATGGAAGCTCAGAGCCAAGAACAAGCCCCCAAAGCTTGGCTTAAGGTTGCTATTATTATCCTCAGTTGGAAGGGCTGGTGAGAAATAATGAAGCATAGAATGGAAAGAAGTCGGGACCGGATGGATCGAGTGGAAGGGGACCTGGAGCATGGATCATCGAGTCTGTAAGATCTTCTATTCCTACGCCCTTGTTTCGGCCTCCCATGCCTTATTAATACAGCAAGTCAAGGATAACCTTGCCAAAATGACCGAAAGAGGAATGGCGCGTTTACCTGGAGGTAAAGAAAACCATGAAGGAGTAGCCGAGGATGGCAATCGGAGTTCTTGACTTGAATGATGAGGGGTGTAATAAGCACGTGGGAGATGTAATCAATAAAGAGGGAATCTTATATGTTGCCTAAAGTAACAATTGCTATAGTAAATTGGAATTCTGGACGCGAAACAATCGAGACTTTAAAGGTGTTGCAAAAGTTGAAATATCCAAATTATCAAATTGTAGTAATCGACAATGGCTCAACTGACGACTCTGTGGCAATTTTGGAAGCATGGAAAAAGCTACTATCCTTTCATTTGATGACGTTATCAAAAAACATAGGCTATCCTGGCGCAATAAATGTTGCTATTAAACACATTATTTCACAAGATCTGACCACTGAGTATGTATTTCTGCTTAATCCAGATGCACATCCGCATCAGGAAGTTTTAAATGAGTGTGTTAAAGTAGCTCTAGCCCAGAACTGCCCATGTGTAGGGACGGTAGTGGTGGAACACGAGGCCGGGGTAAGAATTGCTGCTGGTGCTAAGTTTCCCCACTTATTGTTTTTTTCACATTCACTGCCGGTTAAAGAAGGATGCGATTTTTGGGAGGTAGATATAGTACATGGAGCTGCTATATTGCTGAGGCGTGATGTAATAGAGGATAGCCTGAATAGCAGGGGATATGTTTTCGATCCCGCACTGTTTTTATACGGCGATGAGGTTGAGTTTTGCTCTTGGCTGCGCCGCAGAGGTCATCGGATTATGGTGGCAGGTCGAGCGATTGTGCATCATTATAAGCATAATAAATCTACTCTAAGAAAAGCACTTGCTTATTATTACGTGATAAGAAATCATATTTCGTTAGCGCGTAAGCTTTTGCCGCAAAGGTTCTACTTAATGTTTCATATATGGTGCATAGCCCGGTTTATTCAGGCAGTTTTGCTGTTTATTAAAGGTCAACGGATTTGCCCGATGGCTATTTTTGAGGGTTTAATAGATGGATATAGGCTTAAAATGGGAAAATGGGATAAACATGAGGATTTAATGAAAATAGCAACATGTTTACCCGATCAAGAAAATAACAGGAACTGTTTAAGGGCATGAGGGTAGCCTTTTTTCAGTTTTTTCCGCCAACACTTTGGACACCTGGCGGGGGAGAAGTCCAGCTTGCAAAGACTAAGGAAGCCTTAGAGCGAAGGGGGATAGAAGTTATCCTGTTTGACCCTTGGTCAAGGCGCAAGGATTTCGATCTCCTCCATGTGTTTGGCTCAAGTTATGAGCTTTCCAGCTTTGTCGAGGCAGCTAAAGGGTTGGGGCTTCCCATAGTAGTCTCAGCCATCGCCTTTTCTGCCAAGCCGGCCTGGCAATGGAGGCTTTGGCGGCTACTAGACCCCTTGGTTCCCGTGCCCACAATTTACCGCCTGCGGCAACGGATCTATTCCCGTGCTGATATCATCATTGCTGCCTCTTGGTTAGAGGCCGAGCAGTTAATGCAGGGCTTCTTTATTCATCCAAACAAAGTGCGCATAGTCCCCCACGGCATAGAGAGTGATCGTTTCCTAAATCCAGATCCGAGCCCCTTTGTGGAACGGTATGGACTTAAGGATTTCATCCTGCAGGTGAGTCGGATTTATCGATATAAGGGTCAAGCTCGTCTAATCCGGGCTCTGAAAGGTACAGGTCTCAAGGTGGTCTTCATCGGTCCGCTGGATCCAACCGACCCTGAAGGTACTCAGGAGTTCCTTCGACTTGTGGAGAAGAACAACGACTTTGTGCATTACTTAGGTACCCTTCCCCATGATGATCCCCTGCTGGTTTCGGCTTATGCTGCGGCGAGGGTGCATGTTTTACCGAGTACAATAATTGAGTCTCCAGGGTTGGTTAGCCTTGAAGCCATGGCCGCCGGAGCGACTGTGGTTTCGGGGTACTATCCCACTCTGTATGATTACGTAGGGGAATTAATCTATTACTGCGACCCCAATTCGGAGGAATCCATTCGCCGTGCGGTTTTGGAGGCTTATGAAAAGGGTCCGAAGCCGGGAGCCAGGGAGTTTGTGCTGAGCAACTTTTCCTGGGATAAGGTGGCGGAAAGGCTTGAAAGGGTTTATGAGGAGGTTCTCCGGTGAGGGTCGTCCTCCTTGCTCTCACCGTTCGCGGGGCCATGGGCCAATACCTGGACGCCTTGGCCCCTCACTTGGCCCAGCGGGTTGAACTTCACCTATTCGTTCCGGAATACTACCTGGGCCAAGCAGGTTCTGGTATCATCCATCGCTTTAAAACGGGAGGAAACCGGAGCCAGGCGCTTCTTAGACTCATAAACCCCTTTTCTGCCCGAGCGCTCTGGGAGAGAATCCGTGCCGTTCAACCAACGTTAATCCATCTTTTCCACGGTGAAGGTCGTCCCTGGGCCATATTATTGGCCTGCTGGGTCCATCGTGAGAGGGTTCCCTTTTTCCTTACGCTACACGATCCCGAGGTGCATCCAGGCAGTTCTTGGGAGTGGGTAAACGGAAAGCTTAGGAGATTCGTCGTGCCCCGGGCAACCAGCGTGCATGTGCACAGCGGTGTGTTTGTCGAAGCTGCTCAAAGGATAGGGGCTCGCCACGTGGTGGTTATCCCCCACGGAAGCATAGCAGAGCGGTTCACCAAGCACCGACGTCCCGATCTATCGCGCGAGCCCATTGCGCTCTTTTTCGGTCGTCTGGAGGCGTACAAGGGCCTTGACCTTTTGGTGGAGGCCGGGCTTGAACTGAAAGGGAAGCTACGGGTGGTAATTGCTGGCCCTGGTCGTGTTCCTTCAAAGGTGCGGAAGGTAATACAGAGGTATCCGGACTGGTTTGAGCTCCACAACCGTTTCATTCCCGATGAGGAAGTAGCGGAACTCTTTCAAAGGGCCTCGGTTTTGGTGTTGCCCTATCGTCAAGCCACCCAGTCGGCACTGCCCCTTATTGCCGCGGCCTTTGGTCTGCCTGTAGTGGCTACGGCCGTAGGGGCTTTCGTCGAGGACGTGCCGCGGGTGGGTGGGGTCCTGGTGCCGCCCGGGGATGCCTTTGCTTTGGCGAAGGGTATGCTGGAAGCCGTTGGATCGAAACCTGTGTATCCTGCGGAGTTGGAAATGTCAGCCCTGGCACCCAGGTTTGTGGAATGGTACCGTGGTGGATTGTCACGCTGTCCCACTTCGTAAGTGGAATTCCCCGTCCTTGTCTATCCAGCAGGCGACCGGCTCCTATCGCTCTCCGCCCCATGCCCCTTGCTCTTTGCTCCTTGCCCCATGCACCATGCTCCCTGCTCCATGCTCTTTGCTCTTTGCTCCATGCTCCTTGCTCCTTGCTCTTTGCTCCTTGCCCTCTGCTCCCTGCTCCTTGCTCCTTGCTCCATGCCCCATGCCCCATGCACCATGCTCCTTGCCCTATCTGCATGGCTATGAGGCATGGTATGTAGAGGTGGTGTAATGGATTCTAAAGGGGGGAGGATAAAATGAAAACAGCACTCGTGTGCGGCGCAGGAGGCTTTATCGGCCACCATATGGTTCGCAGGCTAAAGCAAGAAGGATTCTGGGTAAGGGGCGTGGATCTTAAGTATCCCGAGTTTTGCGAGGTGGAGGCCGATGATTTCGTAATCGGCGATCTGCGCGACCCTTACATATGCAAACAGGTGGTCGATCGGAAGTTCGATGAGGTCTATCAATTCGCGGCCGATATGGGAGGTGCTGGTTATGTCTTCACGGGTGAGAACGACGCCAATATCATGCACAACTCCGCCCTTATCAACCTGAATATGCTCGAGGCCTGTTATAGGCGGAATGTGAAGAGGATTTTTTACTCGTCCTCGGCATGCATTTATCCGAAATACAACCAGGAGGACCCTAACAATCCGAAGTGCTCTGAGGACAGCGCCTACCCTGCGTATCCTGATAGCGAATATGGATGGGAGAAGCTATTCAGCGAGAGGCTCTACTTGGCATTTCATCGAAACTATGGCATGGAGGTGAGGATCGCTCGCTATCATAACATCTTTGGACCTGAAGGGTCCTGGAACGACGGACGGGAAAAGGCTCCGGCTGCTTTATGCAGGAAAGTAGCTGTGGCCAAATTAAAAGGGGAGCCTTACATCGAGGTATGGGGCGACGGTAAGCAGACCCGCTCATTTCTATACATAGATGAATGCATTGAGGGGACCTTGCGCCTTATGCGCTCAAGCTGGACAGGCCCGGTAAATATCGGTTCTGAGGAGATGGTCACGATAGATCGGCTTGCAGAGATGATCATGGAGGTAGCGGGAGTAAGGCTTGAGATAAAGCATGTTCCAGGGCCTCAGGGTGTTCGGGGCAGGAACTCCGATAATAGGCTCATATACGAGAAATTAGGGTGGAAGCCCACTATGCCGCTTATTGAAGGCTTGAGGAAGACCTATCCTTGGATAGAAGAACAGGTGCGAAGGCATCTTGATCAGCAGAGGAAATGACTATGCTTCATGCCGATCTACAAAATCCGGTGCACTCGGAAGGCAGATCGTAGCCATCCTCGCGGTCTTCGTCTTTTCAATTCCGCAATTCGCATTTCGCAATCCGCAATTCGATATCCTTGTAGGGGCAGGCCCCCGTGCCTGCCCTGGTTTTTGGGCAACCACCAAGAGAAATTGCGAAAGGCGAATAACAAAATTGCGAAAGGCGAAGGGCGAATTGCGAAATATGGAGATACCCAATCTTTTCAATTCCGCAATTCGCATTTCGCAATTCGATATCCTCGTAGGGGCAGGCCCCCGTGCCTGCCCTGGTTTTTGGGCAACCACAGGGGGTTGCCCCTACAATTTTTCAATTCCGAATTCTCCTTTGAGTAACGCAGTCAACGAGGTTGGTCAGCGTCTCTTGACAAGCTCTCCTCTTTGTGTTATTATTTGTAAGCGGACGTATCCCTGGATCGAGGGTCAGGTGAAGAACCACAGATTACATGGATTGGACAGATGAGGGACAGAAACCACGGGAGCCATGAAATCCGGGTTGCGGATCCGATGGCAAAAAGAAGTAAAGAGCAATTGGGGAAGGATATTGAACCTTAAGAGGGCTTTGGCGGACCGATTTTTCAAGGCGCATGAGGAAGGGGATGTCCCTGTCTTTGTAATCCGCCCCACGAGGGGTTGGCGCTTTCTGGATCTCAGGGAATTGTGGGCTTATAGGGAGCTCATCTACTTCCTCACATGGCGTGACATCAAGGTTCGCTACAAGCAGACGGCGATAGGGGTTGCCTGGGCTCTGCTGCAACCGCTGGCCATGATGCTGGTCTTTACCCTGTTCTTCGGAAGGCTGGCCAAGGTGCCTTCCGAAGGGGTTCCATACCCGCTCTTTGCCTATTCAGCGCTCCTGCCCTGGCAGCTCTTCTCCCGGACCATCTCCGAGTCCACGAACAGCCTTGTAACCGACCAGCGGCTCATTACGAGGGTCTATTTCCCCCGAATCATCGTTCCCCTTGCGACGACCTTGGCGGCCCTCGTGGACTTTGCCATTTCCGTGGTTTTGCTGTTTGTTTTGATGCTGATTTACGGGTTCGGTCCTACGGCAACGATACTTTGGCTTCCTCTATTCGTCTTGCTGATGCTCATCACCGCCTTAGGGGTTGGGTTCTGGCTTTCTGCGTTAAATGTGGAGTATCGGGATGTGATGTATACCGTGCCCTTTCTCAATCAGTTCTGGCTATTTGTGACGCCGGTGGTCTACCCAAGCAGCCTTATCCCGGAGCGATGGCGCATCCTTTACGGGCTGAATCCTATGGCGGGGGTGGTGGAGGGGTTTCGGTGGGCCTTGCTTGGGGCAGGTGATGGCCCATCGCCTATGCTCGCCGCTTCTACGCTGATCGCTGTGTTCCTGTTTATAAGCGGGATCATCTGGTTCCGCTACCGAGAACGGACCTTCGTGGACGCTCTCGGTTCCGGAGGTCGTTAGGTATGGACGACATTATCCGTTCCACGTTCCAACGTGCGAACGTTCCAACGATAACTACATCTGGGCGCTGAAGGACGCTTCCTTCGGTTGTAGGTGCTGGCCGTGGGGCAATGTTGGAGGAAGAGAAGGCACAGTGGTGGTAGAGAGAAGAGAAAGCAAAGTAACTTCTGTGAGTTCTGAGGTGCTGGCGGAAGTCGTTCGCCGTATTGTGGAAGTGGCCAAGCCGGACAAGATCATCCTCTTTGGCTCTGCTGTCCGAGGCGAGATGGGACCGAACAGCGATCTGGACCTTTTGGTGATCAAGAGCGGGGAATTTGACCGAAGCCGTCTTGTCGGCGATATCTACCTGAATTTGCATGGGGCTGGACAGGCAGTGGATGTGATTCTGGTCACCCCGGACCAGGTCGAGCGATACCGCAACACCCATTGCCTCATCATCGCCCCCGCTTTGCGCGAAGGAAAGGAGATCTATCATGCCGGATCGCTATCCTCCGGAGGACCCCCGAGAGTGGCTGAACAGGGCCAGAAGTAATTTGGTGTTGGCCCGGTCGTGGAGTCCGGAGGTCTATCTGGAAGACTTGTGTTTTCATGCTCAACAGGCTACGGTTCGCTGTTTTTACCCGCTATCCCGGCATATCGCCGCCGGTCACCCAGGAGGAATATGAGGAAGCTGTGTCGTTGGTAGAAGAAGTTGTCAGGTGGGCTGAAAGGATGGTGAGATTTTGCTCTGCACCTCCTTCGGAAGAGCACTCGGATCAGGAGCACTGAATCATGAGCGACATCCGTTCCACGTTCCAACGGGAAGATGGGAAAGGCGGACGGTGTAAAATTCTTATAAACGAAGGGAGTGATAGTAATGGCAAAGGTGATCGATATAGGAACGCTTATCGTTCGCACCCCGGAGATTTGCGGGGGACGGCCCCGGATTGCTGGAACTGGCGTAACCGTGCGGCGCATCGTGGGCTGGTATAAGTTAGGGCTGACCCCGGAGGAGATTGTCGCTGAGATCCCCCACTTGACTTTAGCCCAGGTTTATGCCGCCTTGGCTTATTATCATGCTAATCGGGAGGAGATAGAGCAGGACATCGCCGAAGAGGAAGCGGTGGCTGAGCGGTTGGAACAACAGCATGGGAAAGGTTGTTCCTGAGGATTGGTGAAGATTCGCCTCTATTTAGATGAGGACTCTATGCGGAGTGCTCTTGTCAGAGCATTGCGGGCTCGTGGCATAGATGTGCTTACTGCTTTGGAGGCGGGAATGATTGAGCGTTCGGACGAGGAACATCTGGAATATGCAACGAAGGAGGGACGTGTTCTGTATAGTTTCAATGTCAGGGATTACTTTAGGCTTCATATGGAATATTTATCTCAAGGCAAATCCCATGCAGGGATCATCCTTGCCCGACAGCAGCGTTACTCGATAGGAGATCAGATGCGTCGTCTTCTAAGGCTGATCGCTGCTAAGTCGGCGGAGGAGATGAAGAATCATGTGGAATTTCTTAGCGCTTGGGGGTGACCACAGTTAAAGTCGCATCCGCTCGATATTCCAACGTTCTAACGTTCCAACGTGCGAACGTTCCAACGATAACCACATCTGGACCCTCAAAGATGTCTCCTTTGAGGTGAAGCAAGGCGAAGTTGTCGGCATCATCGGCCGTAATGGGGCAGGGAAGATCACCCTGCTCAAGATCCTCTCCCGCATCACCGAGCCGACGGAGGGCTATGCCGAGGTGAGGGGGCGGACGAAGGTAACAAGGGGGATCTGAAGAGGGAGGTGAAGGGAATGGAAGCACTGCGGTTGCAGGAGTATGACGATTGGCTTGCCGAGCACCTGGACGAACTGGTAACTCAATACCCTGGCAAAGTGGTCGCGATTCAGGAGGACAAGGTAGTCATCGTGGGCGACCTTGAAGGTGAGGTTTACCGCCAAATCCGTGAGAAAGGCTTAGAGCCGATGCCTCTTGTCTTTCGCGTTCCGCGCGAAGAGGATTTGCAATCCATCCTGACCTGATCCCATAATGCAGATGAAACCCATCGTATTCCGCTATAAGCCCATACGGGGGCGGTTAGCTCCTATCATTACTGTTGGGGTGAGGATAGAGGGCATCTGGTATCCCATTGAGGTTTATGTGGATTCGGGGTCAGCCTACACTGTGCTCCATGCCCGGATTGCTGATGGGGTCGGCTTTGATTACCGGGGTGGGGAGCCGATCTATCTGCAAGTTGGAGATGGAAGCTTTATTCCCGTTTATTTACACGATCTTGAGGTGCAGATAGGCGCGGAGCGGTTCGGTGCAAGGGTGGGGTTCTCGGAAAAGCTGGGTGTTGGGTTCAATTTGCTGGGGAGAGCCGACATTTTTGACCGATTCAGGATATGCTTCCAAGAGGCCCAGGGCATTGTTACCTTTGAACCTACCGAGGAAGGCTAAGTATGACCGACATCGCCATCCGGGTAGAAAACCTGAGCAAGAGATATCGCATTGGCCCGCGCGAGCGCTACAAGGCCTTGCGCGACACCCTGACCGATGCCATGTATGCATCATTCTGCCGAATCCGTTCCACGTTCCAACGATAAACTACATCTGGGCGCTGAAGGACGTCTCCTTCGAGGTGAAGCGGGGCGAGGTGGTGGGGATAATTACTTGACAAGCGGAGCAAAATGTGGTAATAATATGCAAAGCGCGGTGAGGTAGTGGGTATCGTCGGCCACAGCGGAGCGGGGAAACTGGGGAGTAGAAGTTTCTGGACACTCCGGTGAAGCGCTACTTGAGCGGCACCCATGTATGCTCGGCCTTTACCGTGGCCAAAGTGGTAGGTGCGTAAGTAGTGGAGGAGGAAAGATGAGGCTGGAATTATATATCCCTGATTCTGTAGCTCAGGCCATCCGCCTGCCGGAAGAGCGAATGGCCCAGGAACTGGTGGTCGAACTGGCCATCGCTTTGTATGCTCAGGGGCTATTATCCTTTGGCAAGGCCAGAGAGCTGGCCGGCATGGGGAAATACGAGTTTGGTAAATTACTGGGGAGGCGTGGGATCCTGCGGCACTATGGACAGGAGGAACTTGAGGACGATCTGACCTATGCCCGTAGTGAGTAACACCTCCCCTCTTTTAAACCTGGCCATCATCGGTCGGCTCTCCTTGCTTCGTGAACAGTTTGGAGAAATACGGATTCCGCCAGCGGTTCTCGAGGAGCTTCGGATTGGGGAGGACTTGCCTGGCTCCCAGGCTGTGCGTGAGGCAATAAAGACGGGATGGCTTCGGACGGTTATAATTCCACTTCGTAAGTGGAACACCTCATAGCGGATTTTGGATTGCGAATTTCGGATTGCGGAATCGGCTCTTCGTCTTTCGCAATCTGCCGTTTTTTAACGAGCACGTCTGCTGGCTCGCGTTCGTGAGGCTGCGGAGGCGTTGAAGGCCCGCTGCCCCCTTGCCCCTTCCAGGTCCCGTGCGTGACCCTTCTCTTCGTGCTGCCACCGGAAGAGGCGTCTAAAGCAAAGGGGGTTCTGCTTTCGGTCCGTCCCGCTAATGAACGTTTGAACGTTGGAACGTTCAACGTGCCAACGGCCAATACAATTGGCCTGCTACCCCCTTGTAACGTTGGAACGTCTGAACGTTTAAACGTTGGAACGTTTAACGTGCCTGCTGGTAGGCGGAAGCAGAGAAAGCCGACCACGGAGCATGGGGCATTGAACGTTAGAACGTTCAACGTGCTGGCCCCCTCCGCCAAGAGAGGGGTAGGAGCCCAACCATGTTGGGTGTTCCTCTCATTCCAAGGGGTAATACCCAAAAAAGAAATTTGGACGGAGCAGTAGTTCTGAGTGGTGAACACGAAAGTTAGCGAATTTCGGATTGCGAATCAGAAATAGGGGCTTGCTCGTAGCAAGGATAGTGCGGTGAAAGGGAGAACGGGATGGGTGAAGGAGCAAGGGCGCTGAGATTTTCTGAAATAGAGGAGCGGCTGGACGCACTGTCGCGGGCGTTGACAAGGGATGACGTTCGTTTGGTCTGCCTGTTTGGGTCGCTTCTGGAACAACCGCAGGCCCGCGATGTAGATCTGGCTGTGTTGTTCAGAGAATACAGTTTCGAGAGCTACCTGGAAACGCTGGAGGCGGCTTGTCGGGCCCTTGAGACAAATCGAGTGGACTTGGTGGTCCTCAATCGGGCTAATGCCTTGTTGAAACTGCACGTCCTTCTGGAGGGGAAACCGGTGGTTGCCGAAACGCCGTTGGCCCTAGCGGAGGCGAGAGCGGAGGCGCTGTTTGAGTATGAGGATTATCGAAGGTTTGTGGCCGAGTATCGCCGGCATCTGGGCCGGCGATGTCAGGAGGGATTATCGATGGCGGAAAGAAGGGTGGACCGGGAACGGGTGGAGGTGTATCTTTCCATCCTGGACGAGGCGGTGGCCCAACTCCGGCGATTGCAAGGGCGCTTTACCTCATTTGAGCAGTTCCAGGCCATGGTAGACACGCGTGAACTATGTGTTCATTATTTACGGATCGCCCTGGAAGCGGTGCTGGACATCTGTCGGCATTTCCTGGCGGTGGTTGGGATCAGTCTGGCTGAGCTGGATACGACCAATCTGATCGAGTTGGCTGGCGAGAAGGGTTTGCTGGAGCCGGCGTTTGCCCACCGTATCCGGGGCATGGCTGGGATTCGGAATGCTATTGTACATGTGTACTGGAGACTGGATTACCAGGCTGTTTATCGGGCGGTGACGGAGCAATTGGTTGACCTGGACGAGTTTGCTCGCCAGGTACGAGCCTACTTGAACATGGAGCGTTGAAATCCAACATATGCTGGCCGACTTCATCCCTGACCATCAAAAGGTTGTCCACAGGGGCTCGGAAAGGAGGGCTATTCAGGACTTAAATGAGCTAATTGAACGGCTACCTCTCGGGGACTGGCCGAAGGATCCGGAGGCCTGGAAGCTTGAGCTGGACTTAGGTTATAATAGAAGGTGCATAGGGGAGGGGGAGGAATTATGCAAGCGGCGAAAGAGATGTTCCTCGTTTAGCGAATTTCGGATAGGGGAGCAATGAGCATCATGCCCCATGCTCCTTGCTCCTTGCCCCATGCCCTATGCTCCATGCTCCGTGCCCCCTGCTCCGTGCTCCCTGCTCTACGCTCTTTGCCCCTTGCTCTTTGCTCCGTGCTCCATGCCTCATGCTCCTTGCCCTTTGCTCCTTGCTCTCTGCAAGGAAAGGAGGAAGCTGTGAGCTTGAAGATAATGGTAGTGGATGAGCGGAAGGAACTCCTAAGAGAGCCTTATGTGGTGCGCCTTGGTGGTTGGACTCTCGAGAAGTATCTTGAGGAGGCGCCCGAGCACCTCTTTTCAGAGTTCGTGAGAGGGGAGGTAGTGATGTATTCCCCAGCTACGGCGGAACATCAGCGGCTGGTCAACTTCCTAACTCGCCTTATAGGTGGCTATTGCGAAGCAAAAGGATATGGAGAGGTCCTAACCGGCCCGGCAGCAATCCAGCTTTCCACCGATGTGGTCCGGGAGCCGGATCTCTTCGTGCTTCCTCCTGAGGAAGTGCCAAAGGCCAAAGGCACGCCACTTTCGGTCCGTCCCGCCCTGGTGATCGAGGTTATGAATCCTTCTACTCGGACTATTGACCTTCTGGAGAAGGCGGAGGATTACGCCTTGGCAGGGATCCCGGAGTATTGGGCAGTTGATCCGGAGCACAAAGAGCTCATCATCCATCGGTTGGAGGGGGGAAGATATAGGGCGGAGCGCGTCAAGGAAGGAAAGGCAAGGAGTATCTCCCTGCCTGGCTTCTGGTTGGATGTGGAATGGCTCTTCATGGCTCCGCTCCCACCTGTAACCGAATGCTTGAAGGAGATTCTAAGCGGTAAGCATGAGATGTGAAATAAACCTTCAGGTCATGGTAAGAGGCGTTCCCCACAATTCTGGGTTATATTTGCCTTGTCTGTGAACTTGACGATAGCCATGAGGCTGCTAAGGTGATCCCCAAAAGTCCCTGCAATAGAGGTTGAGGTGGGCATAACCTATATTGAAGGTTTAGTGCGTGGGCCACAAGGTGAAGAGCGGGTTCGGTTCCTCATCGATAGCGGGGCTACCTATTCCCTTCTTCCCGAACCCGTCTGGAAGAAGATAGGCCTTGTTCCCAAGCGTGAGCATACCTTCGTTTTAGCCGATGGCCGGACCATAACCCGGAAGGTTTCCGAATGCTACATCATCCTTCCCCAAGGCGAAGGCCACACGCCGGTGATTCTGGGCGAGGAGGATGACGAGGCCCTTTTGGGCGTAGTGACCTTGGAGATCCTTGGCCTTGTCTTCAACCCCTTCAAACGCACCTTAGAGCCGATGAGGATGTTCCTCTTGACCTCCCCCTTCACTTTTGGTAAAATCGGCTATGCCATTCGGGGAGACAATGGAGATGTCCTCCGGAAAAATAAATCGGTTAGATCCGTGTCTCACAAGGATTTTCGGCCTATTTGATGGGATAGGAATGGGGAAACTCTGTCCTTTGGATTGCGGATAGGTTAGCGAAGAGCACGGAGCTAAGGGCAATGAGCCCTATGCTCCACGCACCTTGCTCCATGCGCCTTGCTCCTTGCCCCATGCACCTTGCCCTATGCTCCATGCTCTATGCTCCGTGCTCCATGCTCTATGCACTATGCAAGGGAAGGAGGAATGACCTGTGAGCGAGAAGGGGAGTGAGCCTGGCAACATGTTCCGATTTCAGGATTTGGAGATCTGGAAGAAGGCGATCGAGATTTGTGACAAGCTTCTGGATTTGGCAGACAGACTGGAAGAGAAAAGGTTGTATCGGATTGCGGATCAGATGCGAGCGGCTGGCTTAAGCATTTCCAACAACATCGCGGAGGGGGCGGGGAGTTTGTCGGGGAAGGAGTTTGTACAGTTTCTCAACATCGCCCGGCGGTCGACGTTCGAGAATGCTAACATGGCTATTGTCTTCGAGAGACGCGGCTGGATTAGCAGTGCCGAACGGGATGAGCTCCTGGCCGATCTGGAGCACGAGTGCCGGATGATCACCAGCTTCATCCGTTCTCTGAAGCGGCAAGGCCAAGAAGCACAGAGCTAAGGGCAATGAGCCCCATGCTCTCTGCTCCTTGCTCCATGCTCCTTGCACCTTGCTCCATGCACTATGCTCCTTGCCCCACGCTCCTTGCACCTTGCTCCCTGCCCCATGCTCCGTGCTCCATGCGCTGTGCACCTTGCTCCATGCACTATGCACCGCGCTCCTTTACCGAAATGTTGAAATGGATTGAGCAGGAAACGGGAATAGAGGTTCCAGCGGCGATTCTGGATCGGGCCCGACTGCTGGACCTGTATTACATCCCGCCCCGGTATCCGAACGGTTTCGCGTCGGGCAAGCCAGCCGATTACTTCACCGGGGCGCAGGCGCGGGAGGCACTGGATGCGGCGGATCAGATCATCCGGTTCTGTGAAGGTTATCTCCCTGGACCGGGATGAGGTCATCCGGCGGCTGCGGGAAGTCGCTGACCAGGCATTGGCGGTTTTCCCGGAACTGCAGGAAGTCCGGCTCATCGGCTCCCTGGCCGAAGCGACCCATACCGGTACCAGCGACGTGGACCTGCTCCTTCTGGTGGACCGGGCCCCTGAGCATCCCTTGGAGCAGATGAGGCCGTATTTCTACTTCTTCTCCGAACGGCTGAACATTAGCTTGGACGTTTTCCTGTCCGGGCCCACGCCTCCAGAAGGGATTAGGGAATCTCTGCGGAAGAGCATTCTCCTTGCGGGTCGGGTGTAAAAGGGCAAAGGGATGGCGAATCTGAAGGGCATTGGGTGCCGGCAAATAGGAGAACAGCGTAAACCGGTCGGGCGTCCGACCAATATGCCGAATTATGCTGAAATTTGCCTGCGGGCTTTAGCTGCTCAGGGCCTGGGGACGGCGATTTCCATTGGCGGCGCTCTGGGCCTTTTGCATTACTTGGATTACCGTCCCACCCGTGACGTGGACGCCTGGTGGACTCCGGAAGCGACGCTCCAAGAGCGGCAGAGGGTCGTGCAGGTCATTGAGGGAACCTTGAAGCCTTTCGGCCAGGTACGAAAACGGACCTGGGGGGACGTAGTCAGCATAGAACTCTTCCAGGAGGGGAAGGCAGTCTTCAGTTTTCAGATTGCCGCTCGGTCCGCCCAATTGGAGCCATCGGTCCCGGCGCCTTGGGTTGATGTGCTGTTAGATAGTTTCTCAGACCTAATAGCCAGCAAAATGGTTGCGCTGGTGGAGCGGGGGGCACCTCGGGATTTTCGGGACATTTACACCCTTTGCCAGAGTGGGCTTACGACCCCGAAGGAATGTTGGGAACTTTGGAGGCGTCGCCAACAACTTTCGGGTGGTGATCTGGATAGCTTCAGGGCCAGGCTGGCAGTGGAGACCCACCTGGCTCGCATAGCTCAGCACCGTCCACTGGAGGAGATCTCCGACCCCCAGAAGCGGGCGGAGGCTGAAGGAGTAAGGCGTTGGTTTGCCCAGGAGTTTTTGAATGCCCTATCCGAATGATTGGTTGGACGGAACTTTGTATCCAGATACTGAACCACCAGAGAGCTTGAACACGCTGGCGGAGCGGGTGGACTTCTTGGCCCGTCTCTGCGCGGCTTGGGATTTTGGCTTGCTTCCCACTTCCCAAACNGTGGCGGAGNTTCGGCGGAGCGAATGGCGAGAGGCGGTGGATGCCTGTCGCCTCCTTACCTCGCCGGCTTACCACCTCCTGAGACAATGGCATGGCCTCCCTCGCCTCCCTTACCTCGGCAGCCCGATTCCCCACATCCGGGATGACCCAAACCTGGAGTTTGTGTGAGGTCAGAAGGTGCGAAGGAGGTAGCAATATGGCCTATGCGATAACGCTATGGAAGAGGAGCCAAGGAGACTTATAGGTGACAGAGTTGTAAGCCGAAGAGATTTGTTCCAAGAGGAGGAGAGGGCTCGGAAAGAGCGGGCTGAGCTTTCGTTTGAAGAGAAGATAAAAATCCTTGTGCGCTTGCAGGAGCTTGCCCATAACTGGGGGCGCAAGAAAGATGTCATCATTTGGAAGATTTAAAACACTGCCGACAGCAGTCTTGCCCTTGTAGCATAGGGATAAAAGGCGCAGCATTGGGGGAGTGAGGGATGGTGGATATTGAAGGACTCAAGCGGGAAATCTTGGAACGACTCCGGCCTCTGGACCCGGAGCGGGTGATACTTTTCGGCAGTTATGCCCACGGGAATCCGACAGAGGATAGCGATATAGACCTATACGTGGTCACGA
>JGI20130J15133_1001128_pt1 | contig 23182 bp, 24 predicted proteins | sample WasSprMetagenome_FD_15133 | JGI IMG/M metagenome (IMG submission 15133) | reverse complement strand
TTCAAGCCAATCTGTGTCTATCTCCTATTCTTTCTACCCGTGTAATCCTTTCACTCGCTAGATTTGAATGGAAGCCTAGTTGCAGTTAGCATCACACCTTTCAAAGGGTTGAAGAGAGTTCTACACCTAAAGAAGCTTTCTGAAGATTTGTAGAGGAGGTTCCCAAATTCTTGGAGGTTCATAAAATGGGTTAGGGGGGTTAGGGATAGGTGGCTTGATAGAGTAAGAAATATATTGATGGATTCAGCTCACAGAGCATCTAAGAGACTCGCTGAAATAGCCAAAGAGCACAGCGCTTTAATAGTCTTTGAGGATTTGGATAAGCTCAAAGAGGATAGCAAACATTGTTACAAGCTCTCGTGGGAAAAATCCTTGTGGTGCTATAGGAGGGTGCAGATGCTTACAGAGTATAAAGCAGTTCTTAATGGAATTAAAACAGTTTATGTGAATCCAGCTAAAACATCTAAAAAATCAAAATATTTACAAGCCTTATGAGCCTCCGAGGATAAGGAGGAGAGTTACATTCAGAGCTATACCCTATCACCTATGGAGTAATAGAGGAAAGACAAAGATGAGTGTATGGATCAAAGTAGTAAAGCTGACCCTTACACAGATCTGCACTCTCCAAGAACTTTCTTAACTGCTTCCCTATGCAATGGTGTTTGCCATGCAGCTAGCTTCCCTATTCCTAGCTCAAGCTCTTTCTCAGGCGGTGGCTCATCAATCCATAGCTCAGGATCCCTAAACTCTATTTCATCAACTATTAGGTTAAGCTCTAAGAGCTTGTAAAGCAGAGGTATCCTCTCCCTAGAGTAGAGGGCGTCTGGATCACCAACAGCTTCGCAAAGCCATGACCTCTCATAGCTACTCAGAGACAAAACGAATACATCTAGTTTCTTCAACTTGATAAGGCTCTTAATTAAAGCATTTGTACTCCATTCGCTTAGGTAAAGCCTTCGAAGCATATCAGGATTTCCACCAGTCAACCTCCAAACATCATCAAAGCTTGGCTTAGTCCCCGGAATCCTATTGTAGAGCTCCTCAAAGCCTTTCCTACTCATGTTCCACATAGGCACTATCTCTGCCCACCTATGCCTACCAATCCTAGCTCTAGAGACTCCCTCACTAGTAGCAATAATGATGACTATCTTCTCATACGGCTCTGGAGGATACTCAATAGTGTTTAGAAGTGCCTTTACGTAGGCTTCAGACCTCTCAATACCAATAGCTTGAAACACATCGTCAGCTAGTACAGCAATCCTCTTCCTCTTCCACCTCTTCAGAAGCTGATTAGCTAAGTAAATGATTAAGTCAGCTAGCTTAATAGGTGCATAACTAGTTGCATCTGCTACAACTCCCAGTAACTTATCTACAACCTCCTTAATATCTGTATAAGCAATGAATTCCTTACGCAGCGGATCAATGTAGATAACATCAAACCTCTGCTTCTTCAGGATCTCAGCTGCTTGCTTAAGCCAAGCAGTTTTTCCGCAGCCCTCAGGACCAAAGACAACTACTGGGTATGGTGTACTCTTCTCACCCCACTCAAAAACCTGCTCAATGGCTCTATCCCTATCAATAAACTCAACCTCCAGCCCTGGAACAAAACTAAGCTTCACTCTCTCAATAANCACTGCAAATCACCTTACCAACTCAGTNACTTTGCTCTACACAGTATATAACCTTAGCTTGGTTTAACCTCTGNCAACACCTTCTTGACAGCTTCTCTATATAGGGGTGCTCGCCACGCATTCTCCCTACCACAACCAATCTCTGGACCCTCTTCAGGGTATTCAATAAGTTCTAGTAACCCTTTGACCATGGCTGAAGCCTTTCGCAGCTGTTTCTAGTTTCATCAGGTTTATAAGGTTTGACACTACTAAACATTTTCATGAGATTCCCTGTGAGGGGTGAAGAGCCGTAGAGGGCTCTCCCCAAGGACAGCCCAAGATGTGGGGTCCCCGGGGTGGCCCTGAACGCCCCTAAGGCGGATGCAGACCCAAGGAGTGGTGCAGGGGAAAGGAGATGAGGCTATGACCATAAAGCAATATGAATCTATATAAGAGTTGAAACTCCTTGCAAACTCGTACTCTGTTGATACCTGTTTTAAATGCTCTAGATTTCGAGAAGTTGTGTAGGGGTAGAGGGTTGCTGAGCCTAGTTCCAAAGCTAGCTATAATATTGTATGTATATACAATATTTTTGAGAGTGAGAGTGGAGACGAAGTTGCATGTAGAGAGTATAGAATAGAGTGTAGGATAGGGAGGAAACTCGATTCAAGCTCCTCGGCAATGGCATCAGATGTTGGAACAGGTTTACTAGTTTAATAGCCTCTTTCGCTCTGCTTCCATGCTTAGCTGGAATATACATAGCGTTCAACACTTTTACAAGTAGAATGAGCTTTTATCTGTTGCTTCCTTTAGCAGCATTATACACATTCTTCTTCGTATTGCCACTAATACCAATTTCGCTTATCTTCATAGGCTTCGCAAAAATAAGCAAGATCCAAACCGCTATACTAAAACGCCAGAAAGTCATTAAATTGATAGGTATAGTAACACCAGTTGCAGCAACTATATACATAGCATTTACATAAAACGCTTCAATTCAACTCAGCACTAGATCTAGATACAACATTATGTAGAAGCCTATGAAAAAGCCCAACATGGCTATTTTTCTATAGGCAGATTTTTCATGGAGTATCTCAGGTAAAACCTCTTCAACAACTATGTAAATCATCGCACCTGCCGAAAAACCCATTCCAATCCCAAGCAAGCTACTTGCATAGGTAAATGCTATTGCCCCTAAAACAGCTGTCAAAGTTTCTATCAAACCACTTAAAACACCTACTACAAAACCCTTCAACATGCTTCCCCATAGAATTGCCAATGGCAATGCAACCGCCATGCCCTCTGGAATATCTTGTATCCCTATAGCTAACGCTGTTGAAAAACCTAGTTGGGTACTATAAACAGTTGTTACGCCAACAGCTAAACCCTCCGGAATATTATGTATCGCAATAGCTATTGAAACAAGAAGAGCTTTCTTAAGCTTATCTTTCATGTACTCTGGTCCTTCATAACCTTCAATAAGGTGTTCATGTGGAATAAAAAAGTCCATAAGAATCATCGTTAGTACACCAATGAATATACCCAAACCAACGTCTATGTAAAACCCTTTCTCGAATGCTGGAATAATCAAACTTGTAAAACTTGCAACAATCATTATGCCAGATGCAAAACCTAGAGAAAGGTCCAGACCCCACCTAGGCAGTGTAATCCTCGTAAAAGCTGTTAAAGAGCCAAGAGATGTGAGCCCTGCAACTATAAACCCATTCACCAGGGCATCATTTATACTCATAGACATCAGGAGTCACAGAAGAATTTATGTCTTATATCAGTTTATATTAGTTCGTAGTATTGTAGAAGCCTTTGAACTTTCTTCAACTCTAAAAGAGTGATTCTATACCCAAGCTTTGTGTAGATTCTCTTGGCAGGGGCTCTGAATATTCTAATCTACTGTAGTAGGGTCAACTCTTACTTTCAAACCGTAGCCAAAGGCTATATAGTGTACAAGAGTATTAACTTAATTGCTGTAGGTGTAGATCATATTTATGCTTTGCATGCTGTAAGCTCTTGGTTTAGCTCTTCTAGGAATTCCTGGAAAGAGTTCTTTGGCATTCTTGCTCCAGCTGCTACTGGATGCCCCCCTCCGTGGATGCCCAGCTTTTTGCTCAGCTTTCTTAGAATGGTGTTTAAGTCGCACTCCCCACGGCCTCTAAGGCTCATGACTAACACATCTCTACGCTCCTCAACAGCTATACCAACTTCAGCATTGCTATATATCTTAGCGTAGTTAGCTGCTTTGCCAACACTGCCAGGGGGGTTTAGAACGTAAGCTACTTGGTTAAACACTTTGATGTTTTCCTTTACCCAGAGCCTGAGCTTCTCATCAACCTCAGCTTGCTTAATACTTCTCGTTACAAGCTCTGGCATTTGGCTTGGAGGCATGTTCTTGGCTAAGTGCTCCACAACAGCTCTCTTAAAATCGTAATCTCTCTTAGCACCCTCAAGCCCTTGGCACACAATTCCCGCTTCTAGAAAAACTGACCTCCTATCCCACTTCCAAAGCTCTCTCTTAACCCACGGAGTTTCATCGAGATAGTCACTGATAGCGCCATATAGTGCAACCCTGCTGAACTCCTCATCCAAGCCCCCTTCGCGAAAATACCTAAAAGCAAGTTCTGAAGCCGAGCAACAGGTATCATGAATCCACACCACTTTACCAGGAACTTTAAAGCTCTCCGGCAAAGGGTGGTGATCTATGTAAATGACAATTCCCTTACCAGCATATTCTTCAAGAACCTGCATAAGCTCAGTTGCACTCAGCTCATCAACAGCAATATCAACAATAGTAATTGTGTTACCAGGAGAAGCAAACATTTTGAGATCTTGTAGCAAACCAACTGGATGGGTAAAGTGCACAGAAACCTCGCAACTCTTCTTTAAAAAGGCTGATGCTAGTGCTGCTGAGCATATGCCATCACCATCGCCATGTGCTAAAACAACGCATTTCTCCAAATTCAAAACACCTAGCAAGGCAATGGCTTTTATGTGTTAAAGCTAGGTACTCAGATTAGCTCTTTTGAATATTTGCCACCCTATAGCTATAGGTGCTGTGATCCATGTTGCTGTGCTAATGCCTACGAGCCACGGGTTAATAACGGCTTCTATGGCTGGGCTCTGCCCTCCTCCTACGTATACTAGGTAGTAGTACTGCATGAAGTTGTATATTCCCAGCGGTGTGAAGTAGTAAGAGGTGTACTGCGCTTTCATAAGTTCTTCGCCTAGCGATACCCCGAACCCCTTTAGCGATATAACAGCTAGGTATACTAGTAATGACCAGAGTATTGAAAACACTATGAAGGTTATTACAGAGGCTACAATGTACCTAGTGCCGCTTGTAAGGGCTGCGAGTAAGTAGCAAAATGAGTAGAATGCTGTAAGAGCTAGAGCTAGCCCAGCAAAGAGCAGGATAAATGAGTATAGATCTAGCAACACACCTGTGAGGATGTAGACTGCTAATATTAGTGCTACATAGAATAGCGCAGTTGCTGTGAGCACCACTAACACACCTGCAAAGAATCTTGTGAGATAGAGCTCAAACCTTGTAATCGGCCTTGCCAACACAAATTCGAGAGCTCCCTGAGACCTAGGCTTAGCGATGTAGATATAGACTAGGTAGAGCACTACTACTGGAAAGAATGTTATAAACATGCTAATTCCGATAGATCCAGCGAGCTGTGTAGATATCACCCTCCTAGCTAAACCAGTTTGAAAAGGAATGACAACGTTATTTGTCATAGCATACAGCGTGGTGCTATCATTATGCGAGAGTAGCAATACATGTAGATATGGTTTTACAGGTGTCAGCCCCCCTACTAATAAGCCCATGCCAAGCTCTACTAAGCCCACACCACTACGCGTCAAGCCCACGCGTTCAAAGTATTTTCCAATATCCTCTAGACTCATATTCCCAGGCACTGAACTAACATTAAGCCTCTCAATGTATATATCAAACTCTGTGTCAACAGAGCTATACATAGATATTAAAAGCACAGATTTCTCTGGACTTACAGCATAGAGCGATGTTGATACAAAGCCAGAGTCCCTCAACCCCATGGCAGGAGTAGCTGTCGCCCCAATGCTGAGCATAGATGTTGTGGTTTGCTGAGGGGTAGTGGCTATGACGCTGCCAGAAGCTTTGATGTTGCTTGTAGAAGGAGAACCAGGTGTTGAGACCAAGACGTAAACAGTTTTGTTTCCTACCTCCAGCGGGAGATATGCTCTCCCCAGACCCATTCTAACAACTTGTGTAGATGTTCCATAGACTGTTGTCACATTTATGTAGAGCTGATAGCCATAACCTGTGCTAGTAGCTATACTAAGCTTCTTGGTGAGAGAAATCTTTCCTCCAACACTTCTCACCCTATCCTCATCCACAACTCTCAACAGCTTCTCAAACTCTTCCTGATACTTCTCAGGAGTGATTCTACCAAGACGCAGATCCTCTCCAAGCTTATTCAGCGCAGTGATGTTGTAGCATCCAAGCTTGTATGAAAGTTCGCCATCCACAGGCCTGAGTTCGGGATTCAGCAGTAATGCTTCTAGCTTAAACTCTCCTGTACCAGTATCTATGTAGGAGTAGAGCACTTGTTGCTGGGGATTAGGCATAGTTGCTATTGCAACAAGTAGCATGTATGCCATTCCAACTCCTGCCAGCATGAAGATCACTAGCGTTACAAGGACTGAGACTCTTAGCACGCCACGCTTAAAGTCGTAGAGCACGGGGTTCATGGCTCTCCACCCTCAGCCCTCTTTATCAAGCTGAAGAAGAACTCCTCAAGGCTCTTCTCCTCTCTCCTAACCTCCAGAACCCCAACACCACTTTTAACAAGCTCAGCTACTACAACACTGCTATCAGCCCTTGGATCCCTCAACAAAACCCTATTCCCACTCATGGCAGAGAGCTCTCCAAACCTCTCCAGCAGTTTAAGCACATTTTCATCGAGTTTCGTTAGCGTGATTTCCAGTGCTGGTCTAGCCATGTGCTTCACCTCCTCCATGCTGTGCACCCCAATTATCCTCCCCTTATGAATGAAAACAACCCTATCAGCAATTCCCTCAACCTCACTGAGAATGTGTGAAGAGAAGAGAACAGCCTTGCCCTGCTTCCTAAACCCAACTGCCAGATCTCTAAAGAAGGCTATACCTTGAGGATCAAGCCCATTAAGCACCTCGTCAAATATGAAGTTCGGTGGATTGTTAATCATTGAGACAGCTAATGCAAACCTCTTCTTCATACCCTGGGAAAATGTTGAAAGCTTTCTATTCATAGCATCGCCAAGCCCAAACTTCTCAAGAAGCTCTACACCAAGCCTCCTAGCCTCATAACTAGGCAAGCCATAGTAACCCGCTAAATAAGTAAAGTAATCTAGGGCCTTGAACTCAGCCTCAAATATGGGAAGCTCTGGAACCCAGCCAACAATCCTTGAAGCCTTTTTCTTATCCCTCACAACAGAATAACCATCGATAATAACATCACCACCATCAGGTGGGAGAACACCAACAGCAATCCTTATGGTAGTGGTCTTGCCAGCCCCATTGAGCCCCACATAACCAACAACCTCCCCATTCCTAACAGCAAAGGAGACACCATCCAAAGCCCTAACCCTGCCAAAAACTTTAGACACATTAACAATCTCTATCACTACAACAGCACCTCACACCCTTATATAAGGGTATTAAGTATTTAAATCTATGTAGGAATTGCATAGAGAAGGACAGAATACCTCCACTCACCAACCATTTAAAATTAATCAAAGTTGATTAGAGGTGTTGATAGTTATAGAGTGTGATTAAGCTAAGTATTTAAAGCTATACACAGGTATCTATAGTTGATGTAGATCCAGCTACGGCTCTTATTGATGTAGAGTTTTATGCTATGTGGAAAAGTAGAAGAGGCTATGTGCTAAGATTTTGCACAAGCTAAAACTTTTATACTAGGGCGTCCTGTATAGTGTTTAGAGGTGAAAATTTGTGTCAGCTCTGTCTGCTGTGAATAGAGATGCTCTTATAGGGTTTCTGTTGGGTAGGAGGAGTATTAGGAGGTTTAGGAAGGAGCTTGTGCCAATGGAATTGGTGAAGAGTGTTCTTGATGTTGCTAGGTTTGCTCCTAGTGCTGGTAATAGGCAGCCGTGGGTATTCATAGTTGTTACGGATCCGGAGATAAAGTCTAAGCTTGTCAAGATCCATAGGTGGGCATATCCGTTGGAGGAGGCACCGCTGGGGATTGTTGTTGCATGTAATAAGGATGTTTCACCAGATTCGTACATGGTTGACTGCGCCAATGCAGCTATGTATATAATGCTAGCTGCGCATGCACTTGGATTGGGTACTGTGTGGATTCAGAGCCTTAGGAATGTAGAGGATATTCAGAGGATTGTGAAACTCCCAAGCAATTATATACCTGTGGCCTTGCTAGCTATGGGCTACCCCAACGAGTCGCCAACACCGAAGCCTAGGAAGAGCCTTGAGGAGATTGCATATCTAAACACATTTGGCAACACGCTAAAGTGACTACATGTATAGACAAAAGCTGTACAGGTAATATAGTTTCTCAATAGCTATATGCTTTTTGGTGCTCTGCACCATGCAGATTAAGGATGTTGAGCCTGGAATGAGTAACGTAACCTTAACTGTTCGAGTTGTGAGTGTAAATAGACCTAGGAAGGTATCAACAAAGTATGGTGAAGCCACTGTAGCTAAGGCTGTTGTCAAGGATGAGACTGGCTCTATAACACTTAACCTGTGGAGGGATCAGATAAACCTTGTCAAGCCAGGGGATGTGATAAGGATAGAGAATGCCTATGCAAAGGAATTCAGAGGTGAGGTAGAGCTGAATCTAGGGAGAAATGGGAGGATAGTGGTGCTGAAGCGCGAGGAGCAGGAATCTGAAGAAGAGCCAGAGGAAGGGATAAGCGAAGAGGAAGAGGAGCTGGAGGAGTAACTAAGACACTAGCTAGATTTTTATGCCTCAACAATAATTGTTTCATCGCTTCTAACTGTTTAAACAGCTGCATTGCTAATAGCATTGCTAGGTAGCTTGTTCCAGGTTTCGTGATATGAAATGTTCTCAACCCTTACAGTAATTGTTGATGCCATTCATCCAACTATTTGCAACTACTCACAGATGATTGCCCTGGGAAACCCTATCTAGATGCTTTTTCCAGCTAAGCTGCTCGTGGTATAGTGAGTGCGGCTTGAACCTTGTCTTGATGTGCTCTACATCGTCTCCTACAACCCTAATCCTCTTAACATCTATTTCTCCGTAGCCCCATTTAGCGAGGAAGTAGAGGTACCCAATATCCTCAGGATTAAAACCCATTGCATAGGCTACTAAGGAATCTAGGTTTACAAGGTTTGCAGAGGCGAATACAGCTCCCCAGCTCTTTGCAGTTCCTGAGACAGGTCCATTACCCTCCATACCAACTACGCCATCAACTACTCCAAGGTCTGGCATGACCATTGTTGCTATCTTAGCTAGGTTATAGTTTATTGTTAGGTAGCCTCTGTGCATCGATGCTCTATCACCCTTCCTAATACCCCCAAACACAGCATTCTTTATGCTTAGCGTTACAACAACTGTGTCATGGGTCTTTGCCCTGCATGGAGATATCCTAACAAAGCCCCTGTCCATCAATGCCTTGGATACTTGAACTTTATAGATACCTCCATACTCATCCCTCAGAGTAACAACTTCATAGCCAAATTCGCTAAGGTCTAGAAACTCAACATTATACCTCTGCCTAAGCCCGTCATAGCCAAAGTTCCTGATAGCATTGTAGAAAGAGCCCATTGCAGGGGTCTCAGTAATTATAACCTCAGAAACATTGAAGTTGCTATAGATGAACTCCAGCAAAGCCTCAACAGTCTCCACAGGTGTTGCTGATAAGGAGTTGTATGCAGAGACAAAGTTTGGCTTTATAAGGAACCTCCTCCTATCACCAACAACAACCCTCACATCACCCTCAACAAGATTCAAAGCCTTTAAAACACCATCAAAGCTATTAGAGCTCCTAACAACAGCAACAGGAACATCCCTCAAACCAACGCTCATACATATCGCCACAGAGCATTGCAAAGCATTTGTTAAAGCTTTAAGTTACTCTTACAGCTAATAAATGTAGAGATAGTGAACATCGATACAGAGCATCCTAAAGGTGTTTCGCTATGCGTATTGATATAGCTAGTGAGGCTAGTGTTAGCTGTGGCGATGTTGTAGGGGCTTTGTCTAAGCTTTACCGTTCAGATCCTGTACCTCCACATTTCTTCCTAGCTTATGATATTCTCTACGAGCCTGAAAACACATGGATTGTTGCCAGTATTGATGGTAAAGGCTCTGTTGATTCCTATATTCTTGTGTGGCGAGGGGTAGGGTTCTATGGAGTACATTTATGGGGGTCTAGAGCTTGCAAGCTTCTCAACAGCGTGTCTCTTGAGAGAGGTAGGGCTGTGCATATCCATCTTTACACAGGTGATGAGAAGGTGATAAGCTATGTTAGGAAGTGGCTTGCTAGAAAGGGTTTTGTGGATAGCGAGGTTAGGTGGTATCACGAAATGATATGTACTAGAGGGTGGTTCACGCCCAGTGGCAATGAGTCTCTGGTTACAAGGCTCGGTATTGAACATGCTGAGATTTTTATAGAGTTTATGAGGTCTAGAGGTATTGAGATAGATGCCGATACTGCTAAGAGCTTGCTCAGGTCTAGGCAGTACCATGCAGTGATAATCGATAGAGAGATTGCCTCAGCTGGAGCTATCTGCGCTAAGCTACCTGAACTAAGCATTATATGCGATGTGTATACAAAGCCTAGCTTCAGGGGCAGGGGATATGCAACAGCAGTCACAAGCAAATTGACAAGAGCAGTTATAGATGCAGAATCAAGAGCTCTACTCTATGTTGAGGTAGGGAACGAGCTTGCCATAAAGGTCTACACAAAGCTTGGATACAGAATAAGCAGAACGCTTCCATGGTTAGTTGCAAAGACTTGAACACCACAAAAACTAAGGTACTCTAGTAGAGAGACTTACATCAATACTCTTCATAGAGAGTTCATTGTTCATACAGATGTTAAGAAGGTTATAGCTATTCTCCCAGCAAATCAGTTGTTGAAGAGGTAGAGAAGAAAGAGTATAGCTGCACCCATAGACGATGTTTTCCAGGGAATTGATAAGCCTGAGACATATGTAAAGATGCTTCTAAACATCATTGAGTACCTGCCAAAGTCATACGAAAAATAGTAATTATCGTCACCACTAACGAGGATCAGAATAGGTAGGTATAGATGGGCAGATATAATGCTTAAGTGGAATATAAGCAAGAAGAGTTTTGAAGAACTTTACAAGAAAATCCCTAACCCTAAGCCAAGCTTTGAAAAAATGTAGAGATTGACTGGCGATAACCTAGTTTTATGTAAATAAATGGAGCATGTATGTAGCGAATGAAAGGACTTGAGGCATTCACATCTTTTCTAACCAGCGATGAAAGGTCTCGGCTTTGTGAAGCTGTTGAAGATCCTGATACTCTATACACTAGGGAGAAAATACCATTACTTCACAAGCTCATTGAGCTAAACCTAATAGTTAATGAGATTCCTCATAGAGATCCTCGAACTCTAGATTGATGAATCACTATTAGAGAAAGGTCGCGAGCTTGGCATTGAAATGCTCTAGCAACTTGGCAGGCCCAGCCCATAGTGAAGCTATTAGGAGAGCCTTTGGAGGATGCAATGTATTCTTCAACACTATTGCATAGCAAATGCCGTTATATAGAGAAGCTGTTAAGAGAGCTCTAGAGATGTACAATAGCCTAAGCAAAAGCAGTCACTTTACCGTCATCAGCAAAGCCTAGTACTCTAACAGGCTCCATACCCTCCAAAACAACCTCCTTATCATTAGTTAGATAAACAAAGCCAAGGATCTGAAGCTCTCTACCATTACCAACATCAACAGTAAATGAAATTCTACTCCTATCCTTACTAACCTCACTAGTCCAGTGAACAATTCTATTAACAAGCCTCTTCCTAGATCCATCAGTATCTAGAGCCCATATAGACTTGAACCCACCCTCCATAGTCTCATAAACAACCCTATTCCTCAAATCAATACCTAGAAGGGTATATGTAGGCGTATAAACAAGAGACTCAACAATCTTAACAATCTTAGATATTGGCAAGACCATACAAATCACCTTTTACTTAAAACTTGCATAGACCTAGATATATTAACTTATTTGTAAAATCAGGGAAAAGGAGGTGTAAATCATCTAAACTAAGTTATACACAAATAATTCTGAGGTGCTTACCGAAGAAAATTAGCAATATTATTCATATTCTCTACTTAGATCTTATTGCAATATCAACACTTAACGAACTGATTTACACTAATAAAGTTTAAGACTCTGAGTACTCTATACCTTCTAAAAGTCGTTGTCAAAGTTCATCAATGAGTTGTAAACTTATATCAACTCTTCAGCAAGATCCTATAAGGGTTCCAAGGTTGCTACATGATATGGAAATGCATCTAAATATGTTAAAGCTATAGAGGTAGATGAGTAAATTGAGTTAACTGATTATTACTATAAGTTATTTCTATATATTATTTAGATGAAGTAATAGTTTAATTAAATTAAAGTTTATATACTGGTTTTATCAATATATCTTACACAGATGTGTAGAATGTCTGTAAAAGAGGAGTTGTTTAAGAGATTGAAGGAGGCTGTTGTTAATGGGGATCCCGAGGAGGTTTCAAAAATAGCTAAGAAGGTTGTTGAAGTTGGTATTGATCCTCTTGAAGCTGTTGAGAAAGCTCTTGTTGTTGGTGTTCTTGAGCTGGGGGATAAGTGGGTTAAGGGAGAGGCTTTCATAGCTGATGTTGTGGCTGCTGCAGATGCTATGAAGGTTGGTCTCTCTATTCTTAAAAATGAGATTGTTAAGAGGGGTAGGAGCATTAAGTATCTTGGTAGAATTGTTATCGGCACTGTTGAGGGTGATATACATGACATTGGAAAAAGCATTGTTGCAACTCTTTGGGAGGCCTCAGGTTTTGAGGTTATTGATTTAGGTGTTGATGTGCCTCCAAAGAAGTTTGTTGAAGCAGTTAAACAATATAAACCTGATGTTGTTGGTATGAGCGCATTGCTGACTACTTCAATGCTTAAACAAAGGGAAACTATAGAAGCAATAAAGCAAGCTGGTTTAAGAGATAAGGTGAAAATTGTTATTGGTGGTGCTCCAACGACTGAGGAATGGGCTAAAGAGATTGGGGCTGATGGATGGGCGCCAGATGCTTTTAGTGCTGTTCAATTAATTAAGAGGTTGTTTGGTATAGAGGGGTAAGTGGGGTAGTTAGCCTTGGCTAGACCTAGGATAGAGGTTTTGAGTAGAGACGAGGTTGAAGAAATACATCTCAGATCTCTCAACATTCTCAATAGAGTAGGTGTTAGGATAGAGCATGAAGAGGCCCTCAATATGCTTAGAGATATTGGGGCTGAGGTAGACTTAAATAAGAAAATAGTCAGGATCCCAGAACACATTGTTAGAGAGGCTTTGAAGAGAACTCCTCCAATTGTGAGGCTTTATCATCGCGATGGAAAAAACTATGTTGAGCTATATGGATGGAGCACATATTTCGTTGTAGGTTCTGCAGCGTATTACTACATAGATTGGAGAACAGGTGAGATTAGAAGACCTATGACAAGGGATTTAGCAGATGTTGCAAAACTTGCAGATGCTCTTCCCAATACACATATAATGTCAACAGCACTAGTTCCTGCAGACATACCTGAGATTGTTGCTGATAGGTGGAGGATGTATGTAGTTTTAAAGAGATGCTCTAAGCCAATAGATACAGGTGCTTTTACAATTGAGGGGGTGCCAGATGCTGCAAAACTCATGAAGGCTGTAGTAGGTGAGGAGAATGTTAGTAGAAAACCTTTTATGATATTTGCAATATGCTCTTCACCACCCCTTAAATGGAGTAGTCTTACAGTGCAAAATCTCATGGACTGTGCTAAATATGGCATACCTGTACACATAATACCAATGCCGCAGACAGGGGGAACAGCACCTGCAACATTAGCTGGTGCCGTGCTACAGGCAAATGCTGAGTTTCTCTCAGGCGTTGTTATTGCACAGTTTACAAAGCCAGGTACACCAATAGTCTACAGCGGCTCTCCAACAGTATTTGACCAGAGGTTTGCAACCTCTTGCACAGGTTATATAGAGGTTGGGCTCATGTCTGCTGCATTCTCACACTTAGCGAAATTCTATGGTGTTCCAAGCGCTTCTTACACTATGGTCAGCGATGCTAAGACCTTTGATCAGCAAGCAACTTTAGAACCAGCTTTCGGCGCGTTAATATCTGTTCTCTCAGGCATAAACATGGCTATAGGCTCTGGAATGATGCTAGAGGAGAACGGTATAAGCTTGCTCAAACTCGTCATAGACGACGACATCGCAGGCTCGGCTCTCAGGTTTGCAAAAGGTATACAAATAGATGTTGAGACGCTTGCGGATTGGTTGATAGAAGAGGTGGGTCCTGGCGGGCTATTCTTAAAGTATAGGCATACACGTGAATGGTGGAGAAAAGAGCACTTCATTCCAAAGCTCTTAGACAAGAAGACTACAGACACGTGGAAGAAAAGCGGCTCTAAAACTCTGGACACTGTTGCTAGAGAGTTTATTGAAAAGGTGTTGAAAGAGCATAGTGTAGAGCCTCTACCTCCAGATATTGAGAAGAGTCTTGATAATGCAATGCTAGAGATATTGAAGAAACATAAGGTAGAGAAAGTGCCAGAGATATAGGGGTTAGGGTATGATTAACTCCACGCTGAGAAGGGAACTTGGAGTAGTTCTGCTTACTGCTATAGGTATTGGCGCTATGGTGGGTTCCGGCATATACACTACCCCAGGGCTCATAGCATCAGTTTCAGGACCTCTCTCAGTGCTTGCAATAGTTTTGATAAGTGTGATAACAGCTATATTGATGTACATACTTGCAGAACTTGGCAAAATATATCCAAGGGCTGGCGGTATATACTACTTCTCTAAAGAGGTTTTAGGAGATCTCTCAGGATTTATAACGGGTCTTAGCTACTACTTCTGTTGTTTTATTGGAACAGCCGCCATAATCTATTCATTTCTTCTATATCTCTCTTATTACATACCAGGCATTGCTGTAGGATTGACTCTTACACCACTAGGCATAGCCATAGCCATAGCTATACTAGCCATAGTCACAATAATAAATGTCATCGGCATTAAGTATGGTGCAGGGCTAAACCTTATACTAACACTAGTAAGAATGGCCCCTCTCCTAGCATTTATAGTAATAGGGTTCAGCAAAATAAACACTAACAACTTTCAACCACTTGCACCATACGGCTTTGGGAGTATAGGACTAGCTATAGCCTTCGGTTTCTGGATGTTTGTTGGATTCGAAAGCCTTGTTCTAGTTAGTGAAGAGGTTAAACAGCCTGAGAAAGTTATAATGAAATCAGCTATAGCAACTGTGGTCATAGTCTCAGCTATCTATATACTACTAATTTCAGCGTTTATCGGCGCTGTGAATTGGGAGGGGCTTGGAATAGCTGAAAAGGATTGGAAATCCCTAGGCACTCTCTCTTCGCCACTAGCTGATGTATCTAGGGCTCTAGGGGTAATGGGGTTAGCCGAGGTCATGGTTCTTGGCGCAGTAATTGCATCAGCTGGTTGCTTTAGTGATTGGGTCTTGCTTCAAGGTCGTGTAGCATATGCACTTTCACGTGAGAATAGGCTTTGGAAGCCCTTAGCATATGTGCATCCACGCTTTGGAACACCCTCAAATGCCTTGATATTCTCATCAATTCTAACAGCAATAATCATGATACTGATTCCAAGTTTTCCCAACGTAATATTGATCTCAATGATAACTGAGTTCATACCATACGGTATTTCAGCACTAAGCTTCGCGGTATTAAGGCGCGTGCCTAGGTTAATGTTGTTAGGGTACATAGGCTTTGTCATATCAACACTATACATATACTGGGCTTGCTGGCCATGGACACTAACAGGAGTAATTATAGCTATGGCAAGCCTTATACTATATTCAGCTCTTGTAAAAAGCACAACATATTTATCGGAGTTAAAGAAGAATGCATGGTATATAGCATATTTAATTGGATTAACATTGATATCTCTACTTGGTGACAGGACTTTTGAATACAATAACTTCTTACCAGTATCACCACTCAATGTATTTCCAATGCCTTACGATGCAATTACTGTAATAGTGTTTTCTACAGCTATATTTGCATGGGCTTATAAAACTCAAAAACAGTTTTTTAAATTAGACGTAGTTCAACTACATCCACTGTGAATATGCTTCAATACAAGAATAAAAGCATTCAATTGTTTCAAGAAGTCAACTGGCTTTATTATGGAAGAGGAAGTTTTATTGGCTTCTTTTCTGCACTACTTATATACGTAGCTTCTATTATTTCTTGTGCTTTAACAGCATCATCAACTGTTATAGTTGGTTTTCTACCCATCTTTATAGCTTCTATTATATCCTCTAAAGGATGTCTGATAAATATTTGTGGAGGATTTGGTTTAATCCATGCATTTCTATCCCGAGAATAGTATATGGTTCCCATAAAAGTTTTTAGAGCTGTTCCTTTACCTCCATATACTTGTATATCCGGAGACAATGATGGATTTTCTGCTACCTGTACCCAACCACTTTCTAATACTGCTACTGTTTGTTTTGAAAAAGTAATTACTGCTATACCAAAATCATCTATGTCATATGTCTTTGCCAAGTTCAAATCAATTCCCCAAACCTCTACAGCTTCATCATTTAATATATACCTCAATAAATCAGCTGCATGAATACCTAGATCAAGCAACCCTCCACCTCCAGCAAGCTCTTTTACTGCGAACCAAAGGCTCCAATCTTTAAACCATTTATCTATGGCCCCCGAATGCGCTATTCTCACTCTAGCTACATAGATTTCGCCAATTTCATTACTCTGCAAAATCTCTCTAAGTTTTACTATATCGGGATTGAATCTATGTCCAAATCCTGTTGTAAAGAGAATTCCATGCTTTTCTACATAGTTCTTTATCTCTCTAGCCATCTGAATATTTATTCCAATAGGTTTTTCGCAAAATATGTGGATACCGCTTTCAGCAAGTATTTTAACATATTCCAAATGTTTCACAGTTTCACTATCTATGACAACCAAATCCGGCTCTCTTCTTACAAGTCTCTCTAAAGACTCTACATATTCAAAACCATATTTGTTAGCATAGTATAAACCTCTATCTCTATTTTCATCAAATATGCCAACAACGTCAACATCATTTCTAGACCTTAGGTACTCTGCATGTCCAGGTGCATGGACATGAGCAAATCCTGCAAAGCCTATCTTTAGCTTCATGGCATATCGCCTTAATCCATAGAAATCATGGCGTTATTTATTATAGGTTTAATCTCGTCAGGCACTTGTATCTCAACTTCTTCACCACCATTGTAAGCTGAACGATAGACTGCATCCAATATTATCATTTCATATACATTTTCCCTCGGGTCTATAGGGCTATCCTTTATCGGGTCTATAGAGCTCTCTAAACCTTTCCTGATCACCTCAACAAATTTCCCTATTTTATCTATCCACACATCTCTTTGGGGAACCACAACCCTTGTTGTGGTCATAAAGCCGTTCTCATCTCTGAAAATTTCAAGTGGGTAAAGCTTTATACCTCCCCTTAAACCTAGGTAAAATGGTCTGCCCAGATCATCATTATGCATAGCCCACGCAACTTTAAGCCACAGAACACCTCCATTCCTAAGCACGATTCTCCCTACAGCAAAATCCTCAACATCGAATTTTTCAGTATTCCACGGACCAAACCATGGACCTACCTGACCCCACATACTCAGTACTGATGATGCCTCCCTACTCTTACCTAGTGCTGTGTATATGTAGCCGCTTACCTTTGTCACTTCGGGGTAGCCAAGTATATACATAGCATTGTCAATTGCGTAACAACCTAAATCTAGTAGTACGCCTCCACCAGCTATCTCCTTACTTATGAAAGTTGTGAGAGGTGGTATACCTCTCCTTCTCTCCCTACCCTCTACGGTTTCACCATAGTAAAAACCTTTGAGAGTGCCTGCCTCAGCAAACCTTCTAGCCGCTATTATTTCAGGTGAGAACCTGTTTTGAAAACCTACAAACAGTATCCTTCTATACTGTATAGCTGCCCTAAGCATTTCAAGAGCTTCCAAAGCTGTAACTGCCATAGGCTTCTCAACAAGTACGTGAACACCCCTCTTAAGAGCGTATATAGATGCCGGGGCATGAACCTTGTGCGGAGCACAGACGCTTACACCGTCAAGAAGAACCTTGTCAAGCATATCTACGTAATCCTTGAATACATTCTCTTCCGGTATCCCAAACCTTCTAGCAAACTCTTTAGCTCTTTCAATATCAATATCAGTAACAGCTTCAAGCCTCAGAAACGGGATTCTTCTATAATACTCTGCATGAACCTGAGCTATACCACCTGCACCCACAAAACCTATCCTAACAACATTCTCTTTACTCAAATTATCACCCAAGCCTCTACCCACACTACAGCAATGTAGCAACATTATAAGCTTTATCATTTATCATAAGCTAATAATTATTCGTATGAAAGTTTTTAGATGCTCTGAGTTAAAGCTTGATAGGGTTTGGAGGCCATGTCCTTCCATATAGCATTGCAACTCTATTCCCTGCGTGAAGANNTTTCAAAAAGGTTTTACGAAGTACTTAAAGAGGTTGCTGATCTAGGTTTTGATGGCGTTGAATTTGCAGGGTTCTATGGGAAGGATTCAAACGAGCTGAGAGAAGCTTTGTATAGGCTTGGGCTTGGGATTGCAGGCGTTCATACTCCAATACAAGCCTTTAGCGAATCAGAGATAGATAAAACAATATCATTTAACCTAGCTCTTGGGAACAAGTACCTCATAATACCAGGACTTCCCCCAGAAATGACGAGAACAAAAGGTGACTGGATAATGTTTGCAGAGACCTTAAACAATCTTGCAAAGAAGCTTAAACAGTATGGCATGAGAATAGGGTATCACAATCACTGGGCAGAGTTCACACCAATTGAAGGCGAACTTCCGTGGGACCTAATATTTAGTAGAACCTCTGAAGATGTCGTGATGCAGATAGACATTGGTCACGCTCTTAGAGCAGGTCTCTCAACAGATGATTTGATAGAGGTCATTAAGAGATGTAGAGGAAGAGCTGTATCGGTACATGCAAAAGACTACTCAAAGATAAAGGGATATGATGTAGTTATAGGGGAAGGTGATGCAAAATGGCTAGATATATTAAGGGCGTTGAGAGATTATGGAGGAACTGAGTGGATTATAATTGAGCAAGAGACATATCCATATAAACCACCACTAGAATCTATAAAGAGGTCCCTCAAGAACTTGAAAAACATACTTTCAACATTATGAAACACTGTTAAATGCCATAAAGAGGTTCTCGCTATTTAGTGACCAGAGCTGCTCTGTGAGGTAATGGTTTATACTCGTCTAGAGAGGGGTCCGGCAACTTAGCTGGTTTTCTAAGCTCAGCTGATTTGTATGCCGCCATTAATAGCTCCATGACCAATAGCGCGTCTTCAAGGTTTTCTCGTGGAAGCATTTCTTTTGAAAAAGCTTCTACCATGTGTTTATCTTCAGCTACATATCCATATGTTATTGCCTCGTCTGGTATAGCAGGCATGAGTCCTTGTTCTGCTGCCTGCTTTTCCACAAGATCTTCTCCAGCAGGCCCCTTAACTTCTCTACTAAAGAATATGAATAGCTCTGGTTGTAGCGTATTTATCTGCATGTAGTACTCTGGTCCAAATAGCTCAAAGGTTAGCCTAAGACCAGGTCCTACAAAACACCACGCATTACTCGATTCTGAGACAACTATCTGTCCATCGCTCGTCTCATACCTCACAATAGTCCTAGCATAATCTTCAGCCGGAGCTTTAGAGTAATCTACACCAGCAAACTTCTTTAACTTCTCCACATAGTCTCCCCTAGACCATTTCAACGTATATACCTCTGCATACACCTCAACTGGTTTAAGATCCTTCTCACCAAGCTTAGTCAAAAGATATCTGCCAGCCTCAATGCTATGACAACCCATATCAAGCAAAACACCGCCACCAGAAAGCTTTGGATCCCAGAACCAAGGGCTATGAGGACCTCCATGCTCTTCAGCAGCCCTAGCTAAGTAGGGTCTTCCAGCTATGGCAGCTCCACGCCTCCACGCAATCTCCTTACCCCTTACTACAGAAGGCATAAACACCTGGTTCTCTAGGTATCCATGAAGAAGCCCAGCTTTTTTCACAAGCTCAACAATCTGCTTAGCTTCATAAAGATTTCTAGCTAAAGGCTTCTCATATGCAACAGCCTTGACAGTTGCCCTTCCCTGAAGAACCTCCTCAACAACTATTTTAGTAACATCAACTCTAGCAAAGTTGGGCGCCAGTATCCAAAGAGCATCCAAATGCTCTTTACTGAGCATCTCCCTCAAATCACTATAATAATTAGGCTGCGGTAAACCAAGCTCAGATGCCAGGGCGAAGAGATCCTCTCTTCTATGAGGACTATACACAGCACTAACTACAGCATTTCTAATACTTGCAAAAGCCCTCATGTGAAACTTAGCAACAAAACCACTCCCAACAAAACCAACTCTCAACATCTTAAAACATCACCTCTAATCTTTTTAGCTTTGTAGGGTATTAAATTTAAACTACGGAAAATAAGAAAATAAAAACTATAAATTGAAGTAAGTAGTGAATTGAGTAAACCCAACAAAATCAAATCCATTTTGACACCATTGTGCTATGGTTTTGCTTCAAGCTGTAGTTATCGCTATTTTAGGAGGTGTTTCTGCTGGTAGAGGAAATTGGGTAGGTGCCATTGGGACGTGAAAAGCTTAGGAAATAGAATTACTTTATGAAATAATGAATTGTATTGGTTTACATCACTAAGTGTGAATTTTCTTGGATTTTATAAAGAGCTGCTTAATGTGAGGTGCAGCTACTTTTTTACCAATTCTATTGCTTCAGATGGGCACATGGATATGCATGCTGGTGTTAGTCCTCCTTGTCTGAGGTTTAGGCAGAGGTCGCAGTTCGCTATATCTCCTCTGCTAATCCTAATGGCTCTTACTGGGCATGCATAGATGCAATCCATGCACTTGTCGCACTTCTTTGCGTCGATGATAATCTCACCTAGACTGCCTCTAACTATTGCATTTCTCTTACACGATGACTGGCATTTTGCATTTGCGCAGTGTAGGCATGATGTTGGGAATACTAATCCCTCATCCGTCTTCTTAATCCTTATATATGACCTTCCGTCGTGAATAAAGTTGCACACAGTGTTGCAGGTTTCGCACCCAATGCATTTGGTGTAGTTGAATACTCTTAGAAATGGCGATGTGGATAGACATGAAACTGCATCTACTTCTGCATATTTGTTCAGAAAATCGCACATTGATTTAGCCATGTCATTGCTCCACGGCTCAAATACCAGCACGGTTTTTTCAACAGGTCTCAGTTTTCTCAGCATATCCTCAATCCTCAGTTTCTCTCCTGAAAGCACAGAATCTATTATTTTCACAGCCTTTAGTGCATGGTCTATCGCTAGCCCTATTTTCGAAGGGCCTGTAACTACATCGCCAACAGCAAAAATGTTGGTACCAGGTATCCTATAGTCACCTCCAACACAGAGTTTTCCAGAGGAATCAACGTATTTAGCTAGGCTCCCAGCGTAAACTGGTGGAGTTGGCACTTCGCCTATAGCCAGTATCACAAGATCTGTCTCTATAACAAACTCTGTTCCAGGAATGGCTATGGGGCTGGGTCTACCGGTTTCATCAGGAGGCCCCAGCTTAGCTTTTACAAATTCTACACTTTTAGCATAGCTGTTCTCAACAATTATTCTCTTGGGCTGTGCAAGCTCAATCCATTTAACCCCTCTAGCCATGAGCTCTCTAATCCTGTAAACCCCTGCAGGCGCTTCCTTAATACTCCTTCTATACGCTAAGTAAACCTCGTTTAAACCCATAGACAAACATTCTTCAGCAGCATCAACAGCTGAAAGACCTGCTCCAATGACTATAGCCTTTTTAGCGCTAGTAAAACTGCTATTACTAGCCAAACCCATTTCAGCTAATCTTCTACTATACAGAAAGTTCAGTGCTGTGGTAACATTCTTTGCATTCTCGCCTTCAACTCCTAAACGCCTCGATCTCCAGGTACCTGTCGCAACAACAACAGCATCGTAAGTTCTTGACAATTCATGTAGGTCTAACCCTCTCTCAATAAATTCATCCCCTTCGTCATGGCCGCTCCCCGCAGCTACCTTTGTCCTTAGGCAGAACCTTACCCCAAGGTTTTGCTCAAGATCTTTCCAACCCTCTACAACCTCGTCGACAGATATCCTTGAGCGTGGAATGGCAAAGGTCATCATCCCGCCAGGATATGGAAGCTTGTCATACACATCAATTTCGTAACCCCTACAAGCAAGGTAACCAGCAACAGCAAGCCCTGCTGGGCCAGCTCCAATAATAGCAATCTTCTTTTTAACTCCTCCAACAGGTTCCCTACATAAGAACGCAAACTTCACCTTGCTTCACAGCAACTTATTCACTGAATCAACAGTTTAAAACCTTTTAATGCAGCTCAAAGACATGGGGAAGAGTTTGCGCATAAATATAAATATCTACATGGATCTAGCAAAGAAGCTGGGCTGGAAAAATATAGAGCTAGTTATCGATAAAGAGAAGACAACTTTCAACGAGATTTTATCCACAGTTAAAGACTTGAAAGACGCTATTATCAATCAATTAGATGACTACATAATCTTAATAAATGGCTTAAACATCAAACTACTTAAAGGGCTTGAAACTGAGATATTAGGCGATACAACCATAGATATATTTCCTCCCGCAGCAGGCGGTATCAACAAACATTAACTGTAGTGTAAAAACTTTGAACACCTTACAACTGAAAGCCTCGCTATTTATGGTGGAATGGAGGAGAATTTATAAGCTCTATGATAATGGGTGTAATTGTCTCCAAATCCATTGCGGAGTCAGCAACTGCAAAACATGAAGAGAAGGACTCAGCTCAATGGGAGGTCTATGATTACCTCAAATGCTCTGCAGATGTGAATATGAATAGTTGAGGAGAGTTGTTGGGGGTTCGGGTTTCATAGAGCTTGGTATTGTTTGGTATCAAGCCCTCTACCCTTGGCCTCACAGCCCTCGAGAACCCCTTTCATCGGGATCCATATCACAGNGCTCCACCCACTNGGGGTGACCCCTACCCACAGCTCCCCCTCCACTTTTCTCTGGGTCACTGCTGTAGGGTAACCCCGCATCCTGGCTCCCCCTCAAACCCACCTCTCTTGGGTCTTCGCGATACACCCACATCTCGAGGCATCTCCCAAATAGGGGAAGTATCAACAACCCTTATAAACCTATATGACTAGAAACAGCTACGAAGGGC
>JGI20130J15133_1001122_pt1 | contig 23299 bp, 30 predicted proteins | sample WasSprMetagenome_FD_15133 | JGI IMG/M metagenome (IMG submission 15133) | reverse complement strand
GCACAAAAAAGACGTCTCTACTTTAAAATATGTCGAAAATGTGGTGCAAAGAATAGCATTACTGCAGTCAAATGTAGGAAATGTCACAGCTACAACTTAAGACTTAAGAAGAGAATGTTAAAAGCAAAGAAAAGTAAGTAGAGCCGTTCTGCTCTGAATTAATAAAGCAGGAGGCTAAAATATCTGGGTTTTATTCAAGAAATAAGCGTAAACTTTAAATAATTTTACTTTTATAGAATTTTCTGCCTTAAATCGGGCTAGGCCCTGAAGGATAGCTACAGGCGAAGTGTAGCTTCCTAGAAGTAACGAGCTCATTGGGCCGGTGGTCTAGTCAGGTATGATGCTGCTCTCACACAGCAGAGGTCGCCAGTTCAAATCTGGCCCGGCCCACTACTCTAAATTGATAGTGTTATCTTAGTAAGTATTCAACAACTTTTTAGAAGTTTCCTTTACTCCTTCTTTAAAGCTTTCGAGTTAATTCAGTGGTTTTCTCTTTTTCTATATTCCACTCCTAGAACATTTAAATTTCTAAGATAAAAGTTTTGGGTTAGAAACTCCTGCTTTTGCAAATGCTAGCTCTTCTTTTACAATTCTATGTTCTTTAGAGCTTCAAGGCGCTTCATTTCTGCATCCTTTGCCCATATTTTTCGTGTATTACTATATCGTGCTTTGGGCTTATTACTTTGGCAACATAATATAAAAGCGGCACGCTATCTGGCTCCTGAAGTTAGACTCTAGCACTTCTATTTCCTTCACACTGCATTTTCATAATGTCTTTTCATCTTTTGTTCTTATTACTGCTTTTATAAGTTCTGATTAAGAAAAACTAAACTACTTTGGAATAGAGCTACAGCAAAACTTTACTCTGAGTAGAACTAAAAATCTAAAAAATTAGTTGAGTAAAAAAGAGAATAGCTTTAAACTTAGTAAAGCAATTTTTAGAATTCAAAGCTCTCAGTACTTAAAAACTGTTGCACGCAACTTCCGAACTTCCGTAACGTTTAAAGTACCTTTATCTTTAAGATGTGAACAATGAAACACAATGAGCTTTGAAATAATAAACGTAGACCTCAATGGACGAATAGGTAAACTTTATACTAAGAGTGGGATTCTAGAAACACCTTACTTTTTTCCTGTCATCAATAAAAATAAGTTAGTTATTACCATTAGCGAGCTGAAAGATGAATTTAAAATAAACGGAATAATGACCAATGCTTACTTGATAAAAAAGGAATACGAAATTAAAGGGTTAGAAATAGAAGATATCCATAAAATTTTAAATTTTGATGGCATAGTTTATACGGATTCTGGAGGCTATCAAATACTCAGATATGGCAAAATAAAGGCTGAACCAGAAAACATAATTGAAGTTGAAGAGAAGTTAAATGTAGATATTGGAACTATTTTGGATGTCCCTACGGGTATAAAAAAAGATTATGAAAAAGCAAAAGAAAGTGTAAAAAAAACCATAGAGAACGCAGAAAGGTCCATTAAAAAGATTACAAGAAGAGACATACTTTGGGCTGGCCCAATACAAGGAGGAATCTTTGAAGATCTGTTATCTTTTTCATCACATGAAATGGCAAATAAGGGATTTGATGTTCTAGCGTTAGGTTCACCTGTTGAACTTATGGAAAGATATAATTTTCAGCAACTAATTAGAATGGGAATAATAGCAAAAGCAAATGTACCTACTGGAATCCCAATTCATTTTTTTGGAGCAGGTCATCCAATGATCCTTAGCTTCTTAGTAGCACTAGGTTATGACATATTTGATTCTGCTTCTTATGCACTTTACGCTTATGAAGATAGATATATAACTGCGCATGGTACATTTAAATTAAATGAACTTGACTATTTTCCATGCGAGTGTGAAGTGTGTAGCAAGCATACTCCAAAAGAATTGAATGAAATGGATAAAAATGAACGCACAAAACTTTTAGCGAAACACAATCTTTATGCAATCCTTAGAGAAATAAAGGAAATAAAGGAAAGAATAAAAGAGGGGACTCTTTGGGACCTAATTGAAATTCGGTCTAGGGTACATCCAAAAACTTTTGCAGCATTTAAAGAATTACTTCGGGTCGCTCCGAAAATTTTCAATGAGTCTCCTGTTTTTAAGAGGAAAGGAATCTTCGTGTTCGATCAAATGTCTGAAGAACGCCCTGAGATAGCTTATTCAAGAAAAAAAGAATTAGAAAAAATTGGTCAAAAATGTAAGCATATAATATTGCTTTTCATAAGAGAAGAGAGTAAACTTTCTAACAACATCATAGGAAAAATAGTTGAAAATATAAAACTTGACGAAAATAAAATGTGTGTGTACTATCTAAATAAGTTTTTTGGATTCGTTCCAATTTGGTTGTACTGGACCTCCCCCTTCAACAAGATAGTTAGTCCAGAAGATACTCTATCTGAAGAAAAAATTGAGGAAATTATAAATCATTTAACAGGTAGTATGCTTTCATCTAAAGAAGTTGAAATGACTATAATAAGGGATAAAGATAGTTTTTTGTTAAGCGAAAAGTTTATAGAGAAGCTTTCTGTTGAAAAGGGTATAAAAATAAGAAATAAGATTGATTTAGAATGAAAATAAAATTTTTAGGAGCTGTAGAAGAAGTTGGAAGGTCATCAATTCTAGTTAAAACTGAAAAAGAAGGCTTTTTGCTTGATAGTGGTGTAGCTCTTGATCATTCAGTAAAGTTTCCAGCTTATGTGTCTCCAGATGAATTTAGTACCTTAATAATCTCTCACTGTCACTTAGATCATGTTGGATCCGCTCCTTTGTTTTTCATAGGAGGTGCAAAAAAGGCATTTTTGACTAAGATGACAAAGGAGCTTTCTAGAATCCTATTGTTGGACATGCTAAAGATTGCAAAAACTTATTTACCTTTTGAAACCCTTGAAATTAATAGATTTCTTCAGTATTCAACTGAAGTTGAAAAGGATAAGCAGTATGAGATTAGCGAGGATACTCTTTTGGAAATGAAAAATGCGGGTCATGTGCTAGGTGCTTCACAAATCCTTTTGAAGTTTAAAGATAAAGTGCTATTATATACTGGAGATATGAACGTAAATAGAACGAGGACCGTCCCACCTGCAAACACCGAGTATAACGAGAATATAGATGTCCTTATTACAGAAAGTACGTATGCAACAACAGAACACCCTCCTCGAAACCAAGTAGAAAAAGAGCTTATCGAGGAGTCAAGAAAAATAATAGAAGATGGAGGCAAAGTACTCATTCCTGCTTTTGGGGTTGGTAGAGCTCAGGAAATTATTACAGTGTTTCATGCTAACAATTTTCCATATAAAGTTGCATTGGATGGTATGGCGAAAAAGGTTACAGAAATATTCATGAATAACCCTGAAGAACTTTACGACTACAAACAGTTTGCTAGAGCAGTAGAAAAAACTTACATTTTACAGTCAGATCAAGAGAGAAGATATGTTGCTCAAGAACCTGGAGTAATAGTAACACCTGCAGGTATGCTGAAAGGAGGCCCTGCTGTTAAGTACTCAGAAGAAATCGCTAAAGGTAAAAAAAATGCAATTTTTTTAGTAAGCTATCAGGTTGAGGGAACGCCTGGAAGTACATTGCTAAAAAAGAAGGTTATAGCAATGGGTGGTAAACTAGTGAAGGTTAATGCCGAAGTAAAACAATTTGATTTCTCTTCTCATAGTGGAAGGAGCGATTACATCAACCTTATCAAAAAAATAAACCCAAAATATGTGTTTTTCGTTCATGGAAGCAAAGAAAACATAGAGTTTCTTTTTAATGAAGTACAAAATAATATGAAAGATACTAAAGCTATAATGCCAAAGATTAACGAGGTTTATGAGGTTTAATTTTATAGTCTTTCTATGGGAAGCTTAATCTGGCTAAGAATCTCGTCCACTTCTTTTTCCGAATTTAACTTAATGACATATAAGTACTTTGGAGTCCTTAACTTAATCTTAAAAGCATCATCTGTTTTTTTTACCACAACCTTCTTCCCTCTACTGCTTGCTATTTTTATGAATTCTTCTTTGTTCTTCACTTCCTTTGGCATACTTTAATCACCGTTTGCTTCGCTCCAATGTATTCAGTGGCATTTAATAAACATTAAAATTAACAGAAACTAAGGTATACGTTCGGCATCATCGAACAGTGGGGTCTGAACCAAAAAGCGGATTCTAAGCTGTGCAATCTTTTGGCCTACTTAGCGAGGCCCACGAAAAGTTTTTACGAACTCACAAAGAACTCATAGGCTTATAATCTCAAAAGGTTACAGTACTTAAAAGATCGTAGTTCAGAGCTTCTCTTTTTCTACGTTTTTGAAGGGGGGAGTTTCAATCAAAAATACTAAGAAACCTTTAATTAAATCCTCTAAAAGCTTATTGCACCAGAAATGAAAAGTAAAGTAATAAAAATACAGGGAATCACTGGTGAAATGCCACTTATAGCAATTTCCGGCTTACCCGGATTGGGAGCTGTTGGCATAAACGCAGCTTCGCTATTTGTTTCCGAAGGAAGTTCCGTTTTAATTAGTCAAATTCTGATTAAATCCTCCTCAAGTAATCTCATTGTTTCTGAAAATGGAGTCGTTTCTCCCTCAGCTTTTAATGTTTACTATGTTACTTCAAAGGACTTTCTAAAACCAATTTTGGTCCTTCTTGGTTCTTTTCAATCACAAAATGCAGTTGAGCAATACAAGTTAGCAGAAACCTTTCTTAACTTAGCAAAAAAGTTAAGGATAAGGTACGTTTTTTCTTTGGGTGGGTTTCAAACATTACGAAAACTTAAAACAAGAAATGTTTTCATAGTGCCTAATGACTTGATGACTCTTCGTCTTTCTGTTGTTCAAGGACTTAAACTTGCCAGTGGCCAAATTACTGGAGCTGCTGGGTTAATAGCAGGTCTTTCAAAGTACTATGGCTTTAAAGGTGGCGTTCTTTTGGCAGAGACAAATGGACAAGTACCTGACAACGTTGCATCTCAATTGCTTCATGATAAATTATTAAGCTTGATAAACAAAGTAAGTGCAAGTTAAAAATTGTCTTACTTAAAAAATATTCAAAAATATAAAAATTAAATAGTTTCTTCTTTTGTTGATTGTACCTCTTTTATGTATTCTTCGTATATTTTCTGGACTCTTTCAGCAGCCAGACCTTTACCCTCGATGACTCCTCTTTCATCAACTCTTATTTTATCGAGTACTATTATAACTCCCGCTTCCTCGTTATACTTGACCATGTTCGGAAAAACTCTTTCCAGTCGGTCTGCAAGTGCCTTTAAATTAATGACTGCCTTTGGAAGGTATAATGCCTTTATCAAATTTCCGTTCAAGACCATTCTATAGTACTTTTGTCCTCCTTCTACTTCAACATCGCCAAGGATGAGTGTTAGGTTACTTGAGTCAAAATTTAGTAGAATTCCTCTATACCTTTTTCCGTCCGAAGTTTCAACGAGTACGTTCTTTCCAATAAAATTTCGTAACTCTGCTTCTATTTTAGCTCTTATCATCTTTCAACCTTAACTGCTGCATAAAGCCTTTTTATTGCTTTTCTTTAGTTAAAGAGTAGAACTCTTCTTCTTTTCTGTGTTTTTTTCAAAAATCTACGTTTCATAGACAATTGGCTTAACAATGAAAAAGATAATTGCAGCTTTTTTAATCCAAATATCTAGGTTCATCTTTATTATTTACGATTTATAAAGAGAAAATAATAAACTAATTTTAAAAATAAAGTATGAACTAGAGTAACGTTTTCTTGCTTTGCTATATTTCAACTCTCCAAAGTGTTACTTTACAAGAAAAGCAAGAATTTTTTGGTTGATGGCCACAAAGTGAGATCTTAGAGTTATAGCCCCGTTTTTAATCAAAGTTCCATTTTTCATTTTCACCTTTTGCACTAAGGTTAAAAAAGTCGCTTGCCTTATTTACTCTTCCTTTCTTTCCCCTTTTTATGGAGAAATTAGAATGTCTAGAGAATGACAGCAGCAATACTTTCTATACCGAAGAGAAAGAATTAGATAATTCTGTTTTTTCTTTCAATGACCTCTCTTCTCATCACCTTCTATCCCAGTACGACGTAGATGAGAAAATACGCCAATACACCCATTTATTACTTGAAAAATTAAACTTACCTTTATCTATGGACCTTGCTATATTTAAAACGTATTTAGAAATAAAGAAGAGCTTGCCTAAGAATAATGTAAACTCAGTAGCCTTACTGGCCTCACTGGTCGTCTTATATTCAAAGTTTTACAACTACCCAAAAAACATAAGTGAGGTGATGGAAATAGTTAAAGATTTTGACCCAAAAATTAAAAAAGGACGTATCCTCAAATATATGTATCTTATAAAATCTATCAATAAATCGTTTAACAATTATGTATGTCCAGTCTCTTTTATTGATATGATAATGAACAGACTTGAAGATAGAGGACTGATTTTTGTTAACCCTATATCAAAGAAATTTGATTACAAAAGATCATTAATCTTAATCTCAAGCTACCTATTAAGCAAGCTAAAAGATAAAAATATAAGTAGTAATCCGAGAGGCATTGCTGCTTGTTCAATTTATACTTCTAACATATTGATTGCAAAATATAAGATTTTTAAATGTAAACGCCTAACTCAAAAACATTTAGCTATTGCTTCTAATTTAGCTGAATACACAATAAGGGAAAACTACGAAAAACATTTTTCTATGTTTGTGAAGAATCCTCCAGAAGATTTACTATTACATCTTTCTCTCCTTCTGTCTCAGAACTAATGTAGAAGTATTGCTCTACCACTGTGATATTTATTTTATACTTTACCTGCATCATATAAGTTTCGTTACTCACCTTTATGCTATTTATGCTAAATACATAGGTCACTCGAGTATCGTTCTTTGAAAACTTGTTTGCTACCTTATTAAAGATATCACCTACTATAGCCTGTAGCTCAGAAGATTTTATCGTCTTGTTTTCAATCGAACCTATTTCTTCTTTTATCTCCCTGTCTGCACTTTGTTCATTATTTGAAACTTCATTCGTTTTTTCATTGAATTTCTTTATGATATCAATACTTTTAAAAATGTTAGTAGCTTCTTTTACTACAAGTAGCACGATTAAAGCGTACAAAAAAGTAAATACAGTTAATGCAGGTACAATGCCTAAAAGCTTCATTTTGCTAAGTCTTCAAGGTAAGATATATCCTCTTACGATGTGTTCCAAGATGAATAAAGTCAGCCACATTATCAAAGTTGCCAAACTCACATCTATCTCTTCATACATTCTCTCACCTACTTGTTCATATACCTACAACCCTCTTTATAAGCTCCCCTAAAATTCTGTTTACCTCATAGTTAACCATCATGAGTCCAACCAAGTAAAATGAAAGTATTAGAACTGAAAATCCAAGTTCAAGAATTCCTAGCTTACCCTTTTTAAAACTTCCTATCAAGGATAACTCCCTGTTCACTTATAGACACATTTACACTTCTATCAAAGAGAACAGTAACATTTTCGTAAAAAGGAGCACTTATTTGAATAGCTGACTCATTTATTTTTTCTATTTTAATAACTTCTGACCCAATTTTTGGCAGATTTATCCTGAATTCTACTTTTTTGTTTGCTCTTGTGATATAATTGATTTTTTCAAATAAAATCTTTATCGTCTCTACTTCCTTTTTTTCATATGTAGAAACTAATTTCATTTCAAGAACTCCAATGGTCGTGCACAACAAAAACCACGCTAAGATTGAGCCAATAAACTCAATCTCTTCCATTTTTCACTACCTTCCTAAAATTAATTTGTTTAAACTTACTTTGGCAAAAAGTTCTCCAAGTATTTTAGCGATTTGAGAAAAATTTTTCGCAAAGAAATAAAGTATTAATGCTGAAATTAATCCTTCAATCATCATCGTCATCATCTTCTCCAATATCCTGCTCATTTTTCCTACAAAAACATAGTATGTGAAAGGCTAGTTATAAGCACCAATGTTCCAAATAATGGAATAAACGGCACGTCAGACTTTTTTGATTTAACTTTTGGGAAAATTAGTGTGAAACTCCAAGTAAACGGAAGGGCAAATGTAACAATTTTAACAAGCCTTTTACTACTAGTTTTATTCTGCAGTTTTCTTAGGAAATGGATTCTAAGCAAGAGCGTGTACGTGTTCACATAAATTGGTTCTATTAGGCTGGTATCAAATTGTAAGTTCGTGGGAAATAAGCCCAACATTAGTCTTACCTTAAAAATACCTACGCTTACTGGTTGTATAATTGCTAATGAAAACATGAAATCTGCAAATCCAGAATATCCAAGTATAAATTGAATACCTGAAATCAATGCAACCTTTAAAATAGAAAGTAAGTAGTCGAAAGTATTCTCCAATAAAATGCCTTTTATGAGTACGAGTATCAGACTTAATATAAAAAATATCGCTAAAAAAATTGCAGAAACTTCTCTGTCTTTTATGTCTTCGTAGCTCATTATTATCCAAAGCAGTACCCAAATGAAAAGTAGTCCTTTTTCCAGCAACAACATTTTTATCCTTTTTACAAGTTTTATTTGTCCTTATAAAGGCCCACAGAGAGCTTTAAATTAGAATAAAAATGAAGCATGAGGATGCTATAATAGATGCTTTAATAGACGAGATTTCAAATTTAAAGAATGAGTTATCCATAGTAAAAAGAAGNCTNGATCTGTTACAAGGTTACATAATGAAATCTAAAGAGACTTCTCTAAATTCAGAAGAAGCTAAAAAATGAGAATCAAAGAAATAAGAAGGTTTAAGAACCATTTATTAATTACTGTGCATGATAACTTTAATGAAAGTCTCGTAGATGAAATTCTTAACTATGTGATCTTTTATATGCGTTTTTTCAGGAATATAAGTTCTGTTGATGTAAAGTTTAATAATTACGAAGAAACTATAGTTGACAAAGCAATTTTATCTAAATGTTTAAATAAGGCGCGTCAAATTTCAAAGCTTGTTAAGACAATAGCGTTAAGATATAGAAGCAAACTCGAAGGTATTGACCTAAGTTATTTGTCAGTCTATCCGAATTTCGGTGAGCTTTATAACTTAAATAAGAATCCTAAGCAAGAAGTTCTTCTTGCTAACTCAAATTTTAGTATGGATTATGCTTGCAATGAAACTATTGAGATTCCGAGCAGATTATACCACTTAGACGCTGTTTTAAAAGGTGGTGTGTACCACATCAAGTATAAAGATATTTTTGTAAAGAATATTTTGCTTGATACTTCGTATTTTCTTAGATGGGTTGTTGATGATCGTCTTCTTGAACCAAATAAGTTTAGTGATTTCATCGAATATAGGTATAAGTTTGCCATAAGGTATCTAAACAAAACCATCAAAAATCTTTCTACTCAATTAATTAGAAGTATAGCGATTCATTCTGTTTTTGTTTCAATGGGTTTACCTTCCCTTTTTCCCCTCTTTTTAGATAAAAGTATCAACGAAATCTACCTTGATGACTTAGGAAAGACGGTATATGTTGAGCATGCTGATTATGGAAGGTTGCCTACTAATATCAAACCAAGGGATAAGGAAGTTAGAGCTCTTCTTTCAGCCCTAAGAAGGAACAGTGGCCAAGAGTTAAGTCTTTCAAATCCTTCTATTAAGGGTGATCTCTCGTTTTATAATTCTATTTTAAGAGTTTCTTTCGATTCTTTTCCTCTAGTTAACAACTTCTCCTTTGACATAAGAAAGTTGAGCAAAGAGTCAAAAAACTTATCAAGTCTTGTTCAAAGTGGTACCCTAGATAAAGTAACGGCATCTTTNCTTGTGAATTTNTTGAGAATTCGTGCCAACATTTCTATAGTTGGAGAGCCTGGAAGTGGCAAAACGACGTTACTTGCTTCAATTTTGAATTTTGTCCCCAAAAACTGGAGAGTCATAATTTTAGAGGATGTTCCGGAGATTTCTTACTCTTTCTCTGGGTCAAATTTTTGTTTAAAGCTATTTACTGATCCTTTTGAGTCTAAGACTAAAGTAAGAAAAAAGTCAGAAGAAATAGTTAAGCTACTTCACAGGAATCCAACTTATGTAGTTCTTGGTGAGTTACAGTACGAAGACCACTTCAAGTCTCTTTTTTATGCTTTATCTTCAGGGTTAAGAGTTATTCATACTTCTCACGCGCCAAGTATCGCTGGATTCATTGATAGAGTGGTAAATGTTTACAAAATTTCTAGTTCTTTAGTCTCATACCTTGATGTTGTTTTAGAAATGAAGAAAATAGAAAATGACGGTAAGGTTATACGAAGATTAAATTCTATCGGTTTTGTGAATATTTCAAGTACAGATCCTTATGAACTAAAAGTTGTAAACTTAAATAACAATAATTCAGATACTCTAGAAGGTATTTACCAGAATTGGATCAAAATGATATTAGTAAAGAGGAACGAAACTAACTACATTAATAATTTTTGTTTTTTGCAAAATAGTGAGCTATCTTGAAAATAAATAGGCTTATCAACTTAGTACAAGGCTATCTCAAACCTATCTTTGATAAACTGAGTAACAGAAGACTAGGTCTTTCAACTTTGCAACATACGTTGTATGTATCCTATAGAATAGTTGGCGAAAATGAAATTCATGCAGCTAGACATGTACTAAAGCTTAATGATGAAAGTGCTACATATAAAAAATTTATCTATGCTATAGGCTCTGGGCTCGATGCTGATAAATACTTAACATTAGAGCTAAACAAAACAGAGCAATACCTAAAGTTTAAGTCGAGTATTTATCAAAGGATTTCTTTTATTGAGAGCTATAATAGAAATATGTACCTGAGAAGTGTAGATAGGCTTAAAGTACTTTTAACAATATTTACTTTTTTATCATTTATCATACCGTTTGTATTTATTTTTCTCTCTTTCTTTCTCTTCAAGAATTATGTTGACTTTTTATCTTACTTTATCCTACTTTATCCAATTTTTCTTTCATTTTTTCTTAGGTTAGCAAGAGTTGAAGATAAATATGTCATCAAATAAGATCTTTGCAACAGTTATTCTTCTGCTATCTTCTGTTGTTGCTCAAACTTTACTCAGTGGAAAGAACTTTAACATAGTTATCATCTCTTTCTTTTCGCTCCTTATTTCTTTGTTGTTAAGAAACGAAAGTCCAAAAGTTAACGTTAAAGATAGAGAAAAACTCCTTGATTACTTTTCAAGCACAATATCTAGAAGTAAAGAAGGACTTTTCCAAGAGGCATCATTTTTTAAAGATTCAAAAAATCAAAGAATCAAATATCATAAAAAACTTGTCTACTTGGTTTCGAATGGCTTTCCAATAGAAGATGCTCTTTTGAAGAGTATTTCAGAAAGTAAAGACCCAATTCTCGTATTCGTATCAGAGCAGTTGCGCTATGGAAGAATAAGCTCTAACGAAGTTGATAAAGTGATTGGGATGTGGCTTGATAACTTAGGCTACATTCATGAAACTAATAGGCTCTTGTCTGAGTTTGAAAATAGAGTAACACTCTTAAATTACATTCTGTTTGTCTCCTTTGGCTTTATATCAGCATCGCTTAGATCCTTTGGATCTCTCATAAAAAATTCTGTAAACTATTTGTTCTTTAGCGACTTGAGTTATAATATCGATGCAATAACGCTATCTCTTCTCATGTTTTCTATTTCAATATTNACTGTTTCTTCATCTTACTTTAATCTAAGTAATAAAACTATTAAGTTTGCTACTTCTTGTTTTTTGTTTTTAGTTTCCTACCTACTTTTTGGAATAATCTTCTTTTATGCAGGCAATCTTTGAAAATATTGGTGCTTAAATAGCTTTAGGCCTCATTATATTTTGGAGCTGATCGAAAGTATGAAAAAGCTTAGAGCTTCTCAACTAATAGAAGAAGGTCTCCTAATAGTCCTCGCCTTAGTGATGATAGGTGCTGTCTTCGGAGTATACAAATCCATAATAGACGGAATCTCAAACTTCTTTAAAAACATAGTAGATAGCATAGGTAAGGTTGCATACGAGCTGTTTGGTTGGGCGTATCCTTAAAAATTGAAGATAAAGAATTTCTCTTTACCAGAAGATTTTACAGTTGTTCTATCTGCTGCTATTCTTACGCTCGTCTTTGTGTTCAGCAAGTTCCCTCTACTTTTTCAACAAGGGTTCGTCGCATCTTATAGGTTTTTATTTTTGTTCATTGTTTTCATTTCTATTTTTTCAGTTTTCTTGATGTACCAATACTTGCATCTAAATAGGTCTAACAGCAATGTAACTTATTCTTTGCTAGAAAATGATTTGGTTTTGTTAAAATCTGACTCAAGAAAATACTTCTTGCAGCTATTTAAGTTAGAGTGTCATGACTTAAGTAAACCTAGTCAATTTGGTCAATTTTTTGATTTTCTTTATAAGTCTGGTATTAGTATAAAGTTAGTTGCAAACATTTACAACCAATCAAATAACTATCGAAATTTCGAAATATTCATACTCGCTTATGAAGAAATTCAAGGTGACTTTAAACAAGATTACATTCCTATAGTTGAAGAGAAATTCAATTCTCTTCTTATCGCTTCTAAAGCTTACTCCAACGTTATTAGTTTGACTAAACTAGAAGGCTCTTCTCTCTTAAATAGCTTAGACCTATACTTCCTTAACAAAAAAGAAATAAACCATAATTCAGAAGAAGAACAAAAAAATTCAGGTGAAGTTTTAGCTTCATTGTTTTTACCTTCTCCAAGTAGTGATTTTGTTAATGGCATTTCTTTTATGTCTAAAGAAAAAGATATTGAAAGCGGAGTAATTCTCGGAGAGCAAATATATAAAGGAGAACCTTGTGGTACATTTTTCTTGCCAGTTGATTCATTATTCAAGCATTCAGTTATAGTTGGAATAACAGGATCTGGTAAGTCAACTACAAATAAGCAAATTTTAAAGGAACTCAGCAGGCTTGGATTTCACTTTTTACTGTTTGATTTTCATGATGAGTATGACCAAGAGTTCTCAAACTCNACTTCGTCTTATATTTNTAGATTTTCAGGAGAAGCTTCTATTGACTTTTTATCACCGTTCGAAATGAAAGATTTTTCAAATCATGTTTCTATAGTAACTGATGTCTTTAACAACGTATACTCCTTTTCACCATCTCAATTTTTTGTTTTTCGTGATGTTTTATCCTCAGAATTAGCTTATTCAAAAATTAATAGGGTTTCACCAACAATGAGAGGCGTAGTGGATAGACTAGAGAATTATGAGCCAAAGTCGTTTTATGAGAATGAGACAAAATTTTCGTTATTGCGAAGATTAAAGCCCCTAAGTGAAGGCGAAGGTAGTAAAATATTCGCAACTTCTAATTTGATGAAAATCGACAGTATTCTTAACAAGAATGTAATTTTAAAAGTCTCTGATATAAAAGATTCTGACTTAAGAAAGCTTACAGTTTCTCTTATACTTGCTTTAGTGTATGAGTACCGGCTGACAAACGGGCCAGACAAAATTGGACATTTTATTTCTTTAGAGGAAGCCCAAAACTTTGTCCCGTTTAGAAACAGAACAGAAGAAGCTTCAATATATGAAAAAATGTTTTTTGAAATGAGGAAGTATAGAGAATCTCTTATTTTAATTGCTCAATTCCCTTCTCAGATTTATCCTGACTTGCTTAAGTCTTGTGAAGTTAAGGTTGTTCATAGGCTTTTTTCAGCTGGGGATGCATCCTTAATTGAAGATATATTGGGAATAGATGAAAAAATACTTGAACAACTTAAATCTTTGCCGGTAGGCCGTGTTCTCGTTTTTATTCCTTCTAGTAGAAGTCCTATTACCGTTCAGGTACGTGGGGATTAGTTTTACTTTCTGCCAACTTATTTAAAAATTTAATTTTTTTCTCTAGTTCAACTGCGTTTATTCTTTCCATGCTTATTACATTTTTCTTCGTTACCTTATATCCACAGAAGGGGCAAATTCTATAGTGACTTTTTTCGTTTATTCCCATAAACTTGCCACATTTAGGACATTTCACTATGAGAAATTTATCCTTCGACAACTTTAAAAAGCATATTAAGTCGTTGCTTATCATTTAAATATTTTTTCATCCAATCGATTTTCTTTCCAGGCTTAAATTTATCCTTTATTATACCCTGCGCAATTTTCTTAGGACTTCTGTTTGTAGTATCAATTTCGATTACATCTCTCTCAAACATTTCATGTGCTTCCTGTGATATTTGATTAAGAAATTCGCTCAGTATATTTTCTTTAGTTTTTTCAATTCCATACTTCTTGAGGATCCTCTTATACAATATCAATGGTTCACATCTTAAAACTATTACTCTTTTTGTACCCCCTCGAACTAAGTTTGCTAGCTCATAAGAATGTATCCAATCTACTGCTATGTTTGTTTGAGTTGTTCTAATTATTTTTTTCACCGTATTTCTCATCTTTTTCACTAAGACAACAAAAGAATCTGTTTTTCTGTCATACCTTGAATACAGTTTCTTGTCTTTTACTAGCTTTCCAACGTCTAAATGAGCAAAATTAAACTTTTCTAGTTCTTTACAAAGTGTAGACTTTCCTACTCCTGGCGTACCACTTATAAATAATACCTGTTTCTTTTGGGGCATTTTAGTTTTGATTTAAAGTACCGGAAAGAAAAATATAAAAGCCTTTACTTTTAGTTTTGGTTCGTGCTCCGGTGATGTAGTCCGGTTATCTTAGGGCCGAAAGCATTCGAGCCTCTCGAAGAGTGCTGAAGAAAGCTCGATACCCGGGTTCAAATCTAAGCGGTGAAAATCCCGGCCGGAGCACTTCTGTTTTAATACCTAAGAAGGCTCTTTTTTTAGTGTCAGTGAAACTTACGAATTTTCGCTCTTAATGACTTACCGAGACTTTCTTCGTAGAGAACCTTCTAGAAAGATAAGTGAAAAAAATAAAATACTAAAAACTAAAAATTTATCGCCTTTCTGCTCCCTTTTCTTTCTTTTCAGGCAACTTTAGTGTTAAGAACATATCGTCTACTCTTAGTAGTGTCGAAGCAAGTTCTGTAGCTACATTCAGCATAAGCTTTACAGATTTTATCGGTTCAATTATTCCAGCTTCTTCAACGTCTACTACCTTTCTGCTAAGCGCATCTATTCCAAACAACTTGTCCTTGGTCTTAACGTTCTTGGCTCTTAAGTCACCTATAGTTTTTGTTACAGGCATGCCACTGTTTTCTACTATTGCTCCAGCTAGGTCAAACAGTGCTTCTGAAAATCCTTCTATTACTAGGCTTATTTCTCCTCCTTTTTGCATTCCATAGTCTTTAAGTGCGACGGCCATGCCAACTATGTCTGCTACGCCACTTGGTACGTATTTCTCATCTTCATAGAAGTTCGCAACACATTGTAACCCTTTCTTAACTACCCTTTCGTACTCCTTAGTTAGCTCCTTACTAACTCCTCTTATTAGTATACTTACTGATTTACTTTTCTTTACATCTTCTACGACAACTACTTTTTCCGTAGCTTCGTACTTCCTTTCCTCTACTAAGTTTGCTTCTCCAAGCGTTTTTTCGGAGATGTCGGTATAGTCGCTAACTATTCTTGCTCCCGTCGCTTCTGCAAGCTTTTCTAAGTCCGATCTCTTTGCATTCTTTACTGCTAGTACTCCCGCTTTTGCAAGTGCTGCGGCGGCTTTATCATCTATCGCTTTTTGAGAAATAAGTACGTTAGCTCCACTTTGTATTATTTTTTCAACTTTTTCGGTTACAGATCTTCTTTCTTCTTCTTTTAGTTTTAGGATTTCTTCTGGACTTTTAAATTCTAGTTCAGAAGAAATCTGTCTTTTTAACTTCCAAAGGAAAGTCTATAAGAGCTATTCTCGCTCCCGTTATCCTTTTAGGCATATTTGGATGCGCAACCTCTTTATCTATAATTATTCCATTTATGAAACTTGTCTCAAAAGCAGAGCCACCTGTTTTGCTGACTATTGCAACATCGTCTATATCTATCTTCTTCTTTCCATTAACTTCACGGGTCACTAGTTTTGCTGCCTGGAGTATTGCGTTTACTACATTCTCATAGTATGCTAGTTCTGACCTACCTATAGAGGGTAGTACTACTGTCCTAATCATGTTCTTTAATACTGTGTCATATTCTTCAAGTCTTGGCTTTTTAGAAATGCTTTCTATATACTCATTTAAGAATTTTCTTGCTTCTTCATATCCTAGAGCTATTGTTGTAGGATGTATTCCCTTTTTGTAGTACGTTACTCCTGTTTCGATTAACTTAGAAGCCAAATAAATCATTCTGTTTGTTCCATCCCCAACCATTTTGTCTAGGTTTTTAGCAGCTTCGATGTAAAGCTTTCCAACTGGATGTTCAATGTTTGCTTCAGAGAGAATCGTTACTCCGTTCTTTGTATAAGTTATATCCCCAAAGCTTCCTACCAACATTTTGTTAAAACCTGAAGGTCCTAGCGCCGTTTTAGTTATTTCTTCTAATACTATACTAACAGTTAAAGTGTTAGCTAATGCCTCATCCCCCGTTCTTCTAGCAACATTTTCTTTCATAACATAAATAGGCTGCCCACTAGCCTCCACAGGAATCGCCATTTTTTAATTACACCCCCTTTCCCTTTACTCTATAAAGGCTCAATAAAAACTTTCCTTTTTATTATTAAAAGAAATAGGAAAACTTAAAAACCTTTTCTTAGTCTCTTTGCCTAAGTTGGGCAAGATCTACGATTCGAAAGTAAAAAGAATAGGGGAGAAGATCCTTATGCTCTACTCAAATGAGCTTTCCACAGATTTTTATCAAAATAAAAAGCTCATATCTTCCATAGTGAACACGAGCTCCAAATTCTTACTAAATAAAATAACTGGTTATGTTACTTCTCAAGTGAAGAAAAAAGCAACAGTTGAAGGGGAAGAGATTAGCAAACCAGAGGAAACAGAAAATGAAGAAGCAGCATGAAGTAAACAATCATGGCCTCCTGTTTTCTGAACTAGAACTAGGTTGGTCGAAGAGGTACTTAGACGAAGTAAAGGTCTCTCTAAATTCCTATTCGTCCTCCAATGACCCAAAAGTAAACGAGAAACTAGCTCTTTCCTTTCTTAAACTCAAGCACATCCTATATTTACTTAAGTTAGAAAACCTACAACCAGATTTCGTTTTTTCAGAAATTTCAGGAGCTACTTCACAAGAAGAAAACTTTTCTACTTTAGTAGATGGTCTCGTAAATCTTTTGCTTTCAACTGAAGAAAAGTCCTCCATAGTTTTAGACCTCTCTAAAAAGTTACTTAACGAAATAGAGCAAATTCTGAATACCGCGCTCGTATTGTGGGATGCTTCTTAATTTTTATCTATAACTTTTAGTTACTCTTTTTGATGCTCTTAAAACATATTTTCCGTTCTTTTCTTTAATGTACTGGTAAGCACTCTGTCTACAATATAAGGTTCAAAACCAATATTGATCAAATCTTCTCTTATTTTCTCTACAGGCTTGTTTTTCTCTTTTTCTATTAGTTTTAAAATTGTTTCTCTTCTTTCATGAGGAAAAACAATCCATTTTTTTGTTGTCCTAACATAAAAAGTCGGAATCGTCTCACTGTGGGGCTTATAAAATATGGTCAAGCTATCGACTTCTTTAGCTCCTGCGTTTTTCAAATACTCAAGAACTTTCTTCAAACTTTTTCCACTATCTGCAACATCATCTATAACAAGTAGCCTTAATCCACTCACACTAGTCTTTAAGTCATCTTTAATTACAGGCTCAGTTGCAGTTTTTTTGATGTCTTCATAAAACACAACCCTTATAACAAAAAGGTTTTCTTGCTCTAGCTCATCTGACAAAATTCTAAGCGGGACTAGACCTCCCCTACTTATTCCAACAAACGCGTCGTAACTTTTTTTGNTTCTCCTTATCATGTCTGCAGCCTCCAAACATAAGCTGTAAAATGTTTGCCAATCTATTATTTCAAACTCTGATTCGTTCATTGGTTCTTTGTTGAATAGTTGGTTATAAAAATTTATTCTCTTACTTTAATCAGTGAAAGCTCTAAAGTTTAAGAAGCAAACCTTATAATCCTTATTGTTGGTACAATTGTTCCGTGAGTGATAAGATCTACAACGTACTTGACAACTTTATTGCAATACGTGAGATCCCTTCTATAGATGAGCTAACTATAGAAAAGATAAAAAATCTCAAGGATACGTTAGACGTAGGTTTATTGCTTGTTTCATGTGAAGACGTTATCTCAGAACAAGTCCTTCTGGGCTTAATTTACAACGCGGCATCTGCTCACAAGTATGGCTACAATAAGCTGAGGAAGTTAGATTCAGAACTAATCTTAGTACTGGCCGGAAAAAATGTTTTTCATGAAGCCGCTAATAAAGTAACTCCTAAACTTGGAGGTTGTGCACTAATTATTCTTCTAAGTGATAATAAAGATAAAATTCAAGAAGCTATGGATTTTGTCTATAAGACTTTAGACAGCAACTTAGAAGAGGCTAAGTTAGCATCTGTCTTTAGTTCAAATGATTTAACTCTCATCGAGAATTTTGCTTTATTTTATGTTTGGTACAAGTAAAGTGCTTTAGTTGGTACACTTTTTCTACAAACGTCCTATTCCAACAAAGTCACAACTCATAGGATAAACTATAATTGAACCTCTAACTTCCCTTTCTTTATTTATAAATCTCAAATTTTCACTACCTTTTAAACTCTCAATGAGCTTTTTCTTAGCTCTCTTTGGTCCACTTGCTAGTAACAATTTGTCTCTCTCAAAAATTCCGAACTCTTCTACTATATTATTAAAGTAAGCTAGTTCATTAGTTTTTGCTATTATATCGACCTTAAAAGCCTTTTTTATATACCTATTTATATTGTGGTTTATTTTTTCTACCAGTTCTCTAAGCCTATCGTCTTCTATTTTCGTTTTAGCAACTAAGACGACTTGCCCCTCATTTGGGCTTCCAAATAAGTTAAACTCTACACCATATGTAACTAATAAGCTAAAGGCCTCCAAGTATGCGTCTAGTTCATAATCCCTGTTGGTCTTTATTAGAATAAAACTAGACTTTATAGCCATAGTGGCACATCTTTGAATTTAAAAAGGTAGCTCAACTCTTTTAAGCTTTTTTACCTAAACTCGACAAGAAAGCCTACGATTTTTAACCTTGGGATGAATTGTCGAAAAGTTTATAATCCGCTGATGTACACTAACAGCNTAAGAGATGAAGCATCTAAAGGTGCTGATGGAGTTGCCCTAAGCTATATGCTTAGAGGCGGGGCTTCTTTGACTAAGCCCTTAACTTCAAGTGAAGCTTCTTCGCCTATGCCTTGTAGGCTTAGTGGCGAGGAAGCAGAGATTGGAGAATCTCCCGACTTCAGTCGTGGAGAATGTCAAAAAACTGAAAGCCTGTACCTCGTTCTTTTCCCTCTTCCTTCTTTCACTATGAGTCCTCTGCGTTGGAGTTCTTCAAGAAGCTTCCTTACGGAGCTTTCTTTTAAACTCAGTATTTTCTCAAGTTCCCGCCTTGTAGCATTTCCTCTTTTCCTTATGTATTCAATAGTAATCCTTTCTTTATCTCCAATGTTCAACGTGTATCTGCTTTTTACCTCGGCTTTAAACACCCCGTTGGAATAGAAAATAGGTTCGCCGTTTCCATTAAGCAGACATTTTTTAATGACTTCCAGCGTTCCTATTCCCCACTTCTCTATGTACCCTAGGTTATAGAGTACGTTTGCTATCTTAGGGTTTCTGAGAATTGAACTATGAGGTTTTTTAAGCTCTTCGACCGTTATACCTTGGGGTAATCCCCCTGGGTTTTCGATAGAAATCTTTTCTTCAAATATCTTTATGTAGATTGGGCTTTTAATCGAGTAATCTCTATGTGCCACAGCATTTACAATGAGTTCTCTGATTGCTTCGGCTGGATACTCATAGATCTCTTCTCTTCTTGGTCCCTTTACTTTTATTTCCTTCCTTATTAAAGATATAACTTCTGCATAACTTTTTTCTATCTGCTCTAAAAGGTCTCCTACAACCTCCTTCTAGAAAACAGGTCTTGAATCTTCCGCTAGAAATTTGCCGATTTTAACTACAGCCCATGGAGCTAAAGCCTGCGGGCTCTTACCGAATAGCATTACGGCTGCCAGCTTGGCTTTGTCGTTTACTAGTCCAAGATTTCTCAGAACAATAGTCTCGTTATTAGGTATCAAGCTGGATCTTGCTTCTCTGACCTTATTTGTGAAGGATCTAAATTTATTGAAGTCAATATCTTCAATACTCGCAACTTCAACATTCTCATATGATATTTCGTAAACTTTCCTAAGTAAGCTTACGATCTCATCCCTATCCATTTTAATGTTGTTCCTACCAACCCTTTTATAGGCAATTCCTTTAGCAAAAACAGGTTTATCGCTACGTTCTGAAACCCTAATTTCTGTGATGCTCTTGTCTTTTACCTTCTCAACTTTGATCTCAAGGTATGTTTTTGGATTTGTGTTTTGTAAAATCCTGTTTGCAATTTCCTATAAAGTTCCTTTACCGATGTCAATGCCTACAGCTTTTCTTTCATCGACGACGATCTATATCCTTCATCCCTTCGTGTTAGAAAATGCCGATATTGTAGTCAGTATAATGTCGAAATCAGACAAAGAACTCTTAAACTCTAAAGTCTTTCCTTCGACTTCTTTAATTTCGTATAAAACATAAAGCACCGACTTATAAATTTACCGTTACTTACCGTTATGTAACGTTATTTCATCTTTACAGCCCTAATTATTACAGGCTTTAATCGTCTCACTGTGCTTTTTAGTATCGTTGTTCACTGGAACTGAGAACGAGGTTTTAGCGATAATGTTGCTAGAAGGTAAACTTAAACAGTTGAACCATAAGTATGATGCTCGTGATTCAACTTTTCATTAATAGAACAGAGGAGCTTCAATACCTTGAGGGTTCTGAACTACGTAGTCTTTTGACTTTCGTAGCTCTTGGGATTCATCAGCCTAGGGCTCCTCTTGAGTTCATTGAAGCCCTCATCAGCCTCCTCCCCTGTCAGCTCTAATTTGCTGCAATGCTTCAACTTTATTGTTTTAGTTTACTTATAAGCACCAATGTTTTTATTATTCTACTTAAGTCTATCTATTTGAAACTGCTGATGACGGCGAAGTTCAAAAGCAAGAACACCGGACTCGTAGTTATTCATGAGTATTATATGAGAATCGATAAAACTAAGCCTTTCTATAACTCAGTTACTAAGTAAAGAGCATAGAGAACTAAAGAAAGATTAGTTCTCTGCCTCTTAAAGTTTATTTCGAACATAAGAAAAGGTAATCTTTAGCCTAGAAAAACCTTAAGTTAACAGAGCGTTGATAAACAGAGAAAAAGATATAAAGGGATTTGTTCCTTTAGTAATTTAGGGACTATGGGGGGGATCAAGGTCTACATTTCCGATGAACTAGAAAAGAAGTTTAGGGAGGTTGCTATGAAGCTCTACGGCTATGGCAGAGGCTCTTTGAGCATAGCTTCTGAAAAGGCCTTTGAGGCTTGGCTTTCACAAGTTTCTCAAGCCCTAGAGATCGCTGAGACCATTGAGGATCCTGTAGAAGCCATTTATGGTATGCTTTCTCACGTGAAGAAGAGCGGAGTCGAGCTTCAGCATGAGGCTAGGAAGTTAAGGGCGAGGAAAACCCTTGGGTACAGAAGTGCTCCTTGACTCAAACATATTTCTCGAAGTGGAGTTAGCGGAGCAACATGCAGAAGCCTGCAAGCGCTTGCTCGGTAAGATCAGAGATGGAGACATTAAATCGGCGATCACTGACTTTCACATAGACTCGATTGTCGTAGTGATGGAGAGCTACGGCAAGGGGTGGAGGGAGATTGTTCTGTTCTTAGCTTCACTCCTCCGCTACAAGGGATTGAAGCTCCACTCAACGAATCTAGGAAGTCGCATAAGGGCCACGAACTTTATGAAAGATTACAACTTGGATTTCGACGATGCACTTGCAGTGCAGGCACTCAAAGAGCTATCGATAGACACGATCATTTCTTACGACGATGACTTTGATTCGGTTAAATGGGTTAAGAGGCGCACTCCCGAAGAACTGCTCTAACTTAAAGCAGATTCCGTTGTGATTAAACTAAGACTACTTTCAGGGAGATCGCATAATGCTCTTGAGCAATTTTGGAGGCAAGTCATATTCAACAATATAAAGAGGCAATTCGGACTTAGGCATAAACATACTGTAAAGAACTACCTATTCGTAACCTAAAATAATCTTTCACGTTATCTGAATGTTCCTAAGATTTGCCTTAGACCAATTTTATTCTTTTTTTTCTATCCATTAAAAACCACTAAGTTATTCTATGAAGATGAATAAGAGTGTTTCGATGTGTTTTCTCATATAGGAACCTTAGGTTCCTATTCAGAGCGATGGATAGCATCATGGATAACCTAAGTTGGCAGTCTTCCTCGAGTAAGAAAAGCTTTAAATATTCCTAAAAGGTCATAAACATTTTTTCAGAAACTTGACAAGCGAGTTAGCACTTTTAGGAGGTCCCAAAGCTGTCAAATCTGACCCTGGAGATATATTTACTTGGCCAATTGTAACAAAAGAAGTAGAGGCTGCTGTTTTAGAAGTACTGCGCAAAGGAAAAATGTCAGAAATAGATGTAACTCAAAAGTTCGAAGAAGAGTTTGCTCAATGGCTAGGTGTAAAGTATGCGCTTGCTCACAACAATGGAACTGCTGCCCTACATAGCGCTATGTTTGGCATAGGAATAGGAAAAGGAGATGAAGTCATCTGCCCGAGCATCACTTATTGGGCATCATGCTTACCTGTCTATTCGTTGGGTGGAACAGTAGTTTTTGCAGACATTGACCCTGAAACTCTTTGCATTGATCCTAAAGACATTGAACAACGGATTACTCCTAGAACTAAAGCGATCGTAGTTGTTCATTACTTGGGAATGCCAGCTGAAATGGATGCAATAATGAAGATTGCAAGAGAGCATGATTTGAAGGTGATAGAAGACTGTTCTCATGCTCACGGTGCTCTTTATAAGGGAAAAATGGTTGGAACTTTTGGAGATGTAGCAGGCTTTTCTTTAATGTCAGGCAAGTCTCTTCCATGTGGTGAGGGCGGCATGATGACTACGAACGACAGGCGTATCTACGAGAGAGCAATAGCTTTTGGGCATTATGAGCGCCATGAATTTGCCCTAACTTTTGAAGACCTTAGGGCTGGAGCCGGATTACCTTGGGGAAAGTCGACTTGTAACACCGTCGCTTGAAAGAAAATGGAAAATTCCAACCAAGCCGGTAGGAGGCGTATGGGAAATACCCATGCCTTTTACCGCTGAAAA
>JGI20130J15133_1001116_pt1 | contig 23345 bp, 17 predicted proteins | sample WasSprMetagenome_FD_15133 | JGI IMG/M metagenome (IMG submission 15133) | reverse complement strand
CGGGTCAAACTCCAAAGCCCACTTCATCCCACGCCCAAAGCCACGAACGCGAAGAAGCAGCCCGCTTTCGGTTAGACGGACTTCCACAGAATCGGCAGGATTGGGAAGCCAAGTCGGTTGGGGTCGCAATCTTGCCAAAGTTTGGAGCGGCAATGGGCGTTCACGGAACGGCGGCAATGGCTTTTCAGGCAAAACAACCCCTTCGGGCAGTCGGTCACAAAATGCTAACTCCTTGACAAAAACTTCACAATTTGGTTGAGATGCTTGGACTTGGATGGCGAGATGCGAAAGGTAGGGGCGAATTTCCAGCACCTTCAGGTCAGCGACGGCGTAATGCCACTGACCGTCGCTTTTCAGTTCGTTGAGCCAAATCAGGGTTTGCTCTTCCTGCGACCTGCGGGAATTGTCGTTGACCCAGACGAAGTAATCGCGTCGGTTGGTGTCCAAGCCTACAGCCTTGTAGCGGATAACAAGGTAGCGAAACCGAGTTGTGTTGACCCACCGTGCGTTGATGAGCCACTTCATGCCCTTGCCCGCTTCAGGGACGGAGAACCTAAGCCCTTCGTCAGTCGCCTCAACCTTTGCATTTGCGGAAGGGTTAGCGAGCCAGTCGGGCATTGGTCGCCAATTCAAAATGCTTTTGGCGTCTATTTTCCACCAACCCAAAGTGAGTTGTGTTAGCACGAGGGCTGTGGCTAAGCAAATTTGCATCGTGCCTTACTCCCTCACAATCACGATTTCATCTCCTATTCCTCCAGCCTTTTCAACCGCAAATTTGGCATCTTTCGGTATGGGTGGATGTGGACCGCCTTTGACATAGACGGGTGGCTCAACATCAAGCCTGACACCTTGTGCTATCAATTTTTCTCGCAGTAACTGTGCATCCAACTTTCGTGGCGTGACATTGTGCTGTATCGAGAGAGCTGCAGCAGTTCCTGCAGCCTGCCCCATCGTCATGCAAGTGAAAATCAACCTTGCTCCAGATTGAGCCTCAAAAGTAGCCGAGATACATCGTCCCGCAACAAGCAAATTGTCCACCTTCAACGGGACTAAGCAACGATATGGAATTTCGTAGTATTCGCCGGGTCTCAGATAGGCATCATACATCCCTGGTTTGTCCTCACTTGGGAAGCAAACTGCTGGCTCTTTTGGCTGTTTCATGTGGATGTGCTTTATGTGTGGCAAATCTGTTGGGTTGTGGATGTCAAATCCGTGCGTATCGCGTGCGATAGCATCTGGGAACTTTCTGGCTAAGGCGATGTCCTCCCCAGTTAGCACATACTCGCCGACTATGCGCCGAGAATCACGCACACCGAGGATGGGTGCGCTGTATATGAGCCAGCAATCCTCAAATCCGGGCACATATTTTCGGTAAAACTCCACCATTTCTTTGATTTGGCGGCGCTGTTCTATGGCTATCCTCGTTAAATCTTCAGCATCAACTGTGCGGCAATTACGGCTATGAGCTGTGCAAACATAGACTTCGATTCCCTCAGGCTTCCTCCCCGGCAGGGGTCCAAGGTAGCCAGTCTCAACGAGGCGTGACAAAACACCCTCCTCAACCGCTTTGTAGGCTATTTCTTGCAGGAAGTTATACCAGCGCTTGACCGAGGTTTGAAACTTCTCCCAATCGACATTTCCGAGGATAAAATCGAGGGAAACAGCCTGATTATACCCTTGAGCCTCCTCCCATCCGACCTCAAAAGGCACACCAGCATACGCTGCCACATCCGCATCCCCTGAGCAATCCACCACTATCTTTGCCAAGAAAGCCTGAGTCCCAGACTTGTTATGTGCAATAACGCCACGAATAACACCTTCTTCAACGATGCTGTCAATGGCGTAAGTGCCAAAAATGATGCGCGCACCAGATTCTAAGACCATTTCTTCGAGCACTCTTTTCGTTTTTTCTGGGTCTGCGATACGCCTTTGGTTTACAGCTCCCTCTGCCTGAAGCCTTTCGAGCAATTCTCGCCCAATCCCTTCGGGATACCCAGCGAGATAATTCACGAAGCCAAGTGTCACAAGCCCTCCAAGTGCAAACTGCTGTTCAATCAACAGTGTCCTCATGCCATTTCTTGCCGAAGCTATCGCTGCAGCGACTCCTGCCACACCGCCACCGACGACGAGGACATCAACCTCCTCCTTAATTGGCACTTCTTTTTCCCATTTGACCGATTTTTCTCGCACTCCCATCATTATCACCCCCTTATCTCACTCAAATGTGCCTTGGCAAAGTCCAAAAACTCGCCCCTGCACTCAACGAGCACCTTATGGAAAGCTTCGGCATATTTTTCCATCAAATCCAAGCCATTTGGTGGACCGAATGAATCTGTGCTATGCCCCAAGACAACCCTCCTGCGACAAATGTCGGAGGCAACAGGGTATTCAGAAGGGTCATATTTTATGCCTTTTCTGGCATATGGGCAACTCCATGGGCATCCCTTGCCATACCCGTCAAGGTATTGGAAAAGGCTTTGAGCTGGAACTGGGCGTGTTTGCCACGCCCTCACAGGGACTCCCTCTGCATTCATCACTCTGCAAAATACATCACGGAACTTGTCAACATGAGCCTCATCAAATCCTAAGTCTTCTGGGCGAACCAAAATCGGGTAAAAGAAGTAGACATGAGTCCTATCTGGCGGGACATACGGCGGTTGAATTCCCGGGATCTCCTTCAGTCTTTCGGTCAAATATGTGCCATTTCTGATCCGCCACTCCGTCATCTCTGGTAGCCTCTTAAGTTGAGAGCGTGCAAAGGCAGCCTGAAGCGGATCTAACCTGTAATTCCAGCCCATCATGTAAGCGTTGTATTCCCTCGGTTTCCCTGGCTCAACATATTCGCCGAACATCCTTGCTCTTATCGCCAATTCATACATCCGCTCATCATTTGTCGCAAATAAGCCACCTTCACCGAGCGCTGATAGGCATTTTGAGCCGTTCAAACTGCATCCTGAGCAATCGCCAAGTGAGCCGACTTGCTTGCCTTTGTAGGTTGCGCCATGCGCCTGAGCTCCGTCCTCAATGACTTTAAGCCCATATTTCTGCGCAATTGCGTGAATTTCGTCATAATCGGCTGGCAAGCCATGAAGGTCTACNGCAACTATCGCCTTCGTTCGCTCAGTTATTCGTTCCTCAATTTTCTTTGGGTCAATGTTGTATGTTTTTGGGTCAACATCAACAAAAATTGGGATGCCATTTGAATGTAGCACACATGAAGCCGATGCAAGGAATGTGTCGGCTGGCACGAGAACTTCGTCGCCCGGAGCAATTTCACAGGCAACGACACAAAGGTGTAGTGCAGCAGTCCCAGAGTTGCACGCCAAAGAGAACCTCATCCCTGTCCATTCCGACCACGCTTTTTCAAGTTCCACAACCTCTTCGAATGGGTAGCGCCATGGAGATGCTTTTTCAAGCGCCTCCATGACCGCACGCTTGTCCTCTTCGGTTATGTGTGGCCAGGGCTTGATCATCCCTTCTGGGACGACGCGATTTCCACCATTTATAGCCAACTTCGCCACCATAATCACCCCCCTTCAGTATGCGCCAACAACTACTTTGCAAACTTCCCTTCCGCCCTTTGAAGCGATTTCAAAAGCCTCTTTGATCCTTTCAAGCGGGAAACGATGAGAGATGATTTTTTCGGCATCAATGACTTTTCTTCGGAGCAAATCCGCAGCCTCCTCATAAAGCAAAATGCAAGGGTTATGGTCTGAGCCAACAAGTTTCATCTTGCTAAAATGGAACTTGTCAACATCAATTTTAAGTTCCGCCTCAGCCCTCCATTCAACGCCTACGAACGCGATTGTCCCGCCGATTGAGCAAGCCTTAATTGCCTGTGGTATGCCGATGCTCGGTTTCACAGTCACGAGTATGGATTCTACGCCATTTGGCTCAATTTGCCTCAATCTCTCAACAGCGTCCTCAATGTCCGGATGGAAGATCGCATCTGCACCAAATTCCTTGGCACGCTTCAGTCGTTCAACGCTCGTTGAAGGATGGAAAACATAGACCCTGCGTGCTCCACTTTCCCTGCACAGTTTTAGCGCCATCAAGCCAATTGGACCTGCACCGATTATCAGCACAGTGCTACCCATGCCAACATTGCCATCCCTCACCAACTGAATTGCGACAGTTAATGGCTCAATCAATGACGCCTCTTCAGGTGTGAGACCCGGTGTTGGGTAAAAGAATTTGGAGCTTTTGCAGACAAATTCAGCGAATGCATCGCTACCGCCATATTTGCGCTGGATACAATATCGTGGCTCTCCCTTAAGACAAACTCGGCATTCAAAACATGGCACAGAACTCACACCTGCAACTATCTCGCCAACCTTCAAATTGCTCACTCCGTCACCTAACTTGACAACCTCACCAGCATACTCGTGCCCACGACGATGCCAGTCCGCCTTGTGACTACGGAATGCCTCAGCATCGGTTCCACAGATTCCGCAAGCGAGCACACGCACTAACGCCTCACCATGGCTTGGTTCAGGAGTGGGGACATCGCGAACTTCAACCTCGCCGGGCAACCTGAAGAAAGCAGCCTTCATACCATCCACCTCCTGCTAAGCGGGCAATCACCCGCTATTGCCAAGATCGCTCAACAATCAAGCAAAAGTCACGCAATAATATGCCAAAGCTCACCGATAACCTTCCATCAACGCAACTGGCATGCCACTCTTCCGCTACTTCGCCCTTCCATGTGTCCCACAAGACGATGCGATATTTGCCGTCTTTAAGTCCCAAAACTTCAAACCTCAAGCCCTTGATAGGCTTCGATTCGCTTTTTGCCCCTTGCTCGATTTTCCTTTCGTTCTGGAAGTTGCTCTGCTGGTTGTGCACCCAAATCAGTGCTGCCGTTTCCGTCTGAATCCCAACAATGTCAACCTCAGGGAACTTCAGGTCACGGTAAGGCGAGAAGCGAATTTGCGTGACGGTGCACCAGTCAGCGCCTTGATTGTCAACTTCAATCGTGTGCTTGCCTTTCGGCACGGGCACAACGAACTCTCGGTCGTAAACATAATCCCACTTCCGCCACTGCTCAATCCAACGCTTCTCTCGGTAACTCCCCTCTCGGTAAATTCGCCCTTGTTCGTCCTTTCGCTCTTGCCCTTCAGGTAACTTCTGTCGCCAAACTTCCTTGCCGTCAATGCGGACAATCAAAACTGCTCCCGACGAAACTGTTCCAACTTGGATTGCCACCACCCCGTCTTGCGGGAAGTCCACGACAAACTTAGGCGGTCTGTAAAGGTCGGGTTTGCTGGGCGAGAAAAGGAACACGCTTGTCTCTCCATTGCTTTCAACTTTGCCGTTGCGGTGAAGCACGAAAGTGTCACCTGTCGGTCGCTGCCAACCAAGCGTTGGCGTGAAAACGAAATCGCCAAATTGCTGCTCAAGGGACGGAACATCGGCGACGGGGTCAGTGTGCCTCAACGGTCGCCAATTTTGTAGCCATGCCCTTCCGACCAATCGCACGAATCCGGCGACGGGGCGGAAGTGATGCCACAAGTTCAAGCCATCAATGTAGTTGTCCCAATACCAAACGCAAGCCGTTCCCATTCCACCGCTCATCAGCGATGCCCACATGCCGTTGTGCCAGTGCAGGGCGTTACCTTTCGGGTCATAAGTTAAGTCGCTGGTTCTCCAATCTATGCCAAACTCGCCGAGCAAAAACGGCTTACGGTAGCGCTCAAGGTGGTAGCGATGGATATTGACAATTGTCGTCACGCAATCCCGTTGGCTACCGTCGCCATACCAGTGAGTTTGCGAAAAATCCATCTCGGGCAACTGCCAAACTACATCGTCGCCGTAAGTCGTCGTGAGCAAGTGACCGTAAGGGTCAATGCTGCGGACGAACTGAGCCATCTCCTTTACCCAGTGGGCAGGGGCATGAACTTCGTTCCAAAACTCAAACGCCAAAACATTAGGGCTGTGAGCATATCTGGCGATGATGTAGCGAAGCCGTTGCTTGTAAAATCGCCTCGCCTCAGGGTTGGTCCAGAAGTCAGCAGGTTTGTCGCAAGGACCGCCGTTTTTACGGTTGTATGGGTTTTTGTCCCAAGCCTGCTCGCCGAAGTAAAGTTGCCTGTCCGCCAATTCGCCGTGATAGCCGAGACATAACATCAGGTAGATGCCGTTTCGCTCTGCGATACGGATGAGTTCATCAATTCGCCAAGCGTTGTCAAGGGCATATTTGCCAAGCCCAAGATACATGCCGTTTCCGTCACCGGGAGTCCACTCAAGCCCCATGTTCCAGCGGACGAGCCAAATTCGGGCAAAGTTAGCGCCGTTCTTTCGCATCGCTTCAAACCATCGCTCGTAGGCGCTCAAGTTGTTCCCTGACCAACAGACATTCAAGCCGACAGGGATGAAGGGCGTTCCGTCTTCAAACTGCAAATGCCAAAACCTGCCCCGTCGCACAAACCCTTTCGCATGTAGATTTGGCAAAACTTTCAGCGTTAACCACTGTGATGCCTCCTTCTCCGTATCTCCGTTTCTCCGCTTCACCGTTTCACCCGTCTCTTGTCCCTTGTCCCCTGTCCCGTGTCCCATCGCAACAATGCGGTAGCGATAAGTCCCAACTTCCGCCGGCGTGAAACGGACGGCGAAATAGGGTGAGCCAACTTTCCGCAAAATTTCCTTGCCATCTCTAACCACCCGTTCAAAGTCTTGAGTGAAGAAGCCGGGCACGGTGATGCGCTTGCCTGAAGGGGCAATGAATTCGGCTTCGACACTGATTTGCTCTGGGTCAAAAGGATTGTCGTAGGTGGCATCCAAGTCAATTCGCACCTCAAGCAACTCATATCGGCGCAAACTTTGGGCGTTGGGCGTAATCGCTTTCAACCGAAGCGGTGCTCGTTTTTGGAGGGTGAAAGTTCGTTCCCGTTCCGCTCGTTCTTTCACTTCCGAAACCCACTTCTTCGCATCCTCAGCGCTCAGCGCCACCAACTTCAACTTTGAAGCCACTTTTTCGCCAACGCGTAACTTCCCGAACTTCAGGTGCAACTGCAACTCAAAGGCGTTCATCCCAAAGCGTCGGTCATCTTGCAAGTTGATGCCGGCAAGGTTGCTTTCCCGCAAGTCAAAAAGCAACGCCCCAGACTGCAATGCCCACAGGAAATGCGAGACTTGGCTTCGCCCGAAAAGGTGGTAGGGTTCGGGGAGAGTTTCGGGGAAGTTGCCGCTCCAAACCTCATGATTGAACTCGTCAAAAGCAACCCAAATCGCTTTGCCAGCGGCGACTTCCGTCGGCAAAAAGCAACGAAGCATCAAGGTCTCAAGCGAAACCTCTGTCTTCGGTCGGAACTCATAAGTCAAGACGATTTCGTTTGCCTTGACGGTTGCCTTCTGGACGAAATCAACCTCTGCGCCATCGCTGCGCAAAGTTCCGCTCCAAACTTGTTCGCCATTGGCTTTGAAAGTAACCTTGACAGTTTCTGGGTTAAGTTGGTCGGCGTAACTGCCTTGCCAGCCGGGCTTGACGAGGACGACGCCGAAATTTTGAAGGAGCAAGGAGTTGGCAAGAGACAAGCGGCTGATTGCCCCTGTGGGTGTGAAAGACCATTGAGGCTTTTGCCCATCCAAATAAGCCAACATTGCGACGGAAGCAAACAACACCCACACACCCTCTCACCCCTCAGTCAAAGTAAGGGGCGGCTCGGGTTGAGCCGCCCGAAACTCCACACAGAAAGCGGCAAAGGTCTCAGGTCGTTCCGAGCCTCACAAAAATCACGATGCTGCCTTTGCTTTTTCGCCCTCCCAATCGGCGATGCCCTTTCGGACTTCTTCCGCACTCTGGTGAAGGGCTTTCAGTTCTTCCTCGGTCAGTTTCAATTCCACAATCCGCTCCACGCCGTTTTTGCCCAAAATGACGGGCACGCCGATGAAGACATCGTTCAAGCCATACTCGCCTTTGAGAAGCACGCTGCAAGGCATGAGCCTCTTCTTGTCCCGGACAATCGCTTCAACCATCTCGGCGACTGCTGCTCCCGGTGCGTAATAGGCGCTGCCTGTCTTGAGCAGGTTGACAATTTCTGTGCCAGCCTTTCGGGTTCGGTCGTTGATTCGCTCAATGGTTTCAGGTGGCAGAAGTTCTGTGATGGGAACNCCTGAGACAGTTGTGTAGCGCGGCAAAGGCACCATTTGGTCGCCGTGTGAACCCAAGACCATTGCTTGCACATCCTTCACCGAAACGCCGAGTTCCTGTGCGACGAAGTAGCGCATCCTGATTGAATCCAAAACCCCAGCCTGCCCCATGACCCGCTCGCGAGGGAAACCAGTGACCTTCCAAGCCACATAGGTCATGACATCAAGGGGGTTGGTCACGACGATGACGATGGAGTTGGGGGCTAACTCGCGGATGTGGTTTGAAATGGTCTCCACGATGCCTGCATTGGTCATGAGCAAGTCCATGCGGGTCATCCCCGGCTTTCGCGGGACACCGGCGGTGATGACGACGACATCGCTGTCTTTGATGACACTGTAATCGTTCGTTTTGCCGACAAGCGCGACATCAAATCCGTCAAGGGGTGAAGATTCCGCCATGTCCAACGCTTTCCCTTCGGCGACAAACTCCACGACATCAACGAGAACGATGTCGCCCAACTCCTTTAGAGCCATCTTCAACGCGGCTGATGACCCAACCATCCCTGCACCTACAACAGCAATCTTGGGCTTCCCCAACATCTTGCATCCTCCCCCTTCGTGAGTGCGTTATTCTTAGCGGCATTCAGCCGCTTCCCGACTTGATTGTTCGCTCCATAACGCCCTTGCCTTCCCTTCGCCCCTCAGACAATCTCCAACATCCGTTCAATTGCCCTACGGGCTCGGTCAGCAATTTCGGGCGAAACAGTGACCTCATAGACCATATCGCGCAAACTGCGGTAAACCTTGGGCAGCGTGATGGTCTTCATGTATTCGCAAATGGCATCTTCCTTGACTGGCACGAAACGCTTGTGAGGCGCTTCCTTACGCATGCGGTGCAAGATGCCGACCTCTGTGGCGACAAGGTGAGTTGGGACGGGTGAAGTGCGGACATGGCGAACCATCCCGCTGGTGCTGTAAACGAAAGTTCGGTCAGCAGGCAATTCACCTTCAGCGAGGGCATACATGCACTGACTTATGCAACCGCATTCGGGGTGAAGGAGCAGGTCAGCATCTGGATACCGGTCGAACAGGCCTTGAATGTGCTCAGGACGGATGCCTGCGTGAACATGGCACTCTCCAGGCCACAAATACATCCTCCGTCCAGTCATTCGCTGAACATAAGCGCCCAAAAACATGTCCGGCAGGAAAAGAATTTCCCGGTCGGGCGGTAACGCTTGGACCACCTTGACAGCATTGGCAGAAGTGCAGCAATAATCCGCTTCGGCTTTCACCTCCGCTGTGGTGTTGATGTAGGCGACAACGATGGCATCGGGGTGTCTTTCTTTCCAGCGACGAACTTGCTCGGCGGTAACTGTCGCCGCTAAGGAGCAACCTGCCTCGGGGTCGGGAATCAGCACTTTTTTGTCGGGGCAAAGGATGGCAGCAGTTTCAGCCATGAAGTGGACACCGCAAAAAACGATGACATCGGCATCGGTTTGTGCTGCTTGGCGGGACAACTCCAAAGAGTCGCCAACGAAATCGGCAAGGTCTTGAATGATTGGCAACTGGTAGTTGTGAGCCAAGATGACAGCGTTTCGCTCCTTGCGCAACCGATTGATGCCCTCAATGAGTTGCTCCTCGGTCATGTTCCGTATCTCTTCGTCCTGCTCAACCGCCCTCGTCGCCTCAGTATCCGCAACGGAAGGTCTCTGCTTGACAGGAAGCAAGTCTGTCTCCAGCATGTCGGATCAACTCCTTCGCAAAGCGAAACACTGATTTTCCGTCTATAAAGGATAGCGCAGTTGCGTTTACTCAAAGAGCGTCACGGTAACGGTTGTGCCTGCTTCAAGGTGAGTCACTTCTTCTGGGATGACGATGAAGCCGTCGGCGTGGGAAAGGCTGGTGATGGTTGAAGATTCCTTGTAAGCCCTTTCAGCCCAGCCGTTTCGGAGCCTGACAGTGAAAAACTGTCGCAGACCTTCAATTGACTTGACATCTTGGGCAAGTTTAGCCTGAACGGTTTTGGGCTTCCATTCGGGCAGGCGAGCCAATTTGCGAAGGACGGGGACGAGCAAAACATGAGCCACCATTAAGCAAGAAGTCGGGAAACCGGGCAAATTGATGACCAACTTCCCATCCACAACTGCAGCCAAAGTTGGGCGACCGGGACGAATGGCGAGACCGTGAAAAAGGAGCGTCCCTCGCTCGCCGATCAGGCGTGGCAATATGTCCCGTTGCCCAATTGAACTGCCGGCAGTAAAGACAACCATGTCAGCGTTCTCAACGGCATCTTCAAGGGCATCTTGCAACGATTTCTCATCATCGGGCACAATGTCTTTCAGCCAAGGTTCGCATCCATGTTGGCGCATCAACGAAGCGAGCGTGTAGGAGTTCATGTCGTAAACTTGTCCCAACCGCAAAGGTTTGCCGGGCTTTGCAACTTCGCTGCCGGTCGGGATGACAGCGATTTTGGGGCTTGCATAGACGGGAACATTTTCCAGACCCAATCCTGCCAACACCCCAATTCGCGCTGGGGTGAGCAATGTCCCTTCGGTAAGAACTGTCTCGCCGACTCGTATATCTGCGCCTCGTTCGTCAATGTTTGCGTGCTTGGGATAGGCTTTAAGAACAAGCACCAAATCGCCTTGCCTTTTCGTGTCCTCAACAGGCACAACGCAATTTGAGCCTTTGGGAATAGGTGCTCCGGTGGCTACTTCAAAGCAGGTTCCATTAGTCACTTCTGCGTTTGGTGGTTCATCGCCCGCAAGCACTTGCCCGATGACTTTTAACGCGACGGGGTTTTCAGGAGACGCTCCGGCGATGTCCTCTGCCTGAACGGCGTAGCCGTCCATTGCTGCCCTGTCAAAAGGCGGGACATCAAAAGGAGCAACGATGTCCTCAGCCAAAACGCGGTAGCCACACTCTGTCAAGGCAACTTTTTCTTTGCGCTCTGTCGGTTTGGCGGCATCCATCAGTTTCTCCAGTGCCTCATCAAATCTCGTCAGCGGCTTACCTCCAAGGTAGTAGCGCATAACGCTTTCCCCTTTCCATGTCCCTTGTCCCATGTCCCCCCTGCCCAAAGATTAAGGTGCAATGCCTCCGCACCACAGCCCAGTGCGCTCATCCAAGTTGAACATTAGGTTGAAACACTGAACGGCGTTCCCTGAAGCGCCCTTGACGAGATTGTCAATCGCAGAAAGAGCGATAACCCTTTGGGTTCTCTCATCCACGACGACGGAGACATCGCAGAAGTTGCTCCCGACAACTGCTTTAACTCGCGGCAGTTCGCCAATTTCAAGCAGGCGAACGAAAGGTTCGCGGGCATAATCCAACTCGTAAACTTTGTGGACATCTTCCGTGCTCAACGGTTCTGTCAATCTTGCGTATGCGGTGGTGAAAATCCCGCGAACCATAGGGACAAGGTGCGGCGTGAAAGTCAGGCGGATTGATTCGCCTGCCAGTTCCGAAAATTCCTGTTCCATCTCAGGCGTGTGCCTGTGGTTCGCGACGCCGTAAGCCCTAAAGTCTTCGTCCAACTCTGTGAACAGGTAACCGACTTCAAGCCTTGAGCGCCCCGCACCTGAGACACCCGATTTGCTGTCAATCACGATGCTGTCCAAGTGAACCAGTTTCCGTCGCAGAAGGGGCGCCAAAGCAAGCAGGGCTGAGACGGGATAGCAACCGGGATTGGCGACCAATCGTGCGTTGCGAATTTGCTCCCGGCGAATTTCCGGCAATCCGTAAACCGCTTCGGCGAGCAAGTATTTTGCGGAATGGGATTTGCGATACCACCGTTCATAAGTTTCGTGGTTGCGAAAGCGGAAATCGGCGGATAGGTCAATCACCTTGACACCTTTTTCAAGCAACTTCGGTGCAAGTTCCATCGCAACTCCGTTGGGGACAGCCAAAAAGGCAGCATCAACGCCGTCAAGCAGACTGTCATCGTATGGGACGCATTCAAGTTTCGTGAGACCTCTCAGGTGCGGGTGAGCCTTATGGAGCGGAAGTGCCTCTTCCGAAGACAAACGGAGCAAGGCAGCAATTTCTGCATTAGGGTGCTGAAGTAGCAGCCTCACCAGTTCGCCCCCGGTGTATCCTGTCGCCCCGATAATCGCGACTTTGAGTTTCCTGCTTTCCATGCTTCGTGCCTCCTTGACTGCCAAAGAGTTTGAAAATGCGGTCACTTTTTGAACCGCTCCTTCAGCCTCTCCCACCAGTTGGGTTCAGCCCCTTGGGGCTCAACACCCATAGTCTTTGCCAGTTGCCTTAGGAGTTTCCTTTGCTCCTCCGTCAACTCAGTTGGCACTGTGACTTGGACATGGACAAACAAATCGCCTCGTCGCCCGCTACGCATGCTGACGAAACCTTTTCGCGGGATTTTCAAGATGGTGCCAGGCTGCGTTCCCGGCGGGATTGTCAACTCCGCTTTACCGTCCAGCGTCTCAACTTCAACCACATCGCCCAAAGCGAGTTGCGGGAATGTTAATGGCAACTCCATGTGCAGGTTTATGCCTTCTCGCCTAAATACAGGGTGCGGTTTAATGCGGACAGTGACATACAAATCACCCGGCGGTCCACCAGCCTTGCCCGAGTTACCTTGTCCAGGTATGCGAAGGGTCATTCCGTCTTCAATTCCCGCTGGCAACTCAACTTTGACCTTTCTCGTTGTCTCAATTCGCCCTATGCCTTGACATGTGTCGCAGATTTGGGCAGCAACTTGCCCACTTCCTTGACATGTCGGGCAAGTGGTCATCGTTCTCATGAAGACGCCACCGGCTTGACGGGAGTAAGTGATGCGACCGCTCCCGTGGCAATCTGGGCACCGCTTGAAACCTCCCAGAGCGCCGAAACCGCTACATTCTGGGCATGTGACCAAGACATCAACCTCAACTTCTTTTTCGCCGCCGTGAAAAGCCTCCTCAAGGGTGATTTCCAAAACCGCTTCAATGTCTTCGCCTCGTTCCGTTCGGGTTCGGTAACGGCTGGTGGTTCTGAAGCCGAAGAATTCGTCCACCATCCTCATCAAGTCTTCAAAGGGGTCAAACCCGTATCCGCCGGGCACAGGGACTTCGCCGACAGTGCCGTAAAGGTCATACTGGCGACGCTTCTCTGGGTCGGATAAAACTTCGTAGGCTTCCTGAATTTCCTTGAACCGTTCTTCCGCTTCCTTGCGGTTTTCGGGATGCAGGTCAGGATGCCATTGCTTGACCAAGCGCCGATATGCCTGCTTGATTTCCTCTTGTGTCGCATTGCGCGGCACACCCAATATGGCGTAATAGTCTTTGTGCCCCTGCGGCACGGTTTAACCCCTCCGTCACTTCAAAAAGTTTTGAACGATGATTCCTGCCAGCATAAGCAGGACGGGTATGGCAAAGGCGAGAAACCAACGCTCCAGTCGTTGAATCTCACCGCGAAGCGCTTCTATCTCTTGCCGTAATTCTCTGCGGATTGCTTCGTCCCTTTCTTCTGCTTGCTGGAATCCCAGTTGCATTTCCCGTCGCAGCGCTTCAAATCGCTCATCCATCTCCTGCCTTAACGCTTCAAATCGCTCATTCGTCTCTCGCCTCAGGCTTTCGTCTCTCTCCGCCGCTTGCTGAAATCCCTGTTGCATCTCCCGCCTTAGACTTTCATCCCTTTCCATTGCTTGCAAAAATCCCTGCTGCATCTCCCTCATCAGTGCTTCAAATCGCTCGTTCGTCTCTCGCCTTAGACCTTCATCCCTTTCCGCCGCTTGCTGGAATCTTTGCTCTATCTCCCGTCTCAGAGCCTCGTCCCTCTCTTCAGCTCTTTTGAATCCCTGTTCCACTTCTCGCCTCAACGCCTCTTCTCTTTCTTCGGCTCGCTCAAACCATTGCTCCATTTCCCGCCTCAGAGCCTCGTCCCTCTCTTCGGCACGCTTAAACCCCTGCTCCATTTCCCGCCTCAGCATTTCGTCCCTCTCTTCGGCTCGTTTAAACCCTTGCTCCATCGCAATTCTCAAACCGTTGATTTCAGCCTCAAGGGTGGAACGGAGACCATTGATTTCCGCTTCAAAAGCAGAACGAAGCCCTCTGATCTCCGCCTCAAGGGTGGAGCGGACACCTTCAATCTTTGCGTCCAAGTAGCGGACGAAAGGTGGCTCAACCTCAACGACTAAAGGCAACTGCTGCCACAAGGCTTCAAGGAACTGGCGGATTTCGTCTTCAGATTTGCCCAACGCCTCTGCCAAGTCAGCAATCAAACTTCGTCGGTGCATTCAGTTTCGCCCTCCTCAGCGGGCTGTGGCGCTGTAAGTTGTGGTGCTGGCTTTACCGCCACATAGACCTTTGCTGGTCTTATGACCCTATCTCCCATCTTGTAGCCCCGCTCCACTTCACCGACGATGAGACCTTCCTCGACATCCTCCCGCTCAACTCGCTCAAAGGCTTCGTGGTAATATGGGTCAAACTTTTGCCCTTCTGTCTGGATGGGCTCAACATCAAGCCGCCTCAATGCCTCTTGGAACAACCTGACGATGAGTTCCAAACCGCGCTTGAAAGCGTTCAGGTCGGATGTTTCCGTAAGGGAAGAAAGCGCCCTCTCCATATTGTCAAGGACGGGGAGAACAGCCAGCACGGCATCTTCCTTGCCTTTGTTGTAAGCCTCAACCCTTTCCTGCATGACCCGCTTTCGGAAGTTTTGAAAGTCTGCAGAGACCCTAATCCAACGCTCCTTGTAATCCTCAGCCTCAGCCTTCGCTTGTGCCAATTGCTCTTCCAGTTCGGCGATGCGGGCTTTGAGTTCCTCAATCGAAGGCTCTTGCTCTGTCACAACGGTTTCCCCAGTTGCTTCGGTTGGCTCAGAAGTCTCCGCTACTGGCTCTTCAACCTCGTTTGAGAGATTCTCAGCCTGCTTGAGTTCTTCGTCCATCTCCCATCACCTCGCTCTGGGAAAGTCAAAAGTCTTTTCTGCTCAGGATTGGAGCGAAGCGGTCGGCAGGTCTCGGTTGTCGCTGCAATACGCATCATTAAGTTTGGCACATCGGTTGTGTGAATTGGATTGCTGTGAACTGCCTTTCGCAACTAAATTTGCTCCAAGACTGCTTGAGCGAAAAGCGGTATCAGCAACTCGTGGTGACCGACAATGTAGTAGCCCTTCCCGCCTAACGCATCAGCCTTTTCGGGTGGGTTGCGCCAAGCGCGATAATGGCGGATGAAGTCGAAGGTGACGCCGATAAATTTTTCAGGTTCGCCCCACAGGTTGCGTGAAACGGTCAATGCCTTTTCAAGGACTGTCGGGAGCAAAACCGCAGAACCCCAAAGCATCACCACTCCACCCGTTAAGTCCTTGACCAACCTGCAGAGTAGCCTGAAATCGTGATGGGTCGCTACGCCCCAAGCGGCAGGGTCAAAACTCCCGTGCATGTGGTTGACATCGGTTCCAAAAGCGACATGAACGGTCACGGGCACATCCATCTTGGCACATTGAGCGAGAACGCTGAATTCAACGAACTTGCCGTTACTTTCCAAGAGAGCCTGCCCTATCGCTCGCCCCAAGCCAATTCCTTGCTCGGCAGCCTTTTTCGCCGCTGCATTGATGAAATCGCAGGGCTCTTTCGCCATCCCGAAGGTTCCCACTTTCATGCCTTCAGTGACATCCTCGCTCGTCTTGCCGAAAAGCGCCAACTCAACATCGTGGAATGCTGTCGCCCCGTTGATGGCAACCGAAGTGATGACACCTTCCCTTGCCAACTGGACGACAATCGGTCCCAACCCAACTTTGATGACATGAGCGCCAAACAGCACGATGACGGGTCTTCCATTCTTGCGAGCCTTGACAACTGCATCCACGACTTCCTTCAAATCCTTTGCGGCAAGGATAATGGGAAGAGATTGCCAGAACTCAGCGAAACTTGCCCCTTTGCGCAAGGGTTTTGCCAGCAAGTCAACTTCCACTTTGCTTTCCCTTTCGGCGACGGAAATCGTTTTCACTTTCGTCAAGTCCGCAGGTTGGATTTCACCGCTCATTTTTTCACCCCCAGTTCGTCCAGCCAACGAAGTGGCGGGACTCGTTTGATGTCCTCGGTCAGCGAGCGGCATTCGGCGTAAACTTGAAACGCCACGAAAATTGCCATCAAAATCCACAACTCAACCGTTGCGATACCGGACGAAGGCGACATCCAATGGTTCAAAACCCAAACGCCAAAACATGCCCCCAACGGGTTTGAGCCAGCATCGCCCATCATCGCTTGCCGCCGAAAATCTGCGGGAGCGTAAGCAACGGTTCCCGCCAACAAAGGCAGCAAAGACCACCAGCCTTCCCCACCCGAAACGAGCAAACCGACTAAAGACAGTGCCCAAAACCCCTTCAACGCCCGCGAAGGGCGAACATCAAGCAAGTTCAAAGTGTTGGCGTTGATGGCAATGAGAACTGTCCCGAAAACGAGCAACGAAAGCCAATTTGCGGAAAGGCGCAAGACAGATGGCGGGACATTTACCGAGAACAGCCACGCCGAGAGAAAGATTGCCCCAATCCCTCCTCCGACCAGTTTGATGAACCCCGTCGTGATTCTCTTTTGATGGAAGAGAGCCATCAAGTGTCCGCGCCAACCTTTAGCGCCCCCATCTCCAGCAAGGTCATCAAGCAACCCCAAGGAACCGAACCACAAAGCAGCAAACATCAACTGCCCGCCTTCGTGCCAATCCACAAACCCTCGCCAACAAAGCAGCAGCCAGCCCAAAACGGCGCTGCCGATGAAAGCCAACCCAGCACTACCGACGACCTCTTCGCCCAAGAAGTTTTTCCGCCGCAGCAGGGGTTGGTGGAAGATGTTTCGGAGCGTAAGCCTTGTCCACAGGGCGACGAACGCGGCTACTAAAACGGCGATGACAGCCTCCCTCATTTTGGCTCACTTCCGCTCATTCAACCTTCGGTGGCACAATACCGCGCTGCCCTTGATACTTGCCTTGCCTGTCCGCATACGAAACTTCGCAAATCTCATCGGCGCCGATGAAGATAACTTGGGCAATCCCCTCATTTGCGTAAATCTTTGCGGGAAGCGGTGTCGTGTTGGAAATCTCAATGGTCACATGCCCTTCCCATTCAGGCTCTAAAGGGGTCACATTGACAACTATACCGCAGCGAGCGTATGATGATTTCCCAACGACGATGCAAATGACATCGCGGGGGATGCGGAAATATTCAACGCTGCGCCCGAGCACGAAACTGTTAGGCGGGATGATGCAGTAATCGCCTCTGTGGCGGACGAAGGCTCGTTCGTCAAAGGCTTTTGGGTCAACGATAGCGCCCCAAACATTGGTGAAAATCAGAAACTCATCGGCAAGGCGCATGTCGTAGCCGTAAGAACTGAGCCCGTAACTGATAACGCCCTTGCGAACCAGCCGTTCCTCAAAAGGCTCAATCATCTTGTGCTTGATTGCCATCTCCCTGATCCATCGGTCGTTCTTAACGCCCAACACTGGACACCTCCTCACAATGGGTTTCCTTTCAGTATCGCCCTCATTGCCTTTTCCGCAGCCTCTCTCCCGCTGCGAATGCAATCTGGAACGCCAATCCCTGTCAAGTAATTGCCAGCCAGAAAAACCCTGCTCAACCCTTTCAACCGCTCATTTATGCGAGCCACTTTCTTGGCATGACCGACAGTGTATTGTGGCATGGCGCTTTCCCAGCGAAAGACCCACGAGCGCTCCGGTTTGCCCTTTATTCCGAGCAACGGTCTCAAGGTTTCAACGATTGCACTGACAAGTTCGCCGTCCTCCATCTCAACCCATCTGTTGACGAAAGCCCGAAGCAGGACCTTTCCCTGCGGCGCTCTCGGCGGGAACTTGCTTGATGTCCAAGTGCAAGCGAGCAAAAGGCTCTCCTTTTGGTCCTCAGGTGCGACGAGAAACCCTGAACCGTTGAGCGGATGGCTCACTTGAGAACGGTCAAAAGAAAGGGAAACGGTGATGGCGTGAGTGTGCGGGATTGAAGAAAGTTCGTCAGCTAAATTTGCGTCAAGCGGTTTGAGCAAGTTTGCTGCTGACCAAGCAGGGGTTGCCAGAATGAGCGCATCAGCGGCAATTTGACTGCCGTCATCAAGGCTCAAGATGAGTTTCCCGCTCTCATCGCTCCATCTCAGTTGAACCGCCTCTCGACCTTGAACCAACTCCACTTCCCGCAAATTTGCCAAAATCGTTTCCACTAATTCGCCCAAACCGCTTTTGAGCGTCATGAAATAGGAGCGGGGTTGCGAATTTGATGGTTGCCTTTGGAATTTTCGGCGGAGAGTTCGGACGAGAGATGCCCAAGCAAGGTTTCGGTGAAGTTGGGCGATTTGCCACAGCGTCGGCAAAGTCATGCGTGCGCTCAGTTGCTTGATATCGCCGCCGTAAACTCCAGCCATAAGCGGTGCGATGACCCGTTCTGCCATCTCTGTGCCCAAGTAGTAGCCCAAAAATGCGCTGACGCTCACATCATCATCCCATTGCGGTTTCGGCAGCAGAATTCCCAAGGCGACCCTCAATTTGCTCTTCCACGAAAGCAGGTCAGTTTCAAACAAGCCCTTCAAGTCCGGCGAAAAAGTCAAAAAGCCATGGGGCAACAAATGCAACTTGCCTCGCCAAAGGATGAAGACACGGCGGGCATGTGGGTTGGTGGGCAACAATCGCTCCCACAAACCAAGTTCCCGGCATAGTTCCAAAGCCCAAGGCTTAACCGTCACGAAAGTGTCAGGACCACCCTCAACGACGAAGCCGTCTTCCCTGACCGTCCGAATTTTTCCGCCCCAACAGTCTTCCCTCTCAACCAAAGTGACCCGCAGGGGGATGCCTTCCTGTTTAGTTCGTTTCATCAGGTGGTATGCTGCGCTGAGCCCAGAAATTCCGCCTCCGACAATCACGATGTGACGCTCAGGCATTTCTCAATCACCTTCGGTTGGCAACTTAGGTTCAACGGCGATGGTTTTGAAGTTGGTGTAGAACGCCAAGCCTNTTTGTCCCTTTGCCGGTCTGACATATCGTGCCCTCGTGTAGTCAACCTCAACCCAAGATGAAGTCTTGCGGCTGCTGTAGAAAGCAGCGAGTTGAGCCGCTTCTTTGATGGCTCTTTGCGGCACTTCCTCGCCCCGCTTTTGAACCCTCAGCAATGCATGTGAACCGGGAGCGCCCTTGACATGAAACCACAAATCGTCCGGTCTCGCAACCCGCAAAAGTTTTGTATTGGCTTCGGCGTTCCGACCAACCCAAACTTCGTAGCCGCCAGAAACGGTGAAGCGCAAAAAGTCGCCGTCTCGTTCAGGTTGAGTCCGTTGGGGCGAAACGCTCAACCTTTGCAACGCCTTCGGCAACTGGCTTGCTAATTCCGTCAATTGGCTCTCGTCAGCCAATTCAACTCGCTCAAGCAACTTCCTAAGTTCGCTCGCCCGCTCTTGCAACTTCTCCAAAACCGAAGGCAATGTTTCTGCAGCGTTTTTGAGTTTGCGGTAGAGAGCGAAATAGTGTTGGGCTGCCTCGGTGGCAGTTTTGCCTTCAGGGAGCGGAATGCTCAACTGTTGCGGCGGGTCAGAACTGTAATCGGTCACAATTGCCTCTTTTGCGTCGTTCGGGATTTCGTGGGCAAAAGTCAGCAACAACTCGCCCCACTTGCGGAATTTGTCTGCCTCTCGAGCCTCTTGGAATCGCTTTTGCAGTTCGGCGATTTGACCCTCAATTCCTTCCAAGTTCCGCCTCAAAGTCGCCAGCAAACTTTGGCGGCGCTGTTCGGCAACTTCGCGCTTCGCCAACTCACTGAGCCAATCGGTCAAAAGTGAACCAAAGACGGGACTTGAGACCTGAGTGCAAGTTTGAAGCGTGGGCAAGTGGGAAACGGGCAGCGGGTAGCACCACACGATTTTGCCTTCGGCGTCAGTCCAACTTACAGGTTCAAATTTGCCCTGCTCAATCGTCTCCCTAAGCCACTCAATGGCACGCCAGAAATTTTCGGGCTTCGTCAGCGGTTCGCCAACTTTTTCCTCCATCAGCGCCAACAAAGGTTCGCTCATCCCGAAAAAGATTTTCGCCCAATCCTTCGGTTCGGCGATGCTGTGCCGAACGGTCAATTCGCTCAACTCATCAAAACTCACGCTCAATGGGTTTCTCCGTTCGCCCGAAGGTGGGCGGATGTAAGGTTTGCCGGGCAAAACTTCCCTGTATCGGTTCAGCGAAGACGGCAACCTTTTCAAGGCATCAACTATGAGCCCGCTTCCCTCGTCAACCAAGACCAAGTTGCTGTGCTTGCCCATAATTTCGCACCAAAGTGCGAACCGTTTCCTTTCACCGAGCGGCGTTATGTTGATGAAGCGAAGGACGACGAGTCGGTCAAAGTCAATTTGCTCTGCACCCACAAATCTCGCTTGCTCAAGATGGCGTCTCAGGACATCGGCGAACCGCTCGGTTTCTTCGTGACCTTCACCTTGCGCTTCAATTGGCTTCTTCCGCCAACCGATGTGGGCGTAACGGGTGTGAGCCGAAGCGATGAGCCAATACTTGCCCTTGTCTCGCTGTTGAAGGAGCAAAGCGACAGCAAACGGTGCTATTGCCTTTGCTGACCTAACTGCACTCCCCTTCAGTTCGCTATTCAGTTCGTGGACGACTGCAGCCAGCATGAAACTGTCAACGAGCATGGCACGAAAGCACCTCAGCAATATCTTGAGAAGACCAACTTGTCGTCGTAAGGCTTTGTCCGTTGTGCGCTTGCACGCTCATACGCAAATAGCCCGGAAACCTACAGCATGGAGAACTGTAAATGCCGTCAACTTCACGAACCGACTCGGTGGATTTTCAGGAAGTTGGCTTGACCTTTTGCCGGCGTGGGAATTCCGGCAATGATAACAACCAAATCGCCCTTGTCCATCAAGCCTTCTTCCAAAAGCCGTTCATCCATCATCGCCAAAAGTTTGTCAGTGCTTTCGGTGAATGGCAAAAACTTGGGGATAACGCCCCAAAGCAAACTCAGCCGCCTTTGAACCCTCTCGTCGGGCGTGAAAGCGATGATGGGAGCTTTAGGGCGCCGCTTGCTGACCAGCAAGGCAGTAAAGCCCGATTGAGTGAAAACGACGATGGCTTTAGCGTTGACGTCGCTCGCTGCAAGGCAAGCGGCGTCGCTTATGGCGTGAGCGATAGAGGGTTCGCCTTCTGCCCTACCCTCGTAAATGGGCTTGCGCCTGAACAGTTCCTTTTCCGCAACGCAAATGATTCGTTCCATCATCGTCACCGCTTCAACGGGATATTTGCCGACGGCTGTTTCGCCCGAAAGCATCACCGCATCGGTGCCGTCAAAAATTGCGTTAGCTACATCTGACGCTTCCGCCCTCGTCGGTCTCGGCGAATCCATCATGCTTTCCAGCATTTGCGTTGCCGTAATGACTGGGACGAAATGTTTGTTCGCTTCGGCAATTATCCGCTTCTGGGCGATGGGGACTTCTTCAGGCGACATCTCGACTCCCAAATCGCCCCTTGCGACCATTACCCCATCAGCAGCCTGCAAGATTTCGTCAAGCCGTTCAAGCGCTTCCGGTCGTTCCAACTTGGCGATGATGGGGATTTCTGTCCCGTGGGCTTGAATTGCGGTCCGCAAAGTTTCAATGTCCTCGGCGGAGCGAACGAAAGAGAGCGCCACAAAATCTGTCCCCGCCTGAATCCCGTTCCGCAAATCTTTCAAGTCTTCTTCGCTCAAAATTGGGACAGCAAGTTTCGCTCCCGGAAGGTTGAGTCCTTTGCGTGACTTAACCAGACCGCCCCGAACGACACGGCAGCGGACACGAACTCCGTCGGTGTGAATTGTTTCCAACTCAACCCGCCCGTCATCAATCAAAATTCGCTGCCCCGGCTTAACGGCTGTTGCCAAATAAGGCGCTTCAACTGGCACGACAAGACCTTCAACCCCATTGGGTTCAGCAGTCAAAACGACCTCGCTCCCTTCCGCCAAGTTAATTGGCTGGGGCAACTCGGCAATTCGGATTCTCGGTCCTTGCAAATCCCACAGCAAGGCAATTGGCTTGTTGAGTTCCGAAGCGAGTTTGCGGACGGTTTGAGCAATTTGCCTGTGCTGTTCGGGTGTGCCGTGAGAGCAGTTAACCCTGACCACATCAACCCCTGCCTGCAAAACTGCCCTCAAGCGTTCTTCTTCCATCGTCGCTGGACCAACCGTAGCCACAATCTTTGTCCGCCTCATTTTTCGCTCACCCTGCAAAACTGTAGCACGGAAAAACAGTGCTGCTAAGGGGGCAAGGGACATGGGACAAGGGGCGTGGGATTTGATGGCGAGAAAGTTCGCCGACTGAAGTCGACGCTCGGTTCCTCCCGTCATCAACTACGGACTAAAGTCTGTCTTGCGTGCAAGCGTGCATGCGTGTAAGCGTGCGAGGGTGCATGAAGCGTTTGGGATGGCGAACCTCCCGGTAAGCCAAATTTGAGTGTGGGGTGCTGAGTGCGAAGTGCAACGCTTATTCTAAACGAATTTTCGGCAGTGCGGTAGCACTGCCCTCCAAAACTGTTCGCCAATCGTTACTCGCTGCCGTTTCGGCTCGGCAGTAGCCTCGCCCTCCCAATTCATTCCGTCCACGACCCGCTCCAAGTTTCAGCAAATTTTCACCGCAGCCTCACTTTTTCCTCCTTGAACTCGCAAGCAAATGGACCGAAGTCGAAAACGACTCTCGCTTTCAGTTCCTTCGGCGCATCCTTTGGCGCTCGCCACACGAGCGAGCAAGTGAACCCTCAGCCGTAATGGAATTGCGGTTCTGCTACTACCTTCCCGCCCAAAGCTGTCAACCTGAGTCTTGGCTCTGGCGGCAATCTGTAATCGACCATCAAGCCACTTAGCCTCATCCCATTCGCCGTCTTAATGTCCAGCGAGAACTCAAACTCGTCGCCCTTGCGGTCATAAACGAGACTGACTTGCAAAGGCTCAAAGTTCAAAACCGCGCCGGTTTCTGGGATGGTGAGTTTCGGTGCAGCAGGTCCAAAGGCATTTGCCATTAACCGCCAAATTCGTCCCTGCTTGTCTTTGCGGGAAATTTCAAGCCTGACTAAAAGGAAGTTTCCGACAGGTGCAATTAACTCGCCATTCTGCCCTTCCAACCGCCAGTGCCCGCTCTTGTCCTCAACATTCAAGGTTAGCCGTTCACCCTGAAACTTCACTATCGCCGTTCGGACTTGGATGGGCTCAATGACCAATTCCTCGCCAGTGGGAGCAACTTGATAGCGGAAGAAACGACCGTTGATGCCAACTTGACCTTCCGCAGGCAAATGTCTCTTCTCGCC
>JGI20130J15133_1001109_pt1 | contig 23467 bp, 22 predicted proteins | sample WasSprMetagenome_FD_15133 | JGI IMG/M metagenome (IMG submission 15133) | reverse complement strand
ACCGAGTATCCCTTTATCAATCCTTCCTTTTCCATCTTTCTAACTCTAGAAAGGACTGTGCCTACTGCCACACCTATCTTACTTGCTACTTCTCTAAAAGACGATCTTGCATCCCTAAGATACTCAGATAAAATCTTCTTATCTATTTCATCTATTGACAAAACGAACCCACTCTGATCATTCTATAAATGCACATATATATAAGTTGCACAAATATTCATTGTATAGAAAAAATATTTCAAGCTTATCTTGATATCGATTCTTTTAAATTTACAAAAATTATAGATGGAAAAAATAGAGAAGAAGCTAAACTTGTTATCCTCAATATTGTTAAACGGAAAAGAATATTAAAGTAGAAAAAAAGAGAAAATAGAAAAGAGATTATAAATACTAGATATTCATTTTTGCTATGAGCACTACACACAGCTGAACATATATTCATAGGTAGTTAAAAATTAATGTCAAACATAGAGGTAAAAAAGGTCGATACAGAAGGAGAAAAAGGTAGTGCATGGATATCATCTAATCATCTGGATTGGCAAATTATATTTGAAGCAGAGAAGACGATAGTGCATTTTTGATACTAAGTAGAAGCTCAAATTTAGGATTAGATTGTAATGCCGTTCTAAAAGAAGTTTTTACGAAGTTCAATGGGAAGAGAGGAAAGCCAGAGTTTGCATCTGGAATTATCAATAAGGATAATCTCGGAGAAGCCTTGGAGTTCATAAAGAGCAAAAATCTAAAGTTCCTTTCTAATTTTGGGATTTGCAATTTGCGCAATGGATTGGATAGTACTAAATAGGAAGATATTTATGACATTGAAAATTTACTATTAATAGATAGAATGGCTGAAAATATACTTAATTGCCTTATGTGTGGTTCTAAGCTATTTATCAATGAGAGAGCAGTTTATTGCTCAAACCCTGAATGTAATTATGTAGGTAATTTAACCCCTATGAATAGACCATATAAGAGAATATTATCATCCTATACTTCTACCATTAGTTTTTTAATCCTAGTCATAGGATTAATCTTAATAATCATCAGTATGATTTTCTTTACTGCAACTATGTTCTTCATATTCATACCCTTCATACTTCCTATACCTATCTTGGGAAAGTTGTTTAAAAGAAAGAGGAATAATTTAAAAGCGTGAAGAATAATGTCCATTCTTGTACTTGAAAAAATACTAGAGGAGATAAGTATTGAACTAGAGGAGATGGAGAAAAAGGCATTGTATGACGAGCTAGCGAGATACTTTGGGATAATAGGTTCATATAGAGAGTGTAAAAGGTTTGAGGAATTGTGGAGCGACCCAGCATATAGAAAGGCTATAGAGCAGTACATCAAAGCATGGTTCGAGTTCAGAAGAAAAAAGAGAGTATTAGAAGCATATGCATGAAAATAGGCTAAATAAACTTATACTTTATCTTGAGAGACCGAATTCTTCATGTATAGCTCTAACAGCTTCCTCCCCATCTTTTTCCTTTACAGCAAAAGATATGTTGACCTCAGAAGAGCCTTGAGAGATCATTATAACATTAATACCTTTTTTAGCGACAGCGTTAAANACCCTNGCAGCAACCCCAGGAGTACCTTTCATGCCTGCTCCTACTATTGCTATTATGCATATATCCTCTTCAGCAGTGATTTCTCGAACGATTCCTTGACCTAATAAGGCTATTTCTAAAGCGCTTATAGCCTTTCCAAGAGAACCTTTTTTTATTATAAAAGATATGTTTGCTTCAGAAGCGCTTTGAGATATCATCAAAACGTTGACATTATTTTTGCCTAAAACGTCAAAAACTTTCGCTGCAGTGCCAGGAGCACCAACCATTCCTGCTCCACTAACACTTACTAATGAAACATTCTTTATGAGGCTAACAGCTTTTACTATCTCTCCTTCCTTAACTTCCTTCTTATTGCCTATTAGAGTACCAGGATTTTCTGGGTTGAAGGTATTTCTTATCCTTACAGGTATTCCCTCCTCCATTGCTGGTTCTAAAGCTCTAGGATGAAGACCTTTTGCACCAAAGAGAGCCATCTCTATGGCTTCTTGAAAGGATATTTCAGACATCGTCCTTGCCGATGGTACTATCTTAGGATCTGCTGTCATCAAACCATCGACATCTGTCCAAATGCAAATCTCATCAGCGTTTAATGAAGCTCCGATTATAGTGGCAGAGTAATCAGAGCCACCTCTTCCCAGGGTTGTTATAAAGCCTTCTTGAGTAGCAGCTATATAGCCCGTTACTACAGGTATGATGCCTTTATCAAGCATGGGCTCTAACCTTTGCTTTACCTGATATTTTGTTAACCTCATCAAAGGCCTTGCCTCTCCATAGTTAGAATCCGTCACAATACCAACGTCTTTCCCTGAAAAGAATTTAGAGTTAAGTCCTATATCAAGAAGAGAATAGCATAATATAGGGGTTGATAATCTCTCACCAAAAGATAGAACATAATCCAAGGATTTTGGTGTAAGCTCTCCTAGATAAGCAATTCCTGTCAAAATTTTCTCAAGTTCTTCAACGATGCTTTTGATTATGCTAGATATCTCTTCTTTTAAAGATTCATTTTTTATAGCGTCTTTGGCAGTATTAAGATGCCTCTCTTCGATCTTGTGAATGAACCCATGAATATAATCTAAGTTACCCTTTTTAGCCTCCTCAGAAGCTTCTAGCAACTGGTCGGTTACACCATCTAGCGCTGATACTACTATGACCAATTTATTTCCTTGACTACTAAAATCCGAAATAATCTTGGCAACCTTTTTCATACAATTTCCATTCGCTACAGAAGCACCGCCAAACTTCATGACTAGCTTCATATTTTTCACGCTATGCCATCGTTTTAGTGATAATTTGTCTTTATCTTCTAAAACCTGCATATAAACCTAAATCTTCTAACCTATGAGAGCAGAAGTTAAGCTCTTATCGCTCTTTTATTACTTGTGAGATTGATTAATCTCTTAATCGTTATCTTAAGCATGCTTTTAACAAATGAATAAGAACAAAAATTTTTATCCTTGCACAAATACATTGCAAAGCATGTCTTCAGTAGAAGATTTCAAACAAACTTGGAAGGAGTTTAGAAGTAGACGAGGCTGAAAGAGGGTTTCTTGGACTTCTTGCTGTATATATTATTGCCAATATTTTCCTCATATTTGTTAACCTTTACACATCGCCCGGGTGTCTCTGGTTTCCGTTGGTGGTTGGGGCATAGGCCTTGCATTTCATTTTGTGTTTTCAAGAGAAAGGTTCGTCGTGGCAGAGTGAGAGAAAAAGGCTGCAAGGGTGAGTTCCGAGCAAGGAAAAAACATAAGAAGTCTTAGCAATAGATGAATTAAATGCTCAAGAGTTAAGGCAAGAAAAAACAAAACCATTAGGAAATGTCATGATTTATCTGCGGAAAGCCATAGACAAATTAGATTTTATATCTATTAAATCTCTTAAGATAGCACTAGCAGTCTCCATCCCACCAGCACCCTTACCTATTAAAGTCTCTTCGCCAGCAAATTCAGATACAAAGGTTACAGCGTTAAAAGTTCCATGAACACATAAAACATCTCTTTTTGATATTTCTTTAGGCTTGACCTCTATGCCCTTATCAATAGAGCCTATGAGTTTTATTGTGTTACCATTTTTACTAGCATCTATTAAGTCTTTGAGGGTTACATTACGTATACCATTTATTTTAACATCTTTCAAAGTGACCTTCTTTCCCATTACCCAATTAGCTATTATTACCAGTTTACACGCTGTATCAAAACCATCTATATCCAAGGATGGGTCCTTCTCCGCATAGCCTAATTCCTGAGCTTTTCTAAGAGCTTCGTTAAATTCAATATTCTTCTCACTCATCTCTGTCAAGATATAATTTGTAGTCCCATTCAATATTCCTCTTATTGCGATAATCCTATCGGCAATAAGGCATTTTCTCCCTAAGTCCAGTATTGGCATGCCTCCTCCCACAGCACCACTAAACCTTAAGTAAACCCCGTTGTAGTCTGCAAGGTCCATAAGAGCGGGAAGGGCTAGTGCTAAAGGGCCTTTATTTGTTGTTATAACATGCTTACCACTTTTTATGCTAGTTTCTATATGGGTTAAACCTGGTTCTCCATTCACAATATCCGTTGGTGTTACCTCTACTACTATCTCTGCTTCAGTCTTTTTTATTACTTCTTCGGCTGATAAATCAGAGAAGCCTTTATCATTGGCTTTAGAAACGCTTCCCATCTCCTTTTTGATCTTCAGCATCTTTTCCATATCAAGACCTCTCTCATCTATGGCTGCACCTTTCTTATCGACAATAGCTACTATTCTTGGCCTTATTCCATAGACTGAAGCAAGTTCATTATACCTATAAGTGAGTAAACGAAGAAAGCTCTGGCCAACAACGCCGAAACCTAATAGGATTATCCTCATTCTAGCCCTCTTCCATTACACTAGTTTAAGTCCTTCTTATACTTGTCATGTTTGATTAGAATTTAAATTACATGCTTCCTGCAAACTCTTATTACATCGTAGTAATAACTGTAAAATCCTTCCCTTCGAACTCTATTGTACCACATACAATTCACACATATTATTGAATTACAAACTTGACATCTATCCCACTTCAAGCCTTGATCTTTTGCTGATAAAACTCTGCCACAATCACTACACTTTATTCTTTCTTTTTTAGATTTTATAGCCATTTTCATCACTTCTTTAGAACTCTAATGGAGCTTTAGCTAACGCACGAATTATATCAGCGGATGTCAGTATTCCTACAAGCTTCCCTCCTTCTATCACAGGAAGCCTCCTTATCTTCAGTTGTGACATAATTCTAGCCGCTTCCTTTAAGTCGAATTCCGGGCTAATTACTGTTAAGGGTGTAGACATGTAATCTTTTACTTTTATCTCATCTAGCTTGAGCCTTTTTAGAATTATTTTAGACAATAAATCTCTTTCTGTAAATATCCCTATAGGCTTACCGTGGCTTGAGACTATTAGACTGCCTATGTGCTTTTCTCCCATTATTTCACAGGCTTTAGCCACGCTTTCTCCTTCATCTATTGTGATAACTTCTTTGATCATGATATCTTTTACTTTCGCCAAGGAAATCGATCATTTATTGTAAAAAGGCTTCATATAAATTCTCCTAATGTATTCAATTTACTTTTCAGCAAACCTTTATTGTAACTTAATGAACAACTAAATTGGAACAGAGTGGCAGAGGTCAAGAATATATTCTCTGTTTTTGTAAAGCCTATAAGAAGGGCAATTCGAGATAGGGGGTTCTATGAGCCAACAGACCCACAAGCAAAAGCAATTCCTTTGATAATGAAGGGAAAGAATGTTTTACTCATAGCCCCTACAGGAACAGGAAAGACTGAAGCAGCCTTCTTGCCAATACTGGATTTTATACTTAGATTAGAGGATAAAAAGCCTGGTATAAAGGCTCTTTATATAACACCTTTAAGAGCTTTGAATAGAGACTTGCTAGAAAGGCTTGAATGGTGGTGTAAAAGGCTTGATTTGAGATTATCAGTCAGGCATGGCGATACTGAATTGAAGGAAAGGAGCGCTCAGGCCAGGTTCCCCCCAGACATTCTTATAACAACCCCTGAAACTCTACAAGCAATACTGCCAGGCCGAGTTATGAGAAGACACCTTAAATCCATAAGATGGGTGATAGTCGACGAGGTTCATGAGTTAGCAACAGAAAAGAGAGGCAGTCAATTATCATTGGGTCTTGAGAGGTTAAGATACATAACTGGGAGAGACTTTCAAATCATAGGACTATCAGCAACTATAGGCACTCCAATAGATATAGCGAAGTTCTTAGTCGGTAAAGACAGACCCTGTGAAATAGTACAAGTCCCTGTTTCTAAAACCATGCAATTAAAAGTGATTTATCCAAAACCAATTGCCGAGGATTTTGAAATTGCTAATAAGTTGTATACTTATCCAGAAGCTGCATCAAGGCTAAGGATCATGAGGAAGCTGATAGAAGAGAATGCCTCAGTATTACTATTTACAAATACAAGGTCAGAGGCTGAGGTTTTGGCAAGCCGTTTTAGGGTATGGGAGAAAGGTCTTTCAATAGGGGTTCATCATGGATCTCTTTCTAAAATATCTCGCATGTCTGCTGAGAGGGGTTTGAAGGAAGGAAAATTACTAGGAATTGTCTGCACGAGTTCTCTTGAACTTGGGATAGATGTGGGAGCTTTAGAAATGGTAATTCAGTATAACTCACCAAGGCAGGTTACTAGACTACTTCAAAGGGTGGGCCGAAGTGGCCATAAGGTTGGATGCATTGCAAAGGGGGTGATAATAACTCAGGATTCGGACGATACGCTCGAAGCCCTTGTCATTGCCAATCGTGCATTGATTGAAAAATTGGAACCAGTCCGTATTCCCGATAAGCCTTTGGATGTAATGACTCATCAGATAGTTGGCTTGATGATGCAGAAAGGAAGATGGAGCTTTGATGAAGTGTTGAGCATTTTTAAAAATGCTNATTCTTATAGGGATTTGTCTGAAGACGATTTGAAGAGAGTCCTTGATTATATGCATACAAGATATCCAAGGTTTACTTGGGCATCTTTTTATGATAAATTTTTCACAAAACCTAAAAGGACCAAAGAGTTCTACAACTATTATTTTCAAAATCTTTCCATGATTCCTGAAGAGAAGCAGTTCATAGTCATAGAAGAGGAGAAGGATGAACCCTTAGGAGTTCTTGATGAAGCTTTTGTTGCAGAGCATGGTGAGATCGGTAAAAAGTTCATCGTCAGAGGCTCTGTATGGAAGATTCTTCAAGTGTTTCGAGATAGAATTTATGTAAAGCCTGAGGATGATCCAACAGGAGCCATACCTAGTTGGGTTGGTGAAGAAATCCCTGTGCCTTTTGAAGTTGCGAATGAAGTAGGGGAGATAAGGCGCAGAGTAGAAGAGATGCTAAAATCTGGATTAAAGGCTGAAGATATCGCTTTAGAATTGAGCAAGGTTTATCCTTGTGATTCCCAAACGATAATGTTAGCTATATCAGAAATATTAGATCAAGTCAAGATGAATCTACCAGTACCGACAGATAAGAGAGTTACCATAGAGCAATGGGAAGATCTCATCATAATAAACTGCTGCTTTGGATTGTTAGTAAATCGCACTATTTCAAGAATACTGGGATTGATTCTATCAGAGAAGACAGGTATGCCTATCAAGGTTCAGCAAGACCCTTATCGCATAATAATTCAAACAGACAGGGCAAGCCCTGAAGATATAAGTTCGATTTTAAAAGAATTAGCTCATAAAGACGTGAAAGAATTGGCAACTCAAGCCTTTATTAGAACAGGAATTTTTAAAAGAAGATTTCTTCATGTAGCAAGGAAGTTTGGTGCCATATCAAAAGATGTTGATTTGAGTGATGTAAACTTGAGCAACTTGATTAAAGGTTTCGAAGGTACTGCTATCTTTGATGAAGCCATAAAGACAACATTGTTCAACGATGCTGATGTAGAGCTAACTAGTTTTATTATCAAAAAGATAGCATCTAATGAGATAGAGATTTCTTTGATAAAGAATCTTGATTCTATTACACCCATAGGGAGAATTGGCTTTGAAAAAATAGATAGGATGAGAGAAATAATACCTCCCCAAAGAATGAAGAATATACTGATCAAATCAGCCTACGCAAGATTGATCAATGAGAGCAGAGTCTTTGTCTGCACAGATTGTTGGAAGTATTCAGAATTGTTGAGAGTCCTTGATCTTAAGGAAAAAGTGATTTGCCCTGTTTGTGGCTCATCAAAAATTGGCTTAACAAGTGATCAATTAGAAAAAGTATTATCACTATGTGATAAGATTTTATCGAAGAGAGATTTATCAGATAAGGAGAAGATAATCTTAAGAAAATTGTTGAATTCAGCAGAATTGATCTCTAATTATGGGATTGCAGCAGTAATGGTGATGGTGGCAAAAGGTATCAGTCTATCAGAGGCTACAATTTTATTGAGGGGAGAGCCTAAAATAAGTGATAGATTAATTGAATTGATTCTTGAGGCTGAAAGGAGAGCCCTAAAAAGACGTTTCTTTGTTCCTTCATGATTCTTTACTTCAAAGGAACATATAGAGATGAACGGGATGCCCCTATTCCAGGCGTGCCATGAATAACTTTCTTGTTTGTAATCACAAATTCTCCAAGATAATGTCCCACCATCTGAGGTTTAATTTCTACTGGAACGAATTCTTTCCCGTTATGCACATGAATAGTCAAACCAATCATGATTGGTAAAATTACCATGTCTCTTGCATGAGTCTTTATGACATTCTTTAATTTTCCATTCTTTGCAGCCCTAACTTTTTCAAGTAACTTCCTCTTCTCGTCAGATATACCTCTATTCAAAGACCTTCTCTGCCTTGAAGGCAATATAGATAGAAAATTCTCTAAAGACATAGATTGCAATTGCTCTACTGTATAGCCCCTATACTTGAACTCTCTGACCATAGATTTACTTAACCTCCTTAATCTTTTTAATTATTCTCTTTCTACCTGTCTTTCTTGACGCTATATCTCCGACTTTAGCGCCTGGTGGTGCAGTCCTAGAAACGGATTTAGATTTATGTAGGGTGTGTTGATGCCTCCCTCCTCCGAAGGGATGGTAAACAGAAATCATAGCAACTCCTCTTACTCGAGGATAAATCTTTCCTTTAGCCTTCATGGCATGATACTTTGCTCCTGCCTTTAGGAATGGTTTTTCTATCCTACCTCCACCAGCTATCTCTCCTATAGTTGCTCTGCATCTAGAGTCTATGATGGCTGTCTTACCAGATGGAAAGTTTATGACAGCACCTGTTGCTGTCTTTGAACGTAATATGGCTGAGCATCCAGATGCTCTGATAAGCTTACCCCCATCGCCAACATTCTTCTCTATGTTACAGATAGCAGTTCCTTCAGGTATCTTTTCTAATGGCAATATATTTCCTATCTTTGGCTCAGCCTCAGGTCCAATCTCTATTTTATAGCCTACGTAATATCCATTCACAGCTGGTAGATAAGCTACTGTACCATCGTCAAAGGTTATCTGAGCCAAAGGCGCACTTCTACCTCTCTCATTAAGTAGTCCAGTAACCATTCCCCATCTAGTCTCTACAATAGGGAAAGGAGGATATCTCGCAGGGGCTATCTTTCCTTTTTTTGGTGCACGAAACTGTATACCCCCGCGACCTCTTCTCTGTTGGAGAATTCTTTTACCCATGGTCGCCACCAGAATTTTGTTTTTCACTCTCTTAAATCTTTATAATTATTTTTATTATACTAGACCAAGCTTAGTAGCTAGATCTGTTGCTGAACTCTCTTTTGACAGTTTCACATAAGCCTTTTTGCCATAAATAGTATTCGCAGTATTAACCGATTCCACTTTTACATCATATAAAGTCTCAATAGCCTGCTTTATAGCCTTTTTACTAGCCTTCTCATCCACTATGAAGACAAGTTTGTTCTCTTTTTCGATAAGGCTGAAGGTCTTTTCTGTAGAATAAGGCCTTTTTATGATTCTTGAAGCGTCTTCAACCCGCAAACCTTCTAGCAACCTCCATCAAAGGTTCACTAAGAGATTTTAGGGCAGACTCTGTCCATACAACAAGCCTGCCAGGATAAGATCCAGGTGCTAAATGCAATACACTCAAGTCCTTTGCTAATACACACTCTACTCCTGGAAAGTTCCTTACAGCTTTTCCTAAACCTTTATCCTCAGCTATGACTATCAGAGGGCCTTTCGCTCTTCTTGTTGTTCTACCACGCATCCTTGGCTTGCCAGAGAGAGCCTTTACTCTCATCGATACTCTACTAATGTCTTCATCTAAACCAAACTTTTCAAAGAAAGATTTAAGGTCCCTAGCCTTGCTTAAGCTTTGAATTTCATCAGATACTATTAAAGGAATGCTTGGGACCTTATCTATCTTATGACCTCTTAGCATGATTAATTCTCTATTGGAAGATGCTGCTATGGCTGATGCTGTTGCTAACAATCTCTCCTTTTTATTAATCTCTTTCCTTACCCTCTTTTCAGACCTTGGTGGATGGGCTTGTCTACCCTTCACTACACCAGCTATTCCTGCTGCTTGCCCTGCTCTAGGATATCTCTCACCTTTAACTCTTGGAACTCTTGATATACCATGACCTGTAGGAGGGTTATAAGTTGATGCACTTGTCTTCTTTCCAGCAAAGGGATCCCTGCCTTGAGGCTGAATACTATGTGATGATAAAGCAACATAAGCCCTATGAATTAAATCTGGTCTGAAGGGAGTGAAGAAAACATAAGGTAGATCTACTTCACTTGCTACAGAACCATCAAGATTGTAAACAGGAAATTTAGCCATGATGGTTACCTTCTTGTACTTATCTCAAGAACTTTTGGTGGTTGAACTTTGGTTTTAGGAGGCCTTAATGGTAAGCGTATCTTGATCAACCTTTTTGCTGGTCCTGGTATAGACCCTTTTAAGATTATGTAATCGCCTCTAATTACACCAAAGTGGGGAAATCCTCCTTTAGGGGTTATTTCTGCTTCATTTGTATTTGACACGAGTATAACTTTCTTATTGTATTCGACTCTTTGATGATAGCCCATCTGACCAGCTCTAGGCACTGTGTACATGACAGAGGCAGGGTGCCATGGTCCAAGAGTGGCTACAGCTCTTACACTCTTTCTCGACTTATGCCTTTTTCTCTTTACACCAAACCTTGTTACAGGTCCCTCAATTCCCTTTCCTTTTGTTATAGCTATTACATCAACATACATGCCAGGCTTGATTACATCACTGATTTTGACCTCTTTGCCCAATAAGCTCTTCAAATACTCAAAGCGTGATTTCATTTCTCCCCCGCCAACACCAACCTCAAAAATTATAGGTTTCTTTTGTGATAATCCTGCATCTTTAGGATAAACGCTAACTATAGCAGATATTTGAGCTACTTTGTCCAAGTTATTTTCTATCTCTTTCAAAGCATCTCCCATAGCCTTTGGCTCTTTACCTTTCTCGCTCAAGCCTTTTGGTAATTTATCGCTATAAGCATCTTTGATTACAAATAGACCTTTATCGTTCTTTCCATAAGCTCTTATACCATAAATGAAGATAGGCGGTACGCTAAGAACAGTGGCTGAGTTGAAGACAGGCTTGCCAAAGTTTGGCGTCTTCTCCCTATCATCTACAGTTATAACATGTAGAGAACCTGCCTTGAAGCCTGCAAAGCCTAGAAGCGAAGGCTTATCCATTGAGACTTCAGGCCAAGTTCTAACACTTGGCACTATGCTGGCAGCCCTTCCTCTAGGCAGATACGCTAATGATCCTCTTCTGGGAGCGCTTTTTTTCCTATGACCCATTTACTTTAAATTGAGTTTATCGATCTTTTTAAATGTTTATTGGTATGCTTATAAAGAATAAAATCAAAATCAAGTTTAGAGAATTGGATCATCTAACTGAGATTTTAGCCATAGTAACATCAGTAGAAAATCTAACGAGAAAAGTATGGAGAAATATAACATGGTAACCTAGGATGTCAAATGTAGTATGCAGGCCCTAGATTCAATAAACTTTAACATGAAGTGGAACGAGTGCTACGGTCTTTTAGGCTCTAATGGCATGAAAAGGCTGCTACATTATATATTTATTACACACAATAAATAGCTAGATACTGAACTTTTATCAGCAAGTAATATTCATCCATCTTTATGATTGCCCCGCAGTTATGGGTTGCCATACCTGATTCGCTTGTATCAGATTCTTATCATCTTAGAGAGAAGACATCAAAAATAGGTATGATTGGTAGAGCTTGCTCTATCTTCGGAGTTTCAAAGATTTACATCTACAAAGATTTATCAGGTAATTATGAGGAGGATGGCGAAACTATAAAGACCATTCTGGAGTATATGGAGACGCCACAGTATCTTAGAAAGAGGATCTTTAAAAAATTAAAAGCATTAACATATGCAGGTCTTTTACCGCCTTTAAGAACTCCTCACCATAAGTTGGAAATTCCCCTTTCTGATGTTAAGGTTGGAGATTTGAGAGAAGGCGTAGCTATAAAATCAGGGGATAGGATGCTAGTAGATGTTGGGTTATCATCTCTTATACCTTTAGAAGGTATGGTAAAGAATGGTGAAAGATTGACGGTTGTATTTACATCACCATTCCCAGATTTAAGGTGTAGATTAGCAAAAAAGGATGAGATAAGAGATTATTGGGGCTATGAAGTCAAAACTGCTCCATCTTTAGGGAAGCTTGTAAAGAGCATAAAATCTGAGTTGATCATCTTAACATCTAAGAAAGGAAAAACGATAACCGAATTCTGGTCTGAATTGATTAATGAAGTGAAAAGGGCAAATAGCATATTGCTTGTATTTGGCTCTCCTAGAAGAGGAGTATTCGAGATTCTCTCAGATGAAAACATGAATCCTATTCAAATCAGCAAATTTACTGTAAATATTATACCTGATCAAAAGACAGCAACGGTTAGAACTGAAGAAGCATTATTGGCATCTTTAGCTATTTTAAACTTAGCTATCCACTTATAGGATTGTTCAAACAGATCAAAATTTATGCTTAGATGTTTATGGTTTTATTATGAATTTTTAAGAAAGACTTCATCGATACAAAAAGGCAAACTTTAAATCTCGAAAGTATTTCCTCAAATGGAAGGTGAAATAGACAAGCAATAATATAAGAAGTGTGGGTTATCCTCCTCCACCACCAGTGGGCGTAAAAAGTTCAATGAAAGGCATCGCTCTAGCAATAGTCGTGGCATATCTTCTTTCTGTAATCACGATGATTATAATTGCACCGTATGTTTTGAGCCTTTTCCCGGTCAAGACTCAACAGATATCTGACGGAGCTGTTACAACAGACAAGTTAGCTGATGAAGCTGTTACTAATTTAATACTCTCAGCGTATGCAATTCCATACAATTCGACATCTAGCACTAAACAAATAAGTAAGTCAACATTCGCTTGGGAGGATATCGAAAATATGTCTGTTACAATAAACATTAAAAGAACGAGCCATTTGATCATTTTGTTCAGCACGAGTTCTGTAGCTGATGTAGATGCATCTATCCGTTGGAGAGCAACGATATGGAATGGTACGACTACGATCAATGCTCAGCCAGGTGAGTTTTATATGCAACCTGGAGGACTTAAGGCCGGCTTGTGGGCTTCTCTTTCGTATGACTGGTATCAACCAAATGTTGATGCAGGTAACTACACGATTACAATCCAATGGGGTGTAACGGGAGGATCGGGTTCGATTAAAACTAGATCTTTAACTGTAATAGCACTACCGGCATAATTCCATAACCCAACCTTAACCATAAAGTATAGCACCAATGAAGTTAAGATCATAACTATTAAGCTCTTAGAATTAAGAACCGATGAACGAAGGCAAAATAGGGTGATTATTATGGAATAAAGAGATATTAGGCAGCCAACAGAGTTAATAATGCTTATTATCAAATTGAAATAATGGGCGAACTCTTTGGCAAAAGTTATCATTGTTTATGAGACAAAGTATGGCAATACAAAACTTGTAGCAGAAAAGATCATAGAGGGAATGAGAGAAGTTGGAGGAATAGAAACTACTCTAAGTGAGATAAAAGATTTTGATCTTAACAAGTTAGCGAATTATGATGCTATACTGATAGGTTCGCCAAACCATATCGGTGGTCCAACTAGAGGGATAAAAAAGTTCATAGATAAACTTCGCAAGTTATCATTGAGTGAAAAATCGTTTGCTGTTTTTGACACATACCTTGGAAAGGATTTTGAAAAAGCGGTTAAGAAGATGCAGAAACAAATAAACGAAAAAGTTCCTGGGTCGAAGATAATATCTCCTGGATTATCCATAAGAGTTGAGGGAATGAAGGGTCCGATTTCAGAGGAAGAACTTCCTAAATGCATAGAGTTTGGAAAAAGGATAGCGAATCTACTTAAGACTTAATAACTAATGGTAAAAAAGTTAAGACAATTCGAAGTGAGTTAAATGCAAAAAATTGATCCTAAAAAGGAGCTTAAGCACTTGTACAATCCTTCTGCAAAAGAATGAAGAAGATATTAAAGGCAACCGATAGAGGCTATCGGAACAAAAAATTTAAAGAAATGCTTATTACAGACTTCAAATCTAAAACTTTAGCGTAAATTAACTTAAATAGGGAATAATTCTATTAAGATACTATAAAAGGTTGGAGCTATGACGATAACAACTATAGAAACTGAAATGGAAAAGCCACTATTTGGTACTGTTAGAGTGAAAAGGGGCTTTGCAAAGATGCAAAAGGGAGGAGTGATAATGGATGTTACTAACGTTGAGCAGGCTCAAATCGCTGAAGATGCTGGTGCAATTGCTGTCATGGTTCTTGACAAATTACCAGCAGATGTTAGAGCTGCGGGAGGAGTAGCAAGAATGTGCGACCCTAAAAGGATACAAGAAGTCATGGACCATGTGACAATACCTGTCATGGCAAAGTGTAGAATAGGTCACTATATGGAGGCAAAAATACTTGAAGCTTTAGGCATAGATATGATAGATGAGAGTGAAGTCCTTACGCCTGCTGATGATGCTCATCATATAGACAAGTGGGAGTTTAAAGTTCCCTTTGTTAATGGTTGTAGAGATTTAGGAGAGGCATTAAGAAGAATTTCGGAAGGAGCTTCTATGCTCAGAACAAAAGGAGAGGCTGGTACTGGAAATGTTGCTGAAGCTGTAAAGCACATGAAATTAGTCGTGGGTAAGATTAGAGAGTTAAGAGGTTTGAGTGAAGAGCAATTGTTTGATGTGGCAAAAGAATACAGAGTGCCTATCGATTTGGTCAAAGAAACAGCCAAGCTTGGTAGACTACCTGTAGTCAATTTTGCTGCTGGAGGGATAGCAACGCCCGCTGACGCAGCCTTGATGATGCATCTGGGGGCTGATGGAGTGTTCGTTGGTTCAGGTATATTCAAATCAAAGGACCCTGCAACAAGAGCTGAGGCTATAGTGATAGCGACTACTTACTGGGACGATCCAAAGATCGTATTGGAAGCAAGTAAGATGATATCTGAAGAGAAATCAATGATAGGTATAGACATCAAGACTTTAAAGCCGGAGCAGATGATGCAAATTAGGGGTGTGTAAGAAGGTAAAATTGAGAACTTTAATAGGAGTGTTAGCACTTCAAGGAGATGTATCAGAGCACATAGATATTACTAGTATGGCTTTAAAAGAGATGGGTTTAGAAGGAGAGGCAATAATGGTCAAGGAAAATGATCAAATAGACAAGATTCATGGTCTTATAATCCCGGGTGGAGAAAGCACCACCATAGGGAGAATAGCAGAGCGTTATGGGATGATTCCTAAAATAAGAAATGTTGCTCTCGCTGGAATGCCTATATTTGGTACATGCTCAGGATTGATTTTGATGGCTAAAAAGGTTCGTGACGCAAAGATAGGAGAGACAAATCAACCGACTCTAGGTTTATTAGATGTTGAGGTTATAAGAAATGCCTTTGGAAGACAGCGCGAGTCTTTTGAGATAAGTCTTAAAATACCAAAGATAGGAAAGGAGCCTTTCCCAGGAGTGTTCATAAGAGCACCAGCTATAGCATCAATTTTAAGCAAAGATGTTGAGGTTCTTGCAACTTATGAAGAAAAAATTGTGGCAGTTCAACAAAACAACCTGATAGGCATTTCCTTTCATCCTGAACTGACGGATGATACAAGGCTTCATAAGTTCTTTATTGAGACTGTATTAAAGTCTCCTTTTAGGGGTAGAATATCTTAAAATTCATGATAATTTTGATTGGTTGATGTTTATGGAAGAAGATAAAGAATTAGACTTGCTGAAGGCAAGGAAGTTTTTGGAGTTAAAGAAGAAGTTCATTAAGAAAACAAGAGAAGAGGAGGCGAGAGAGTTAGTGCTCAGTAGATTAGTAGATAGAGGAGATGAAGTTCTCATGATCGCTGAGAAAAATTATCCAAAGAATACTGCTATCATCGTGAATAAGCTTGCTGAATTGATCAAATCTGGGTCTTTAAAGGGTTATATATCAGGAGGAGAGCTTCTATGGCTATTCAGAGCTCTAGGTATGGATATACACATAGAAACTAAGATAATGATAAAAGAGGATGGAAGACTCGTACCAATAAAAGACAAGCTAAAGCCTGAGCAATAAAATTCTGAATCATAATTAGAGTTAAGTATTTTAAGTTTCTCATAACCTTGTTTTGGCATGGTCTTGTCAAGGAAATACACCATTATTATGATCATAGCGCTAATAATATTGCCATCCTTATCACATCAAGCCAAGGCTCAATCAACGATAGAAGAGATCTCATTCTTTAACCATCAAATGATTGTAAATGATAATGGCTTCATCTTAGTAAACGAGACTATCTTTATCAAGAATTATTTTGAAAGTAATGCTGTCCTACCATCAATCAGTATAACCTATCCGAAAGAGCTTTATGATAAAATAATCCCGCAATCGATAAGCCCTAGCAATTTTGGTTTTGAAATAGTTTTAACTGAAAACTATACAAAGCTCATTATAGAGCCAAAAGGATATGAGATACTTCCAAACAATAACCTTACTATTTCAGTAAAGTTTTACCTTACAAAGGTTTTTTCCCGAGTCAGTGATTTAAATTTTAGTGCTTCAATTCCTCTCGTTCCAGCCCTAAGCTTACCTAGTAAACAAGTCAACTCATCCTTGAGCGTTCCATTCTTTATGATCTTTGTTAGTGAGCATGAGAACTTCACAGAACAGATGATCAAAAACAGATGGACTTTGCTAGGGACTTTTCTAAATGTTACTGAGGGCTTTTCAATAACTGATAACGTGATGATAAGCAATCCAGTAAATGTCTACTTTGCGCTTCTAGAGTTTACTGAAGCAAAAAGAGAGCTGATGCTATCCTCTTTAGGAGAAATCAAGGTTAGAGATACCATAACTATGGTAAATTATGATAATGCAAGTATAAGCAAATTAAAGCCAAGCCTCTTAACCGATGACTTCAAGAGTGTCATTGTAATTCCTCCTTTGACCAATCCATTTTCTAATCCTTTGAGCGATGCTAATAAAAGGCAAGTAGACTTAGGAAATAGTTTAGAGAGAGGAGAGAAATATACAATAACTTTAGAGTATCCTGTAAAATCATCAGATTTTATCAAAGAAAAAGATGGTCTATTTGAGCTTTCTATTCCCTTAAGAAGCCCTGTAGATGGTGTTGTTTATAATTATGTAGTGAAAGTCAGTCTCCCAGAGGGTTCATTTATCTATAGTAAGACTGAGGAGACCAGAATTAATGCTAGCCCATTAGATGGCAATCAAAGTGTAGAATTTAGGTTTGGCTTGGCTTGGGCTTCCAAAGACATAATGCCTATTGCATCATTTATCTTTATAACAGCTCTAGTAGTCTTTGTTGCTGTAGGAAAGCCATTTATCAAGGAAGAATTAAGAGAGATAGTTTCCAGAACCAGAGAGTATATAGAATCTTTTGAAGAAAAGATAATAGCAACGAAAGAGTTAATTGATTTATATAAAAAAAGGCAATCAGATCAAATACCCAAAACCGAATTTAAGATAGCACAAAGACTTCTTGAGGAAAGAATAAACAAGGCTAACGCAAAGATAAATGAGTTAAGACAAAAATTGATTTCTTTACAGCCTTCTCTTCAAAAGACTTTATCAGAGATAGGCGAGCTTCATCATGAGTATGATCGTGCTTTTAGAGAATTGGTCAACCTTTATGATCAACTATTCATAAAGAAAATTAAAGCAGAGGCTTTTGATAGACTCTTACCCATTCATCAAAGAAGGGTTGACGATGCAAAAGATAGTCTATTAAGCACCTTAGAAACGCTTCGAAGTGAAGTAGAATAACATCAATTAATTAGCTTACTCATGGATAGAATCTAATTTAGGTGAAATGAATATAAAAATTTGTAAACAAAATCTGAAAAACAAATTATAAAATATCTAAACTTTAACAAGACTCATTTTTGCGCAAAATCTAATTACTGTTATTCAAAAAGGGCATACGAGCTTGTATGGTTTCTGTGGTTATAGATTCTAGTAAATGTGAATACGAATCTTGTGTTGATTTCTGTTCCTGTAGGCGTATTCCAGCTTGATAATGCCAATAACAAATGCTTAGTGGTAAACCAAAGCAATTACATCTTATGTGAAGCTTGCATAACTCAATGCTCAACTCAAACAATTACTGTTTCAGATTAAAGTTAACGATTTATCTTGAAATAAGCATTCTTTAAGTAAGTTCTTCAAGGTAGGGTAGGGCGGCTTTAACTCCTGATCCTCTTTTTACATCAATATTAACTGCTCTTAAAGACATTTCAAGGGCTGAAAGTAGAGCAATAGTCTCTTTTTGAGTTATATTCCCAAAATGTCCTATTCTGAGTATCTTGCCTTTAAGCTCACCCAAACCATGAGCCAAATGTATCTTATAGCGATCCCTCAATATTGAATGAATATCAAAAGCCTTGCCTTCAGGAGTATAAAAACCAGTTACAGTATTTGCTCTATAACCTTCTTCAGCAACTATGCTTAGATTTAATGCTTCTAAACCAGCTCTTATTGCATCCGCTATGATCTTATGCCTTCTCCACCTATTCTCCAAACCTTCTTCTTTTATCATTAATAATGCTTCATGAAGAGCCAATAAGATTTGTATTGAAGGTGTAGCAAGATATATTCCAGGTTGCTCCATGAACTTTCTCCATCTTGCCAAGTTCATATAGTATGACTGAATAGGAGTTTTTCTGTTTTCAAAGGCATCTAAGGCTCTTTTCGATACAGCTAAAAGGGTTGCGCCTGGAGGAGCAGCAATGACTTTCTGGGAGCATGTTATTACTATATCTGCTCCAAGTTGATCAAAGTTTAGTTCACATCCTCCTACAGCAGCAACTGAGTCAATGATAGTGTAAACACCATATTTTCTTGCTATTTTCACTAAATCTTTAATTGGGTTCAATAAACCATTCGATGTCTCTACATGTGTAATAGTAATGGCTTTATAGCTATCCTTAGAAAGCTTTTCATCCACAACACTAGGGTTGGCATGTTTTCCTGTCTCAAAATGCAAAGCGTCTACTTTTGCACCATGTACTGTAGCAAGGTCTATGAACCTTTTTCCAAAGTAACCTGTATCAAGGCAAAGAACTTTATCTCCAGGTTCGATAAGGCTGACTATCGATGCTTCCATGCCTATAGTACCGGAACCTGATATGACAAAGGGTACGCCTGTATAATTTACGAATAAATATCGAGTCAGGTTTAAAGTTTCTTTAAAGTTCTCTAGGAATCTAGGGTCTAAATGACCTAACTGAGGTCTGCTCATAGCTTCTGCTACGCGATGAGCTAGATTAGTAGGCCCAGGGATCATCAAAAGCTCGTCTATCATAAGATGAGATCACGATATTCATAACCATAATATAATTTGCTTAAAAGGCTTTTTGAATAGAAGTTCATATAAATTTATAGTAGATTTTCTGGAGCAGTTCCTGCTTTACATTTCTCTTGGAAACGGGTTCAATAATAGAAAAAGGTAAGAAAAACTAAAAAATTTGCTACAATCGGTCTTTTGGGATCGTTTTACCAAAGAATTGATGGAATTATGTAGGAGGTGGAGGAGGTACAGGAGGAGCAGGTACAAGTCGTTTCCAAATGATAGAGATTATGCATATGATAGCACCTATCCACGCTAAGTAGTAACCAATGCCAAGGAAATTGAATACAAACATGCCAAAAGGAATTGTGAAAAGGGCAATAGTGAAAATAAGCACTCCGATAAGACCTATGATACCACCTACGATCCCTTTGAAGAGAGCCACAATGCCACCCACTATCAATAGAATTAGAACTAGCAGAGGACCTAAGTAACCCGCTTCTAAACCGGCGCCACGTGGAAGAAGAACCATATCCAGCAGACTCACATTAATGAAGATGGCACTGATCCATGGGAGGAAGGGAGAAATTATCAGAACGATGCCACCTATAATGCCTATAGGATTCAACTTCATAGGCATGATAATTTTCTGCTTCCTTTTAAAGTTTTATATCAAAGAACCGATGATATCAAGATAACAATACTTCTATTGGTTGAAGATTTATCTGACAAAGCTTTGCAAAATTTTTTGTATTTTATAAAGCTTAGAATAAAATCAATCGAATTAGACGGAAAAGAACTTGAAGATGTTCTATGACGGAGCGCTAAAAACTAGACAACCAAAACTAATCATTACTAAAATGGAAACTTTCATAACGCTAAAATACTTTTTAAAAATAACCTCTTAAATATGGAGAGTGCATCAAGAAGGATAAGGAACATATATTATGCTATAGCCTCCCCCACCAGATTAGAGATTCTTAGAATTCTTAACACTAAAGGACCTTTAAGTTATTCTGATCTTAAAACCCTTGCCGGATTCAGGTCTAAGAAGGAGTCAGGGAAGTTTGCCTATCATTTGAGGAAGCTTGTAAAGCAAACACTAGTATCTTTGGATAGGGGTGAGAGGAAGTATGTCATATCAAGCCTAGGCAGATTAGTGCTAAACCTCACAAGGCAGGTAGAGGAGCGATCGATGCTAGAGAGCGGTAAGTTCTATGTGAGGACATCAAGGCACACTATGGAAGAATTTAACCCAGATAAAATTCTACAATCTCTCATAAGAGAGGCTGGGATGCCTGTAGAGTTAGCTAAAAGAATAACCGATGAAGCAGAGGCAAGAATCTCTAAGTTTCAAACAGCTTACTTAACAGCTCCTTTGATTAGGGAGATTGTGAATACATTACTCATAGAGCATGGCTATGAAGAATACAGGCACAAACTGACAAGATTAGGTTTACCAGTTTTTGATGTGACGGAATTGGTAAACAAGGCTAGTAAAGCAAGAGAAGGATTATGCACAGTCTTAGGGCAAACGGCAAAATCAGTCTTCTCAGAATATTTACTTCTTACTCAACTTCCTAGAGATGTATCAGATGCCCATCTATCTGGGGATATTCATCTATCTGATATAGGCTACTGGGGCTTGATGCCTGATGCTCTTTTTATGGATTTATCATCATTAAACAATAATGAAATTAAATTAGGAAAGTTGTCTACACTGCAAAAGTTAGTTCCTCCTAGTAGCATAGAAGAAGCTATGAACGAATTGATGGTCCTGACTTCTTTTTTGAGCCTAGAGATAGGATCTGAAATCATTTATGAAAATTTCTTAAAATATATTGGAGAGCATGCTAAGGGAAAAAGTCAAAAAGAGCTAAAGGAGGCTATTCTAAATGCTCTTTTCTCAATTTCCTCAATATTAACTATTTCGCATAATAAACCAAGAATAGCGATAAATATTGATCCTTATTCTAGCAATTTAGAAGCAGGACTAAACAATACTATATTGATGGCTACTCTTGACGCTTACAAAGATTATTCTAATAGCGTTCCATTGCCACAGATTGGACTGGTTATTTTTTTGGACAAAGCTCCAGATAAAGAGCTCATAGCACGTATATCATCGATAGTAAATTCGGGCGGATGTATATCGATATCGACTCAGCGTGATTCGATTCGATCCTATACTGGTTTAAAGAAACTTTCCTCAAATTCAGAGCATGAAATTGATAATTTTAGTTTGATTCACTCCTTATCTTTAAACCTACCAAGGCTTTCTTATGAATCGAACAAAGATGAGACTTACTTTAGGGCTAAGATGGCTATGCTTCTTCAATTATCTATGAATGCCCTGACTAAAAGAAGAGAGATGATAGAGGAAATGATTAACAAAGGACTATTATCTATAATGGCACAAAACCAGAATGTTATCTCTATTGATTATATGCCTGCTGTAATTAACCTTGTTGGGTTAAATGAAGCCATGGCAAACTTGACTGATGGAAAGACAAAGCAACAAGAAAGAAGGGTGATAATTGAGAAGGTGATAGGAACTGCCACAAAATTTATAGACGAGAAAGTGATCAAAAGAGAAGAGAAGATAGGAATAGCCATCTTGCAGAGTGATAGTGCGGAACGTTTTTACAATTTAGATTTGGAGAAGTATGGCAAGTCTGTTGTAATCACCAAGGATGGAAAGAATGCTTATTCACAAGTTCCATGGATTAAGGATACAGATCTTGATAATGAAGGACTATTAAGTGAATTAAATTACTTATCCAAAAACCTAAGTGGTGGCTTTTCTACTGTTATAGACATCCCTACCAAGGCTGATGTAGATTTTATTGGAAAGACGATCTCAGAAGCCATAGGAAAGCTCGACTGTTTCAAGCTTAGTAAAAAGATTGCTATATGTAAAAATTGTGGGACAAAGTTCCCCATAGAAGTTGAGAGATGTATGGCTTGCAAGTCAACAACCTTGACTTATTATTCGATTAGTTAGATTAAATTGGGTTAGACTGATGGTGAATTATAATTTCAGGTCAAAATTTTTTTACTAATATATTACATTAATGGCGTTTAAGAAAAAAAATGGTTTTAATATGTTTTCCAAGTAAATATGTTTTAACCTATCATTAAAAATCATTGTATGAATGATATTGAATGTTACTAGTGAGTTAAATGGTTCTAACCACAGAAAAAGAAGGTATCGAGCATAGACTTTCGCCTAACGCCTTGAAGGTACTGGAGAAAAGGTACTTAAGAAAAGACGAGAATGGAAAGATCATAGAAACACCTGATGAAATGTTTCGTAGAGTTGCTAAGGCTATAGCGAAAGCAGATCTTATATACGATCCAAATGCAGATGTTCAAAAGACTGAAGAAGAATTTTATAGGGTTATGAGTAATTTAGAATTTTTACCCAATTCACCAACTTTGATGAACGCTGGGACTGAATTGGGTCAGCTTTCTGCATGCTTTGTATTGCCAGTAGAAGACTCTATAGAAAGCATCTTTGATGCCGTCAAGGCTACTGCTCTTATCCATAAATCGGGTGGTGGAACTGGTTTTTCTTTTTCAAAAATAAGGCCAAAGAACGATGCGGTAAAGTCTACAGGTGGGATAGCATCAGGCCCTGTTTCATTCATGAAGGTATTTGATGTAGCGACTGAAGTAATAAAGCAAGGTGGAAGGAGAAGGGGTGCAAACATGGGCGTATTAAGGGTAGACCATCCTGATATAATAGAATTCATAACAGCAAAGGAAGAGAGTACTGCCTTTAACAACTTCAACATATCAGTAGCTCTAACAGATAGATTCATGAGGGCTTTAGAGAAAGGCGAAGATTATGAGTTGATAAACCCACGCACAAAACAGATCGTGAAAAAGCTACCGGCCAAGGATATCTTTGAGTTGATAGTGACCATGGCTTGGAGGAACGGTGAACCTGGAATAATATTCATAGATAGAATTAATGAATTTAATCCTACTCCTCATGTTGGAGAGATAGAGAGCACGAATCCATGTGGAGAGCAGCCATTATTACC
>JGI20130J15133_1001106_pt1 | contig 23502 bp, 29 predicted proteins | sample WasSprMetagenome_FD_15133 | JGI IMG/M metagenome (IMG submission 15133) | reverse complement strand
CTCGTAGTCCTGGACGGCCTCGGCGTCTAGGTGGTGGGCCGCGACCCTCCTCCCGACTCTGTTCAACGCTATGTGGTCCTCGTGCCAGTGGGAGTTCAGGATCCAGTCGACCCTGACGCCCTTGAGGGTCTCGCCAGCCCCCGCGTCTATCAGACAGCTCCTGCCCACGAGCAGGCTGTTGCTGTATGGGTACCTCCCGAAGTCGGGGCCCTCGATTATCCGCAAGTTTTTGCGGACTTCCACACCCCCTCGAACGAATGGAATTTTATAAGCTTTCCTCTAGGTGTTTACAATGTCCTTTCGCACTTCACAACAAATTCGTTGAAGCTTCGCCCTTCAGGGCGGGAAGGAGGTCAGAGATCGCCCAGCTTTGCAAGAACAGGAAGGCGACTACGACTTGGCGAGGAGGTCTTGGGAGCAAAGGCGTCCTGTGTGAGCTACTCCACGACTGAAGTCGGGAGCTTCTGGCGTTAAGGGATGCTTTACGCCCTTCCCCTCATCTGCCGGAGCTAAAGCTCTGGGTTTTCTGGGCACAATTTTTATAACAAAATGTATCAAAAACTTTGGCCTGAATTTTAGTCAAGAACCTAGTTTAAAGCTTCCTCAATCCTCTTCACTATTCTCTCGAAAGCCTTTGAGGTCTGCGATTCGAAGTCCACGACAAAGGGCATCCCGCTGTCCGCCTCCTTAGAAATCTTCGGATCCAACGGGATCTCGCCCAGCAGCGGCACTCCAAAGGCTTCGGCAATCTTCTTCCCGGCACCTGTGTTGAAAACCTCTATCCTCTCCCCGCACTTCGGGCAGACAAGGTAGCTCATGTTCTCAACTATCCCGAGAACCCTGAGCTTTAGCAGCTCTGCGAATTTCACGGACTTCTTCACAACGTTCTCCGAAACCTCCGAAGGAATTGTAACTATCAAAACGCCGTCCATCTCTGGCAGCAGCTGGGCAATGCTCAGCGGTTCGTCGCCCGTGCCGGGAGGGAGGTCTATCAGCAGGTAATCAAGCTCGCCCCACTCAACCTCAGCGAGTAGCTGGCGAAGTGCAGACATCTTCAGCGGTCCGCGCCAGACTACAGGGTCCTCATCGCTCTGCAGGAGAAAGTCCATTGAAACAACCTTCATGTTCATCGGTCCCAGTACTGGAATTATCTCGCCATCTTTCGAAACCCCAAGCCTTCTCCCTTTAAGTCCGAGCATCTTCGGAATGCTTGGCCCGTGCATGTCAGCGTCAAGAATTCCGACAGCATAGCCCTTGAGGGCAAAAGCCATTGCGAGGTTTGCAGTTACCGTGCTCTTTCCAACTCCGCCCTTTCCGCTGATCACAGCTATCTTGTGCCTCACTTTTGCCATCTTTTCCCTGATCTTTCTGTCCTGCTCTTCGATTATCTTCTTTCTGTCTTCCATCTATTAATCCCCCTCGCATTCGGCCTCAGTTATTGGCTGGAGTTTTCCGGCCATGAATGCAGAAATGACCTCTCTCACCGATTTGCCTTCAGCCTTATAAATTTTTACCCTATTTTTCAGCTTTGCCAGAGCTCCCGCTCCGATTTGATATACTATTAAGACTTCGGGTTTTAGATCGAGAATTTTCTGCGATACTCTCCTGCCACGACCGCCAATTTCTTCATGCTCAACGTTTCTTTCAAAGCTTATCTTAGTCTCGCCATCCAAATCAACAACAGCAAAAAAATTTGCCCTACCAAAATGTCTGCTTAATTTTGCATCAGTTCCGTTCGTGTCCTCTACCGGAATCACTATCCTCATTCAGACTCCCCTTTCTTCAGCTCTTCCAGCCTCTTTTCAACTTCTCTCAGTTCCTCCTCGATGCTAGCCTTTTCATCCTCAAGCTCCTTTTTGTATTCTTCCAGTGCTGAAATTTCCTCGCTTCTTGACAAACTTGCTATTCTTGGATATCTCAGCCGGAGAGCCCTAGGTGAGAGACGAGAAGTGAAATAAGCCCAGCATGCGCCTCTTCCGAACAGCCATCCAGGTCTTTCCCAAGGCGGCAGATGAGAGAAGGGTCCGAATCCCGGCCAAATTCCTGCCTTCCACCATCTTCTTCTAGGCATAGCATCACCTCCTATTTTGTGCTTATGCACAAATTTTTGGCAAGATATTTAAGCTTTTGCACAAATTCGTGACGTGTGGCAGAAGAGGCACAGGTGCGGAAAACGAGGTAGGTGCCCGAAACCTGTAATGCTGAGCTCGACCCCCGTGATTCAGAGCTTTATTCCAAACCCAATGCTGAATCCGGAGCCTGTTATTCTCGACCCAGCGGAACTCGAAGCTATAAGGCTGATAGATCTTGAGGGCCTTTCTCAGGAGGAGGCAGGGGAAAGAATGGGCGTTTCAAGGGGAACGGTTTGGAGGCTGCTTAAGAACGGCAGGAGAAAGGTTGCCACGGCCCTGAGTGAGGGTAGGGCAATTGCGGTTTTTTCAGCCCCTGAGGAACTAAATAAAGGTGAAGATTAAATCCTTTCGACGATCATCGCCATTCCCATCCCTCCGCCCACGCATAGCGTTGCGAGTCCGTAGTCCACCGCTCTGCGCTCCATTTCATGTATCAAAGTCGTTAGAATTCTTGCTCCCGTGGCTCCAATCGGATGGCCGAGGGATATTCCGCTTCCGTTAACGTTCGTGATGTTCCAGTCCAGTCCGAGCTCTTTTATGCATGCCAAAGCCTGTGCTGCAAAGGCCTCGTTAAGCTCTATCAGTCCTATTTCGCTCAGCTTCATGTGCGCCTTCGAAAGCACTTTTCTCACCGCAACTATGGGTCCGAGGCCCATGTAGGCCGGATCTACGGCTCCCGAAGCGTAGGCGACGATTTTAGCCTTTGGAACCAGCCCGATTTCTTTTGCGCTCCTCTCATCAGCTAAAAGCAATGCAGATGCTCCGTCGTTAACTCCGCTTGCATTTCCGGCAGTAACAGTACCATTCTTCTTGAAAACCGGAGGCAGAGCTGCGAGTTTTTCAAGACTCGTATCCCTTCTCGGGTGTTCATCAATTTCGTGCCTCATTATTTCCCTCTTCTGCCTTATTTCGACGGGTATTATTTCTTCCCTGAATTTTCCCTCATCCGTTGCCCTTACAGCTCTCATGTGACTTTCATACGCGATCCTGTCCTGTTCCTCCCTCGTTATCCCGTATAGCTCTGCGATATTCTCTGCTGTAAATCCCATGTGATAGCCGTAGAACTTCTCCCACAGCCCGTCAAAAACCATCAGGTCCAGGATCTCGTCAAAAGCGTTTACGGACATTCTGTAGCCCCATCTCGCCTTCCTCAATGCGTACGGAGCGTTGCTCATGCTTTCCATTCCCCCGGCGATCGCGAACTTTGCATTTCCGGAATCGATACTCTGGGCTGCCAAGGCCACCGCCTTAAGGCCGCTGGCGCAGACCTTGTTCACGGTAAAAGCCGGGACCTCCTTAGGAATTCCAGCGTAGATCAAGGCCTGTCTTGCGGGATTCTGTCCCTGCGCGGCCTGCAGAACATTTCCGAATATAACTTCGTCGATTGGAACCTCAACTCCATCGTAGTCGAATGCCTTTTCAAGCTCGATCTTTCCCTTTGGGAGCTTGCTTGGATAGAACTCCAGCGACTCCCTTGTAGGGACTGGCTTTATGGCGAGCTTTTTTAGTAGACCCCTTACAACTATTGAACCCAGTTCATAGGCCTGGAAATCCTTTAAAATTCCGCCAAATCTTCCAACGGGGGTTCTGACACCCTCGACAATAACAGCCATGAAAAAAGGATTCTCGGTAAGTTAAAAGCTTTGTCATTTTTACAATTTTTAATTTTTAATGCTTTTTTGAGCTTCGATAAGCTTAAAAATTTCCCTGATAAGCGAAGATGTGCAGAGAAACATAGCGATCTACGGAAAGGGTGGAATAGGGAAATCGACCGTTTCAAGCCATCTGGCTGCTTTTTGGGGGCTGAACGGACTGAAGGTTGCACTGATAGGATGTGATCCGAAAAGAGATACCACTCTTCTGCTGACCGGTAACAGAAGGATAAAACCTGTGCTGCAGGCTTTAAAGAACGGCGAGAATCTTCAGGAATGCTTTTTCAGGGGTTATGCGAATGTCCTTTGTTCGGAAATCGGCGGGCCTGAGCCGGGTGTAGGATGTGCAGGGCGCGGGCTTCTTTTGGCTTTTGAAGTAATAGACCGCCTAGGAGTTTTGCGGGATACAGAGATCGTTCTTTACGATGTTCCCGGCGATGTTGTATGCGGGGGCTTTGTGGTGCCGATGAAGAGGGATAGCGAGGTATACATCGTTACCTCTGGGGAATACCTCTCAATTTACGCATGCACTTCTCTCCACCAACCGCCCCGGTTTCCAAGGCCTTCTGGATTCCCTGCAGGTTCACAGCCACGGATCTCTGCACTCTCTTTATTTTATGCTCTCTATGGCAGGGTTGAACAATGGGCTAATCGCTTCGAGTGGCACTTCCGATTCAAGCAACTTTCCTTTGTCGTCATAAAGGTCTATTTTGTCCTTATATTTCATAAATCCACCCCTTTTTTTAATTCGTCTCGCTTTCTGCATTATCATGGCTGCACACTAGTTTAAATACTTTCTTATTTTTTCCAGCCATTAAAAAGACTATAATTTAAAATTCAGAAGTTTAATTCTTTATTTTCGTTTTAAATTAAATTGAATTGTCAACACAAAAAGGGCTGAATTTCAAAAACCTTTTTAAGCCAAGCCTGAATTAAGGCCAATGGCTGATTTAGATCTAGAAAAGATCGTTGCCGAACTGCGAAGCTGGCCAGGTTTGGTAAGGAAAAAATTCGCAGGAAAGCTTGCGGAACTTGTTGATGAATTTTTTGGGGAAGATGCGGGTTACTTCACCCTTGACGATCACGAGGTCGTTTTCACGGTAGATGGAATCTGGCACAGGGTTCTGGAGGAAGATCTTTACTGGGGGGGGTTTATATCCATACTCGTAAATGTCCACGATGTTTATGCAATGGGGGCAAGGGCAAGATATGCGGTCAACGTGATCTCTGTTAGGGACACAAATGCGTTGGAGAGCATCAAGAGAGGTATGCTTGACGCGGCTCAAAAGTACGGAATCAAGATCCTGAAAGGCCACGTGCATCCCGATGCACCCTTCAACTCTGTAGAAGTGGCTATGATCGGTTTTGCAAAAAAAGGCTGCTTGATAAAATCCAATACTGCAAGAGAGGGGGACAGCATCATTGTTGCCGTCGACACCTTGGGCAAACCGCATGGAAGGCTGATCTTCAACTTCGATTCGACAGACAAGCCTGCAGAGGTTTTGAGAAGACAGTTTGAGTCAATGGTTGTTCTTGCTGAAAACAGACTCGTGAGTGCGGGCAAGGATTTGAGCAATGCAGGAATAATAGGAACGATTGCAATGATGCTTGAGGTGAGCAAAAAGGGAGCAACCGTGGAACTTGAAAAGATCCCAAAGCCCGGAAACGTAGATATGGTACAGTGGTTAAAGAGCTATCCAGCTTGCGGATTTTGCGTGGCTTCAGATCAGCCCGAAGAGGTAAAGAAGGTGTTTGAGGCCCACGGTCTTAAAGCCGAAGTAGTCGGGGAAGTTAATTCCTCTAAGGTCCTTGATTTGAAATACAAGGGCGCCATAAAGACTTTCTACGATTTTAGAAAGGAGAGCGTTTTGGGCCTGTTTTAACTTTTTGCGTATTCTTTGCACTTTTCAAGAAATCTCTTTGCGTTTTTCTGCTGCAAAAGGCTGTGCATGTAGCTTGCTAAGCATTCGTGGGTAATAACTCCGTCATGAATTCCATCAATTCCAAAACCTCTTTCCATTTCGTATGCATATTTGGTGTCGCCGTCTACTTCGAGATATGAATAGTGAAATTCATGACCCAGAAGGATCGCTCCTTTTCCTGACAGAACGTTGTCCTCTAAAACCCTAGCTTTTGTATATCCTAGGAATCTTCTAGAAATATCGAAAACGGCTTCTGCAGAGATAACCCCTGCCCCTTCAAACTTTCTTCCGCTTACAACGAGCTTCTTGCAAAGAAACATCAGCCCACCGCACTCAGCGTAAGCCGGGCAATCATCCTCGATCTTTTTCTTGAGGGAGCTCATTGAATCCCTGTTGAACTCGCTTGCAAATATCTCGGGATATCCTCCGCCTATTAGAATTCCGTCAGCGTCTTCAGGGAAATCGGGCTCTAATGGGCTGAAAAATGAAAAATCCGCTCCCATGGATTTGAGAAGGTCGAGATTTTGGACATAGTAGAAGTTAAAGGACTTGTCGAGAGCGACAGCAACTTTGGCATCTATATCTTTTTCTATAATTTTTCTCTCAACTTCCGGGAGTTCTTCCGCTTTTTCGGCAATTTCCAAGAGCTTTTCGAGGTCGATTCTCTCATTAACGACTTCAGCCCATTTATCTATCTTATCCTCCACTTCTTTCTCGATTTCTTCCACCGTGATGAGCCCAAGATGTCTCATTCCGATTTCAAGCTCCTTTTTTCGGGGAATGGATCCCAGAACTCTGATCCCCGCAAGCTCTTCCACGGCTTTTCTTGCTTTCAGTTCGTGTATTTCTCCTCTCGACGAATTCAGGATCACCCCTCTGATATCAGCGTTAAAAAGATCGGCGAATCCCTTTACAATTGCAGCCGTGCCCATGTTCAGACCCCGAATGTCAACTACGAGCAATATAGGTGCTTTGATGATTTTAGCCACGGAGAAAGTGCTGCCCTTCAGGCTTAGAGGATCCGAGGAGTCGTAAAGACTTCTCACACCCTCAACAATCGCCAAATCCGCGCCCTCGCAGTAATACTCAAAGTCTCTCAGAATCTCTTCTTCGCTCATCAGCCATGAATCCAAATTGACGGCTTTGCGGCCTGAGGCAATCGCGAGATATTTCGGGTCTATGAAGTCCGGCCCAACCTTAAAAGTCTGAACTTTGTAGCCCCTTTTTCTCAAGGCTCTTGCAATACCGCACGCAAGCATCGTTTTCCCGCTTCCGCTGTTTGACGCAGATATTACTATTCTCGGGATCCGCATACTTCTCTAATCGCATTGCCCAAATGCGATCTAACAATCCTTCTTCTTCCAAGAACGCTGACATGCGCCCCCTCCTCGTTTATAGCCCTTGTGTATCCGAGTTCCCTGAGCCTGGTCATTGTTCTTTCTCCTGAAGACACTCCGACGGAGTAATCGAATTTTTTCGGATTTAAGGCCTGCGGTATCCCCAGAATGACCGCTGAATGGCAATCGAATTCCTCGGAAAGTTCCAGTGCTTTTTCTGCCGAGTAGGCGTACTCGTCAAGGGAACCGCTGAATCTGTCGATTTCGATTCCATTCTCTTTTAGTTCATTTGAGATGTTCTTGGCATCTTCCCGAACCTTTGGCAACCCCCTGCCATCTTCGAGGTTCGCAATAACGGCAAATTCACCGCCAAGCTGATTTTTTGCGGAATTTATTGCGAGTATGATGTCCGCGTAAAGGTATGCGGTTTCTTTTTTTGCATTCAGGATAACTAGCAACCCCTCTTTCAGCTTCTCGACGAGTTCTTTTGCAACCTTCCCGAAGTCATCACCCTCGCTTGGGGCTATGTAGCCGGGAATCGCAACTCCGCGCTCTCTCTCAACTTTGCTTGCCATCCTTAGGATTCTGATCTGCCTTTCAAGCTCTATGCTGTCAATTATACCGCATTTGAACGCAGATTCCAGAATTCTAATCGCTCCCTCGGTGTTATCTCCGCATCCGGAAACATTCGCGCAGACAACCTTCGCAGGAAGCTTTGCTTCTGAAACCTCTGCTTCCAGATCCTCGCCTATTATGGTCGTACAGCAGGTTCCGACAACTCCGATTATCTCCGGTCTGAAGTCACTGTAAACAGCTTCGAGCACCTCCAAAAGCTTCTGCTTACCTCCGAGAACAACGTCGAAGTCGTTCATTGAAGTGGTAAAGATCTTGACGCCATCTTTCTCCAGAAGTCTCAGGGCTCTGAAATTGCATCCAGGGGGTCCGTGCAAAACGATGTGCCTGCAGTTGATGTCTCTAAGTGAGTAAAAGCGCTGCGGCTATTGGATTTGGTCGCGGATGGACTGCGTAAGGCAGACTTTTAAGCCTCATTGCTGAAAAATAGAATTAGGGGATTATTAAACCTTGCTGAAAGCCTTTCTACCTCATTTTTACTTAAATTTTCAACGAATTCCCCTTGGATTCCCAGCTCTGCAAGCCTTCTGCCGAGCGCTCCGGAAAGAATTATGAGGTCTATATTCCTCTTCTCCAGTTCTTCGCTAAGTCTTGGCGTGTCGATAATTTCGCAGACAGCCCTTTCCGAGCCGGAAAAAACCGCCACGATCCCGTCGGCCTTAACGCCTTTGAGAGATATCGCCTCATCTATCGCGCTCAGCATTGCGGTAACGTTAACTCCGCGGTTTGAGCAGTTGACAAAAATACCCCTTTCCGTTTTCTCTGCCAGAGCCCTACCTTTGACTCCTTTAAAACCCTCAATAGACTTGCACGCCTCCTCAACTTCCAGCCCCAATGAGGCAGCGGCAGTAAGAGCTCCAAGCGCGTTTAGAATCTGAAATCTTCCAAAAAGATTCTGCTGGAGCTTGAAACCGAATTGGCAATTTACTTCTCCTCCCGATACTTTGGAAAGGTGCTCAATAACACCCTCAACTTTTTCTCCTATTCTCTTCACCTTTACTTCCTGCCCACTTTCGATTCCGTAAACGTTGGATCTACCAAAAAATACGTGAGCGAATCTTCTTGCGATGTTGTCTCCGTTCAGCACTAAGATTCCGTTTTTCATGTTTATCGCCATCTGGAGCTTGCTGTTAAATGCGTTCCTGAAGAAGGATGCCCTGTAGTTCTCGTAGATTCCGGCAAGAACCCCTATGTCTCCGGCCCCAGTCCCGCCGAGTGAAATCTCGAATACTGCGTAGTCAAGATCGTAATTTTCTGAAAGCCTGAAGGCCTTGAGCACGTTAGCGGGTGTTATGCTCAGCCCCTTTCCTAGCAAAAATTCTCCAGAATCCTTTAAAATCCTCGTACTCAGGCTGTCATGGATCAGGACCGTTCCGCCAGAATCACAAATGATCTTTGCTAAAATGTTTGCAGTGGTCGTCTTTCCGTTTGTTCCTGTTATCTCGACTATCTTTAAAGAACCCTTCATTTCCGAAACTATGATACCTACAGCCCTTGAATGGCTAATGACCGGCACTCCAAGCTCTAAAGCGTAACTGAAAAGCTTCATGGTTGGGTCGGCATGCTGGACGATGATTGCATCGTATTCCTCAACCTTCAGATCCTTTTCGTCGGAGAATACTTTAATCCCTCTTGAGTTCAGAAAATCGATTTCTTCTTTCTTCAGCGTCCTGTGATTGTCGAGTGCATGCACTTCACAGCCCCTTTTAAGCAGTTCCTCGCATAAGACTTTTCCTCCATGCGTCATGTCGACTACAAGGGCTTTGCAGTCTGTCAGCGGCCGCATGAAAAGAATGGGGAATATGCGATAAAAGACTTCTGATCAGCTCTGGATTAGCCTGAATATTTTTGCTCTCAGGTCTATGAATTCCTTTGAGAATCTGTCTCTGGGTCTCTCCATTTTGACCTCTGCAAGATCGAGGAGCTTTGCAGGTCTCTTGGAGAGAACAACGACTCTGTCCGCCATGTAAACAGCTTCCTCTATGTTGTGGGTCACGTATATGATTGTTTTTTTCATTTCACTCCATATCCGAACAAGTTCTGATTGCATTACGTTTCTTGTCTGGGCATCGAGAGCGCTCAGCGGCTCATCCATCAAAAGTATCTCGGGCTCACAGACTAAGGCTCTTGCAAGGGCAACACGCTGTCTCATGCCTCCAGAAAGCTCATGAGGATAGGATCTCTCAAAACCTTCCAGTCCCACAAGCTTTATGAACCTATTAGCCTTTTCTAATGCCTCCTCTTTTGGTATATTCCGAATTTCAAGCCCGAAGAGAATGTTTCCAATTACATTTCTCCAGGGGAACAGTGCGTAGTCCTGAAATACCATCGCCCTGTCCTGCCCGGGACCCTTTATGGGCTTTCCTCTGAGAAGAACCTCTCCTTCATCCTGCTTTTCCAGGCCGGCAATTATCCTGAGCAGAGTAGTTTTTCCGCAACCGCTCGGACCGACAATGCCTATAAATTCCCCCTCCTTTACGTCAAAGCTGATACCATCGAGTACCAATAGCTTCTTTCCTTCGCTGTTGAACCATTTCCGAACGTCTTTGATCTGCAGGATTTCACTCAACCACGAATCCCCTCCTCCATTTCAGAAGGCGGTTCTCCGTTCCCCTGTATAGCCTGTCAAGGATTAGCCCGATAATACCGATGGCCAGCATGTATGATATAACCACATCCGGAGAATGATAAAGCCTTGCAAGCTGTATTTTGTAACCCAAACCGTATTGAGATACTCCAAAAAGCTCCGCGGCAACCACGCACATCCAGGCTACGCCGGAGCCAACCCTCAAGCCGTTAAAGAATGCTGGCATCGAAGCCGGAATTATCACCCTCTTCAGCAATATAGCTGTCTTAGTCGCTCCGAGTGTCATCGCTGCTTCTACGTATTTTTTCTCAACCGAAGAGACGCCGTACATAGTATTAAGAAGGATCGGAAATACGGCTCCTATGAATATGATGAATGCTGCGGCTGTATGCGTTAGCTTCAACAGAAGGATCGCTATAGGGATCCAGGCTATTGGCGGGATGGGTCTGATAAGCTCTATGACTGGATAGAGAAACTTCTCAACCTTCTTTGACCATCCAGCAATGAGCCCCAAGGAAAAACCGATGAGGATTGCAATAGAAAAGCCGTAAAGGTAGTGGTAAAGGCTATAAAGCATGTCCAAAGGCATGGAAAAGCCTGTTTCGGCGAATTTTGGATCTCCGATGACCAGCTGAACAAAAGTTACCAGAACCTTTGAGGGCGGAGACAAAATGAAAGGATTTTTAACAAATATCCAGTAATATGCTTCCCATAGGGCCAAAAAAAGCCCAATTGAGGCAAAGAAAATAAAAAAGTCTTTTACTCTTTCGAGTCTCATTTCAAACCCAACTCGGATTTAATCTTGGGCACCAGTTTCAATGCCTCCTCGTAAAGGCTGGAATCAACGACTTCGGAAGGATTGACCCTAACAGGATTTCCTGAAGTATCCTTCGTGATCTTGAGCTGGAACTGGGCGTCGCAGAGCATATCAAGCCCTTTTATCCAATCTTCATTTCTCGGATCTGTCTGAAGATTCGTCGTTCCGGGGAACATATCTGCAACACTCTCGTTGATATTCAGCCACTTTATAAGAATTGCTTTTATTTCTCCCTTGTTTTTCGGATCTTTCGCGTATTCGCTCGCAATTATATGCAATGCGAGGAACTTTACTGCGAGCTCTCTGTTCTCCCTCATGAAATCTCCACGCATTAAGACCACGCAGCAAGGATGGCTGGGAACGAGCTGTGAAGAGTTAACCACGATCTTGCCGTAACCTTCGATCTCAGCAACGTAAGGACTCGGGTCGGGGAAGAATCCGAAGTCGATATCCCTGGCTTTGAGAGCTTCTCTGATCTCTTCAGGTCCTCCGGATTTAACTTCAACCTTCGATACATCCACTCCGTTATCTTTAAGCCATTTCATCAGCACCGTGTGCTGAATGGAGCCGGGCGGATAAGTCATAATCTTTTTACCCTCGAACGACTTGGGGCCTGTGTAATTAACCCCGGGCGCTGCGACTATGGAAGAGCCCTCGGTGTTTGCAACGGCAACTATTTTTGCATCGAAACCCTTCGAAAGCAGCGAAAGCGGCGGGGCTGCGCCGACATAAGCTATTTGGTGTTCTTTGGCAGCGAAAGCCTCCATTTGCGGTGGACCTGAAGGGAACGGGGTTGCAGAAATTTTCGCTACGAGAACCTTCTCATCCCATCCCTTCTCTATTATTACGAAAAGCGCTGTATGGTGCCAGCTTGGCTGGTAACTAACTTTTATTTCATTCAGCTTCGGTTCTGATGGTTTCTCTTGTGAAACGCAGAAGGCAAATGCTACTAGCAACGCAGAAAACGCGAGCAGCAAGTAGGTTCGCCCCCTCATTATTCTCACCTCAGATATTCACCGAGTGATGCAACGTTATAACTTTTTCCATTTTTGCCATACAGATATCCTAAATGAGAAAATTTTAAATTTCCGATTTCCTATTAATATCAATTTTTTGGACATTTGGATTATTGAGCGGTTCTATGCCCTAAAGGGCGAAGCTTCCTTTAAGGGCGGTTCGGTTCCCTCTATATCTGTTCGAGGCCACTGTGCAAGAAAAATTGGATAAGCTTGCAGGATTTCAGAAAACCGGATTGGAAAAAATGGCTAGAATTCACTGCTGAGGAATTTGATGACTATGCGGAAAGAAATACTGGAAAAATTTCGATACTCTAACAGAACCAAGAAGCTTTTCGGTTTCTCCGGAAAATTCTAGGAAATAGCATAATGCTGCACACCTCGGGTACGTCTGGGAAGCCCAAGTACTATTTGTTGAGTGAGATCGCACTAAAAAAATAATTGGATGCCAGGCATAAGTATTCTATTCTATGGTGAGTATAATTTCATTCTATAGCCTCTAAATTCCTAGAAAGGCAAAAATTTATTAGTTTGTTGCCTTAGTGCATGTGTGGATGTGAACAGCATGATCTCCTCTCTGATTCTGAATGAGAATTTTAGTGAGGAGTTGGAGAACATCGTAAAGAAAAGGTTGAGGATGAGGAGAAGGAAATTCCGAGAGCCTATGTCGACACGGCTGAATACATGGCAGTGCTGGAAAGGATAAAGAAAGTGGAAGAGAAAGTGGAGTTCTTCCAGGCTGAAGTTGCACAGCAGGTAGGCAAGAAAGTTGGCAGGGATCTCGGAATACTTTACGGGCTTGTTTTAGCCCTGATTTTGGTAATTATATACCTTTTGCTTAAGGTGCCTTGGAGGTGAGAATGTGTTCAAATTTGAGAAGGAACAGAAGGTGTTTGAGTTTGGAAAGATAAAGGTTGGCGGTCAGCCGGGCGAACATCCGCCCGTGTTAGCCGGAACGATCTTTTACAAGGGGCACAAGATCGTAAGCGATGATCACAAGGGAATTTTTGACAAGGATAAGGCTGAGGAGCTGTGGAAGATGCAGCAGGAGTTCTCGGATCTCACTGGGATTCCATGCATGCTTCAGATAGTCGGAGAGTCGAGCGAAGCCATGCAGAAGTACATAGAGTGGTTTGCAAACGTCTCAGACGCTCCTTTCCTGATAGACTCAACAGACCCCAATGTTAGGATCGCTGGTGCAAAATTCGCAACCGAAATAGGTGTTCATAGCAGGGCGATTTACAACTCGATAAATCCAAGCCTTACACCACAGGAGGTTGAGGCTCTAAAGCACAGCAAGGTTGACTCTGCAATTGTGCTGGCTTTCAATCCAACGGATAACACGGTGAAGGGCAGGCTGGATATACTGCAGAAGGGAGGAGCCGGGCTATCGAAAGGACTTCTGGACATTGCAGCGGAATGCGGAATAAAGAAGACTCTGATCGATGTTGCTGCTACCCCTCTTGGAGCGGGGGCGGGAGCAACATTCAAATCTGTAATGGCGGTAAAGGCAAAGCTTGGCCTTCCTGCTGGCGGTGCACCGCACAACATTCCTTCAGCCTGGCTGTGGATAAAGAAGCTAAAGAAAGAGAGGAAAGAAGTCTTTCCACCTGCAGACATAGGCTCGAATCTGATAATGCAAATACTCGGTGCTGACTTTCTGCTCTACGGACCCATTGAGAACGCTCCAATGATATTTCCGAGCACGGCCATGGTTAGCATAATCGTCGCCGAAGCCGTTTCGGAGCTTGGGATATCCGTTCAGGCGGAGACCCACCCGATAAAGAAGCTTGTCTAGGGTGCAGGGATGGAAGACGCAGTGGCCCTGCTCATAGGACATGGAAGCAAACTCGAAATTCAGAAGAAGATGATTGAGAGGCTTGCGGAGAGCGTAAAAAACAGAGGAGTTTTCGCAGATGTATTCTATGCCTTCATGAACGTTAACAGGCCAACTATAAGGGAGGCTATGACCGAAATAGTTAAAAAAGGCTATAGAAAGGTCATAGCCATCCCCGTATTTCTTTCTGAGGGTGTGCACACGACAGAGGATATACCCAGTGAACTCGGGCTAAAGAACGGACAGCGAGAGGGAATTGTAGACTTCTACGGAGCGAAAGTAAAAGTTTTATACGCAAGAACGATCGGTTTCGATGAAAGAATTGCCGATATCCTTGTAGAAAGGGGGAAGGAAGCGGTTGGGACTTCAAAGGAATTTTCCCAATAGCGTTATCTTTTTTGAAACCTTCAATTTTTGTGGGGTGATATCATGAACGAAGTTAAAGAAATTCCTAGCTCAGATTGGGACTTGCAAAGGTACCTGTACACTAGGGACATTTCCAGCGCTCCTGTGATAAGCTTGCTTTTAAAGCGGGTTGATGTTATATATCAGCCCAGGGATGAGAGAGAAGTTCTGGAGGTTTTAAGGATAGCAAAAGAAGAGGGCGCAACCGTGGTCCCTCGAGGTGCGGGTACTTCAGGCTACGGCGGAGTTTTACCGCCTAAGGACATAGCCATGTTTAGATTATCGGGCAGAAAGACGATAATGATAGACTTCACAAGAATGGATGATTTTGAGATCGATGAGGAGAACCAGATTATTAAATGCTCCCCGGGAGCGGTTTGGTGGGAAATAGAAAAGAAGCTGAACAAGAAAAACCTCACCTTGAGGGTTTATCCAACAAGCGCCCCCTCCTCGACTGTTGCAGGCTGGATTGCACAGGGCGGTTACGGTGTTGGGAGCCTCAAATACGGCGGAATTGCGGATAACGTTGAGAAGCTCAGAATTGCTGATTTTAGCGGTGTCAGGGAAGTTTCGGGAAATGAGCTGAAGTATTATTTGGGCATGGAGGGAATAACGGGGATAATAACAAAAGCCTGGGTAAAAGTGAAGGAAATGGAGGACATGAACTACTACGGTTTCCACGTGTCGGCCCGTGAGGCAAACAAGATAGTATTTGCAGGAGACCATTACGCGGGACTCTTCCTAGATGCAGGATATGTCAAGCTGAAAAACGAATCTTTTGGAACGGATATGCCCGAAAAGGACGTTCTGATGGTGGCAACCACGGAAAAGCTAGATGGAGATGAAGGTTTGGGAGAGGAGATCTGGGAGAAAAGATTTTATCCAATGAGAGTCAGAAGACTGGGCCCAGGATTGGTTGCTGCTGAAAATGTCCTTCCTGCAGATTCAATCCCGGCCTATCTCAACAGGCTGAAGAAAATGATAAAGAAGCCACATGGAAGCGAGGTCTGGTATTCAAAAGGAAAAAAGGGTGCAGTGTTGACTTTCATACCATCAGATGAAAGAAAGTTTCTTGAATACGTTTTGACGTGGTTTAATAGCATAAGAGCCCTCAAAACCGCTAAGAAAATGAGAGGTGTTCCCTACTCCACGGGGTTCTATCTCAGCTGCGAGGCAAAGACGGTTCTAGGGAAGGACCTCGATGAAATCATGAAATTCAAGAAAGTGGTTGATCCGAAAAATCAGCTAAACCCCGAAAAGGTTCTTCCGAAAGGTGCAATGGCCTGGGCGATGAAAATTACCCAGAAGGTGATACCATGAAGCTCGAGAAGGAGTTAGAAGAAATGCTCCATGCATGCGCACAGTGCTTCTACTGCAGAGTCTGCCCGGCTTTTCAATCGATCAAGTGGGAAAGCGTATCACCCAGGGGAAGAGTTTACATGCTTAAAGGGCTAAAGAACAAGAAGATAAAGCTCGAACCGAAACTTGTTGAGGACTTTTACAGGTGCACAACCTGCGGGGCCTGTGAGGAGCAGTGCCAGACGGCGCTGCATCTTGTCGAACTTTGGGAGATGGCAAGAGCAGAGATGGTCAAGGAAGGTTTAGCTCCCTTGCCTGCGCACAAAAAGCTTAGAGAGCTTGCACTGCAGACTGACAACCCCTACGGTGAGCCGAAGGAGAAAAGGGAGGATTGGATCAAGGGATACAAATACGAGGAGAATGCAGAAATAATGTATTTTGCAGGCTGCACTGCAAGTTTCGGAACCGAGGGAAGTTATAAAGGCGATTGGTGCGGAGCTAATAGAGATGGAGAGAAACAGAGGCGAGTCTTTCTGCTGCGGATCAGGTGGCGGGGTTAAATCTCAGTTCAAGGATCTCGCTGGAGCTATGGGCAAAAACAGAATTCAGGAAGCAAAGGAAACTGGGGCAGAGTATCTCGTTTCATGCTGCCCCTTCTGCAAGTACCATCTGAAGCAGATGGCAGATGAACAGGGGATACAATTGAAGGTAGTCGACCTCGTGGAATTGGTCAAAAATCTCGCCGTGAAGGGAGAATACAAGGGAGAGGACATAAGATGCGCTTAATTTTTAATTTTTGGTGGTTAAAATGGAGATTTCCGAGCTGAGAAGTAAGGCCAAGGAGCTCAGGGAAATTCTTGGTCTTAGGGGCTATCCCGTAGGCGTAAAAATCTCACCCAAACGTCTGGATGTTGACGCTAAAAGGCTTAAGGGCTACAGATACTGCCAAGCATTAATGCAGGCCAGAAAAGGAGAACATGTGCTTTTGGGCAAAGAAGAAATCGGCTGCGCTGCTTCAGCAGCTGTGTTTGGATTTAAGGAACTTCCTGAAGGATTCAAAACCGGTGAACACACCCTGAAGATTGGAATAGCCAAAGACCCTTCCATAGGAAGCAAAATCTACGCCGAAGTTGAGTCTTTCAGGCCCGGAGAAATCGAGGATCTGTACCTCTTCCCCCTCGAGATAGCGATTATGGAGCCCGACGTTGTAATAATTGAGGATCAGCCTGAAAGGCTGATGTGGATCCTCCTCGCATGTGTGAATGCGAACAGGGGGGAAAGAATTGAAACGAATTCAGCCGTGATGAGGGCAACGTGCCTCGACTGCACGGCAATCCCCTACAAGAGGCAAAAAGTAAACCTCAGCCTCGGCTGCTTCGGTTGCAGGATGGCCACCGATATAGCCGATGATGAAGCCCTGATCGGATTTCCGTACAAGCTCTTTGAAGATGTTTTCGACTACGTGAAGTACTTCTCGCAAAATGCCATGCCGAGCGCAAGGGATAAAAAGGCATACAAGGCACTAAAAGCAAGAGAGGGCTGAGAATGAAGGATGAAACCTGGGAAAAGGTTGGCAGTAAGTTTGCCCATCTGACTTCTGCCCATCCATGCTACAGCCACGAGGCTCACTTCAAGTTCGCAAGAATTCATCTGCCCGTCGCTCCGAGATGCAACATTCAGTGCGGTTACCGCACAAGGAAGATAGACAAGTGTGAGTACCGTCCGGGTGTTTCTGCATGCATAGTTAATGCGGAGGAAGCCCTGAAGAGAGTGGAGGAGGCCAGGAAGAATTATCCCCTAAAGGTTGTCGGAATTGCCGGGCCGGGAGAAGTTCTTGCAAACGAGGAATCTTTCAGAACCCTTAAGCTGGTTCACGAGAAATATCCTGAGCTAATACTCTGCATAGCCACCAACGGACTTCTATTGGCAGAAAAAGCAGAGGAGCTCGACAGATTGAACGTAAAGACTGTTACTGTTACGATCAACGCCATAAACCCAGAAATAGGTGCAAAGATTTACGAATGGGTTGATTACGGCGGAAAAAGACTTAAAGGAGTGGAGGCTGCAAAGTTCCTCATAGAGAAACAGCTTCCGCTTCCGCTCCTGCCTATGAAGCCAACGATTTCGCCCCTTCTTATTGAGAAAGACACATTTTTCATATCGAGCGTTTGACCGCCAGGAACTACATAGTATCTCTTTCTGACGTTTTCAAGTCTAACTACCTCTCCTCCTATCCTCCTCCTCTTCATTATTGGCGGTTCAAGCTCCTTCAGGAATTTGGAGATCATCTCTTCAGCATCTCCTTCGTCAACAATTTTTCCCCTGTCCAGAAGCACGACCTTGGTTGCAAGCTCCCTGTGAATTTCGGGCATGTGGGATGAGAACAGCACGGTCATTCCAAGTTCCTGATTCACCCTTTTTATCGTTTCTATCGCCTTTTTTCTGGTTTCGGGACATGTCATTGTTCCGAATTCATCAAGAAGCAGAATTGAGGGTTTTTTAGCAAGCTGCCTTGCAAGAATAACCTCTGCTTCTCGCCACCGCTCAGTATTTCGGCCCAGCATTCAGCCTTGTGCTTTAGATCGACTATCTCCAAGAGCTTCATTGCCTCCTCGTGAAGCTCCTCGTAGAGCACCTCATCCCAGTCAGGCAAAACCTCCTCGCCAAGCCTGGGATATGCAAGGGCCCTTATAACGTTCTCGACAACCTTCTCACTCCAAAGTCCAAAGGATCGCTGAAGATGTATTGCCGTTCTCTCCATGACACTTCTGAAATCCCCCCTCGTGGATTCTGGTGTAAGCCGGATCCCGTCTACTACGACCTCGCCCTCATCGAACCTCTCGGCACCCCTGAGAATTCTTAGCAGAGTTGTCTTTCCGCTCCCGCTTTTTCCGAGAAGTCCAACTAATTCTCCCCTTTTAACCTCGAGGTGATCCAATTCAAGCGCCTTCAGAGTTTTTCCGCTGCTGAGGGTATAGTTCTTGACGAGGCTGCGGACTTGGACGATCATAGCACCACCTACACCAGTGGTTTGGGCTGATTCTCGCTGAGATATGGGAGTGGTTTTGAGATTATAAGAATTCCATCTAGATCCTTGGCCCTTTCGAGCAGGGCCAGTTTGCCAAAATCGGAGATCGCCACAATTGGAATAGCCTCCCCGGCCTGGGCCTTTAAAACGCCCCTAAGTTTATCCCNCAAGCTTTTTGACGCACAGAGTGTGATTAGATCAAAAAGCAACGCATCCTCCAAGCNCCAATCGACTCCTGTAGTATGCACGGCGAACTTCAGAATTTTCACATCCCTGTTCTTCTCGATCTCCGCACAGGCCTTTGCCTCCTCTGGCGTGGTTAATGTGACCCCGATTTTTTTAAAGCCCTTGTCGACGGCAAAGAGCACCCCTTTGATCTGATCTATCTCGGCATTTTTGCTAACGACGAACCCTCCCTCTTTTTCTATCCTTTCGATCACTTCAGGGATCGGAGAAGTTCTGATAAGTCCCGAGATCCTGCCGCCAAGCCCCTGCACGAGCTTTGGATTTGATGTAACAACAGTTCCGGCACAATCTGCTGCGATTACGACCGCATCGAGAAAACTGCTTTTGAGGCAGCTGAAGAAGATCTCGGAAGTTCCGAAAGTTGCAAAGGTCCTCTCATCCAGAATTTTTCTCTTTGCCGTGAACAATCCGAAATTCTCCATCCTATAGCGCAGGTTTTTCACAACCTCATCCTTCGTTATTCTCTCCATTCCGTAGAGCTTCCTGAAAAGGGGGCAGTAACTGACCTTCGGTTCAGTAACCTCAACGATTTTGCCCTCCCTGACAACGGCCCTCGACTTTCCGAGCAGCTCCATCACGTGCTCGTCCAATTTACCACTCTATTCAAGCAGTAAAAGCCCGTAGAAAAGGATCTTATCGGTTGGAGAAGCAAGAACATCCAAATCGTAGCCCGCATTTCTTACGGTCTGGAAAACATCGATTCCTGCACCCTCCATAGCTGGCCTTACCTTGTGAGGAAACTTGCAGTAGCGCTTCGGATCCTGGTCGATGTTTTCAAGTTTTTCCGCAACGCATGGATCGCAGTAAGGACATGGCAGAGCATAGAGGGCAAAGGCCTTGTAGTAACCCGAGAGATATGCCACTCTCTCCATTTCGAACATCCTGTCATAGAATTCCTTCAGCGTTTCCATGAGAAAGTGGTGGATGTGCTCGGGAGGTCGTGAGTAGTCGGGTTTAGCTTCGAATCTTGCGATAACTGCCGTTTTGTAGCATTTGAGCAGTTTTCTGGTTTCTTCAACTGGGGGTACGAATGGGGGACAGTTTAAATGCTTCCCAAAAGCCTTGCATCCGAACATGCATTTCCATCTAACCCATTCCGATACTACTACGCTTTCCGTTGAGATTACCCTGAAATCTGGATTGATTTTGCGAAGCTCTTCCAGAAGCTTCTCTAAACTCCTTTTCATGGTCCTTCTATTTCTGCTGAATTGATAAGACTTGCTGGTTTTTTCGTGGATCACCGACAGAAATCAGAGGGATTCTTCGAAAATTAAATATTCCGGAATTTTAACATCGATCATGGAGGAGGCAAAGAAGGCCTATGATTTGGGAGTGAAATACGAGAAGGAGTATACCGGCTGCTCTCAAACAGTCATCGCAGCCATATTCGACGCCCTCGGGATCTGGAACGAAGATGTTTTTAAAGCCGGAAGCGGCCTGGCCGACGGTCTCGGGCTAACTGGAGATGGCAGCTGCGGGGCACTTGTTGGCGCTTCGATGGTGATAAGCTATCTGTTTCCCCGCGAAAGGAAGGATTTTTCCGCTATTCTGAAGCCAATGAAGGCCTATGCGCTCGTGAAGGAGTTGCACGATCGCTTTGTAGCTGAATACGGAAGCTGTCGATGCAGAGATGTTCAAATGAAACTCATGGGAAGAACCTTTAACCTATGGGATCGCAGGGAAATGAAAGAGGCAATCTCATTTGGAGTGATCGAGCACTGCTCTAAGGTTGTGGGGAACACTGCAAGGATGGCGGTCGAGTTGATCCTGCAGAATAAGGAATGAGAAGAGAAAGGATATATATCCGAAAACGAAGCAGGAGCTATGAAGGTGCTCGGAATTTGCGGTTCTCCGAGGAAGGGTGCAAACACCGAATTTGCACTGAATTTTACCCTAAATGAGCTGAAGGCGATGGGCTTCGAAACTGAAACTGTTCTGCTTTCCGAAAAGGAGGTTAAGTTCTGCAATCACTGCGGGAAATGCCTGGAGGGAAAAGGAGTGTCCAATAAAGGATGATGCAAAGGGAATATTCGAGAGAATGCTCTTGGCCGATGCAATAATAGTCGCCTCCCCCGTTTACTACGTGAGCGTTTCAGCCCAGCTCAAGGCTCTGTTTGACAGGAGCATAATGGTCCGCGGAAAGCTGAAAGGAAAGGCCGGTGGCGCGATCGCTGTCGGGCAGGTGAGAAACGGGGGGCAGGAAATGGTTTGCGAGCAGATTCGTCAGTGGATGCTCACGCATGAAATGAAGACCGTTCCGATGAGATTCGGCGGAATGCTTGTAGGATCCATGAAGGACTTCGAAGCCGTTAAAAGGGACGAAGCCGGCCTTAACAGCTGCAAGAACTTGGCAAAGAAGGTTGCAGAGGCTTTGCGATCAAAGTAACCATGTACCTCCATGAGAGAATAAGGGAAAGGGTAAAGAGAAAAAGGGTTGCCATCGGGCTTTACAGAGTTGACGAGACAAGCGAAGAGAGGATAATGAAGGCCGTTGAGCTGGCAGATTTTGCAGAAACAGTTGTGGTCGATCAGGGAGAAAGAACCGAAAAAGAGCTCTTCAAGCTCGTGGAAAGCGGTGAAGTCCATGCCATAGTCAGGGGGACTGCAAGGGCATCGAAGCTGCTGGAAGTTCTCAGGGTTAAGCACTATCCATTGAGGGTCGGGATTTTCGAGACCGCAAACGGCACCCTTTTCCTTTTGTCCCCTGTGGGGATAGATGAGGGCAAGAATGTTACGGAGAAGCTCAGGTTAATCGAATACTCAAAACAGCTGGCGGAACTTCTCGGAATTCCAAAAAAGGTTGCGGTGCTTGCCGGGGGAAGGTACGGAGATGTTGGAAGATATGAGATCGTGGATCGATCCCTTGCAGAGGCCGAGCTGGTTGCAAAGCTTTCCGGCGGAGAGAATCTGGAAATAAGAATTGAAGATGCGGTTGAGAAAGGTATCGTGATAGCTCCAGATGGTATCTCCGGAAATCTCATTTTCAGATCACTCTGCTATCTTGGCGGGGGGAAGGAGTACGGAGCGGTGTACTGCGGTTTACCGTACAGAATTGTGGACACGAGCAGGAATCAGACCGCTGAAGGATTTGCAAGAGCCATAGCCGTTGCGACACTACTTTAGAACGAAAATCGGATCGTCGTGACCCGGAATTATTATTTTGGCAATCTTTATGATTTTCTGCATGCTCTCCTTTGCCTTTTCGGCATTGGTGTGAAATCTCGGAATGACCCTTTTCTCGTAATTGTTTTTGGTCGGTATTGCGTCGCCTGCGACGACTATTGATTCGTCAAATACAACCGATATATGCCCGTCGAGGTGCCCCGGAGTTTCAATTATCCTGACCCTCTCGCCCAAGCTCTGGGGGCACGGTAAACAATGGGCCCCGGTTCTGGCGATTTCGAGAGGATGGGCGTAGATCTTTGCCTTAGAGAAGAGCTCATTTCCACCGCAGTGGTCGGGATGGAGATGCGTGTTTACTACGATACCGATATCGGATGGTTTCAGGCCAAGTTCTTTAAGGGCGAGCAGTATGGTTTCCTGATCCATTGCCAGCCCCGTGTCCACAACCATTGCTTGTTCGGCTAAAATCAGGCTAACTGAAGAGGAAGCGTAGACTATATCTCCGCTTTCTGCGAAAATGACTTTTCCTGGTTTTAGCAGGTAAAAGTCCTCGGCGATTCTTAGGGCCATCTGTTCAGAGTCATTTCGGGTTTAAAAATGCTTTTCATATCCTTTGGTCCTCGAAGGTTTTGTTTCGCATAATCTGAAAAAATCTCGGAATTCCATGAGAACTCAAGATAGGAAAAAGTTTAATAGTGATCAAGACAAGAAATTTTGGGTGAATGCATGGTGGAACATTCGGTTGGGAAATATTTTAGCGGAATGAATAACGCCAGTAGGAGGTGCTTTATGTGAGGACTTCTGAAGAGTATAGACAGGATCTTTTCAAAATGAAGCCGAACGTTTACGTAAGGGGAAAAAAGGTTAGAAGAGATTCTCCTGAACTTTCGGGAGGCATTAACGTGATATCGAAGACCTTTGACCTTGTTGAAAATCCGGAGTTCAAGGACTTGCTGGTAACNCACTCGCATCTGACGGGGAAGAAGATAAACAGGTTCACCCACATAAATCAGTCTGCAGAAGACCTGATGAAAAAGCAGGAAATGATAAGAAAGTGTTGTCAGAGAACAGGCGGTTGCATTCAGCGTTGCATGGGTTGCGATGCAATAAACGGTTTATCAGTGGCAACATTTGCGGCCGATCAGGAATTCGGCACCGACTACCACAGCAGGTTCACAGAGTACCTGAAGGAATTCCAGAACAGGGACCTCGTCGCAGCATGCGCCCAGACTGATGTGAAGGGCGACAGAAGCAAGAGACCCCATGAACAGGATGATCCGGACATGTATGTCAGGGTTGTTGAGAAGAGGAGCGACGGGATCATCGTGAGGGGGGCCAAGAACTGCATAACCATGGCAAGCGTTGCGGACGAGATCATAGTTGTTCCCACAAGGGCGATGACAGAGAAGGACAGAGATTACAGCGTGGCCTTCGCAATCCCAGCGGATACCGATGGCGTTAAGATAAT
>JGI20130J15133_1001086_pt1 | contig 23786 bp, 29 predicted proteins | sample WasSprMetagenome_FD_15133 | JGI IMG/M metagenome (IMG submission 15133) | reverse complement strand
ACGAAATGGGAAAACAAGTGGCACATTGTGCATCACCAACCTTCAGTGATACACGTGGATCATCCGGGGGAACAACTCATCTGCGATTCTCCCCGACTGACTACACGAGACACTTGTATCATTGGTTGAGGGTGAGCAGGAGCGAATCGGATCAAAAGCGCCGATTTAACGTGACGCACGTTATCACGCCGCAAGTTGCAGATCGGTTAGTTTGTACACATGTGAAGTAAAAACCTGCCGTTTCCGTTTTTCACGTTTCACGGGGATTAAGTCGACATTAAACATTGGTTCAAAAATGGAACCAATATTTTAAATATAAGTTCCAAAAGAGAACTTTTGATGCGAGAAACGCTCGAGCTCCTGAATGGATGGTGGTTCTCGGGGAACGTGTCCAAAGAAAAGGCCCCACCCTATCGAAGAAGGCAATTCGAGGACCTCTGGAAGGAAATGGAATACCGCCAGATGCTAATTTTGACCGGGCTCAGGAGAGTCGGGAAGAGCACCCTCATGCACCAGATTATACAGGAGCTAATTCGAACCGGGGTCCCGCCAAACCGCATCCTCTACTTCAGTTTCGACGAGCGGACCGCCAGAATTCTGGAAGTTCTACGCGAGTATCAGAAGATAACCGGCGTCGCCTGGAAGGAGGAGAAGGTCTACATCTTCTTGGACGAGATCCACAAGCTTCCAGGGTGGAGCGGGCAGGTGAAGATCCTGTATGATGCCCTCCCCAAGGCCAAGCTTGTTCTATCCGGGTCCGCTAGCGTCATGCTTCAGCGGGGGGCCGAGTCCGACCTCGCGGGGAGGTACTTCCTGAGGGAAATCGAGGTGCTCTCGCTCAGGGAGTTCGCCGAGCTGTCCCTGGGGAAGGGAATAGACCGCCTGGAGCTGTGGAGGGGGGAGCTGGAGGCGCTCCTGCCGGGCTACTTGAGGCGCCCCTTCCCAGAGATAGTGAGGTGGGGGGAAGAGAAGGTGAGGGAGTACATCAAGGAGCTCGTGATAGGGAAGTGCCTGCGAGAGGACCTGCCAAAGGTGTTCAGCCGGGTTCGCGTGGGGATGCTCAACAGTCTGGTGGAGATGTTCATGAAGTCGCCCGGGTGCCTGCTGAACCTGACCTCCCTCTCCAAGGATCTGGGGGTGCACAAGCTCACACTTCAGGAACACCTCTTCTACCTCGAGTTTGCGAAGCTCATCCGGGTGGTCAGGAACTTCAGGCCCTCCGTCAGGGCGGAGTCGAGGAAGCTGAAGAAAATCTACCCTGGAAACATCTCTCTTGCCTTCCCCTTCGCTCCAAAACTCGATCTGGGCCTGGTTTACGAGAGCGCCACGGCCTCGGCTCTGGGCCTTGAGCACTATTGGAGGAAGGGGTACGCGGAGATAGACTTCATCAGGAAAAACGGCGAAATCCTTCCCGTCGAGGTCACGAGCAGCGAGGAGGTCCCGAGGGAGAAGGTCAGGAGGCTCTCCGGCTTCATGAAGAGGTACGGCCTTAAGATGGGAGTGCTCGTGTACGGAGGGAGGGAGCGCAGGAAGGAAGAGGTGGACGGGAAAACGATCGAACTTGTGCCACTTCTCGACCTGCTTCTCGACTTCAAGCTGTAGCGAGAACCTCAAATCCTCCTTTTGAGAAGGAAACGTACGTTAAACCCACATAGTTAAATGGGAAAACCAAAAATATAGATGGGAATAACTGCCACTATCGACGAAAGAGGGAGAATTGTGATACCCAAGCACCTGATGGAAGAGATGGGTCTAGGCAAGGGAGATATAGTTGTCTTCGAAATGGTTGGAGAGCATTTTGTAATAAGGAAGCTGAAGGCACCCAAGAGAAGACTTGAGGAGGCGATGAGCTGGAACCCCGAGCGCACAGCAGAGCCCGAGCCAGTTTCCCCAGAGGAAATAAAAGGAATTTGGAAAGCTTGACGGGCCTGGACTCAAACATCCTCGTTTACGCCCTCGACCCCCTCCTCCCCGAGCACGAGCGGGCAAAAAAGGCGATATTGGAGCTTGATGGCTGGTACGTGAACCCCACCGTTATACACGAAGCCTACCACGCCCTTGTGTTTAGGAGGAAGATGAGGCCCGCCGATGCCGTGAGAAAGCTCACCGAACTCTTGAGGGACGAGAGGACACATTTTCTAAACCAGACGAAGCTGGTTTCATCCTTCGCTCTTGGTCTTGCCGAGAGGTACAACTTGGGCGGGCGGGACTCCCTGATCATTGGATGCTACCTTTACAACGGGGTAGGCAGGGTTTTGACCCACGACAAGGAGATCCTCAAGTTGGGAATGGTGAAGTTCAAGGGGAGGGTAGTGAGGTTCGAGGACCCTATATAAAACCTGTGAACTTTGCCAAGTAACGGTGTGAGGGAACCTTTGCGGTTGGCTCGAGCAAAGCCAATCCTGACGTTCACCTTCCATCTTTTTTAAATCCCGGGATTTGATACACGTGTATCAATTGCTGCCTCCGAGGGAGCAGCTAGCGCTTCGGGGAGCGCAGTATATCTATGCATACATATCGTGTTGGGAGTACGCGATCAAGCACGTTCGCTGACACACGTGTGACATGGCAAGTCAACATTGCCACGTGCAGTGACTAATTCCAAATTGCATAGGAAAGGTATTTATTCTGGGGCAGAAGAAATGTTCTGGGGCAGAACATGTTATTTGATGACAGACCAAAAGAAGAAAGAAAAGCTCTGTTTGATAGAGAAAAAGAAATAGAAGAGCTGAAAAATTCGCTAAGGCATCCGATCATTGTCTTAACCGGAATAAGGAGGATAGGAAAGACTTCTGTTCTGAAGGTCTTCCTCAAGGAAATCAAACGAGAAAGCCTCCTGCTGGACGCCAGAGCCCTGCCTCCAAATTATGGTAGAAGAGAATTTTTCAACCTGCTAGCAAACTCCCTCCGGCCCTCCCTTCCAAGGCTGGGGGAAATCCTAAAATCGGTGAGAGGAATAAGGCTGGCCGGGCTCGAGGTCGAGTTTGACTGGAGGAAGGGGGGAACGAGCCTCGTGGAGCTCTTCGACAGGCTAGACGAGCGGAACCTCATCATCGCCATTGACGAGGCCCAGAGGCTGAGGGGTCCCTTCTCCGAGGAAGTCAGGAACGCGATCGCCCACGCCTATGACTATGACAGCAACCTCAACTTCATCCTGACTGGCTCAGAGGTCGGCCTGCTTTACGACTTCTTGGGGACGGAAGATCCAAGCTCCCCGCTTTACGGGAGGTACATTCACGAGGTAAGGTTGGAGAGGTTCGACGAGCGGAACTCGTTGGAGTTCTTGGAGAGGGGCTTTGAGGAAGCGGGTGTCAGAGTCCCCCCCGAGGTTTTGAACCAGGCCGTTAGGGAACTCGATGGGATACCGGGCTGGCTGACCTTCTTCGGCAGCTCCTACTTGGCTGGGAAGAGGGATTTGGCCACTATAAAACGGGCTGCCATCCAGCTCGCACTAGAGGAGCTCAAAAACCTAGTGAAGGGGAGATCCTCCAGGTTCCTCCTTGTCTTGAAGGGAATCGCGGAGGGACGCAGAAGCTGGACTGAGGTCAAGCGGTTTGTGGAGGAGAAGGAGGGACGTACTGTCTCAAGCAGCGTCCTGCAGAACGTTTTAGAAACGCTTGAGAAGATGAGCCTCGTCAAAGACTACTTCTTCTTGGATCCGATTTACGAGGAGGCCTCTAAACTTTTATAAAATCAAACTTTTGCCAAGCGAAAACAAACGAACGTTAGACATCGCCTTGGAAACACTTCAGTTTGCGTTTCTAACCACCAGTTCCTCTCCGGATTCTATGGACCGCTATCCAAGCATTCGGCTCTCCTTTGGATATCGTGTATAGACGTACTCGAGGAGCTGTGAAAGGGGCATTTTATTATATTCCTTCAGTTTTGGCAGAACTTGGGCAATTTCTGGCGGGAGGGATTCCACGATTTCTCTTGCAACCTTTTTGCCCTCCTCCGTTAGGGAAATCAGAACGGGCTCCGCCACCTCTCTGATTACGTTAACCCAGCCCACGCTCTCCAAATCCATCAGGTCCACGTAGATTTCTCCGCAGAAGGGTCCGTGCTTGAAGGGGGCGTAGTGGTAGGGGAGTTCAACGCCCAGCTCCTTCTTCATCAGGAAGAGGAGCTTCTGCAATCGGACCGCCCCCTCTAGGCTTCCTCCCACGGTGTGCAGGAGGGACAGTAGCCATTTACCCCTTTCTCTGAGTTCGGCCTCGGTGGGTTTTCTAGAGCTTCCCATGAGGGAGGTTTCCAGTCTGAGCATTTCCGCGACCCTCCTCCCCTTGTCCGTAAGTGAGAGGACCTTTTTGTAGGGCCAGCCCTTGGATTCCTCCTCCTGAATCAAGCCAGCCCTTGTTAACTCTCTAACCCTCAACTCGATGGTGTTTGGACTTCCTCCGACCACCTGCCATAGCTCCCGGACTCCCATGGATTTGGACAAAAGAGCCACCAAAATCTCCGGGGCTTTCTCCCTTCTTACCTCCTCCATCGTTATATGTTATGTAAAGCATAACAAAACCTTTTCACCCTGGTGGCAGATATGTGTTACAGAAACCGTAACGTTTTTAAGAGGTGTTACACGACTTGTAACGGGGATTATGATCTTCGAGAATATAAAGGGGGTCATCAAAACCTCTCTCATCGACTTTCCGGGGAAGATAGCGGCAGTGCTCTTTGTAGGTGGATGCAACTTCAGGTGCCCATACTGCTACAATGTAGATGTTGTGCTGACTCCTTCTCAATTGCCCACCGTGAGTCAGGAGGAGCTCTTCAAATTTTTCAGCTCTAGGAAGGGGTGGCTCGATGGAGTGGTGGTTTCGGGAGGGGAACCCACCATCTATCCCGACCTCCCCCAGCTGCTAGGCTGGATTAAGGAATTTGGATATGCAGTGAAACTCGACACGAATGGTTCAGATCCTCATATGTTGCAGTCCCTGATAGATGGACGTCTTGTGGATTATGTGGCCTTGGATGTGAAGGCTCCTCTCGATTCCTCGAGATATCAGGTCTTCTCTCAAGGATGCGATGGTGTTGAGAAAATCAGGGCGGCGGCGGAAATACTCATGTCCTCGAACATCTCCTATGAGTTCAGGACAACGGTGGTACCGGGACTGGTTTCGAGGGAAGATGTTCTTCAGATAGCGCAGGAGTTGAGGGGGGCCCAGAGATACTACCTCCAGCAGTTTAGGCCAGAGCCCAGACTCATAGATCCCGGGCTGGTATCGGTCAGGCCCTATCCTCTCGAGTTTCTATATGAACTAAGGAAGGAGGTCTCCCCCTATTTCAAAATCTGCAAGGTTAGGGCGTGAGAAAATGCTGACCAAGGTGGTGAAGAGGGATGGTACGGTAGTTCCCTACGACAGGGAAAGGATTGTAAATGCCATCTGGAGGGCGGCTCAGGAGGTGGGGGGAAAGGACAAGAAAAGAGCGGAGAGGCTGGCCATTGAGGTTGAAAACTATCTGATAAAGCAAGGTTTTGGTCCCGATAACCCGCCACACGTGGAGCAAATTCAGGATGCTATTGAGAAGATTCTCATCGAACGGGGGCATGCGAGAACGGCCAAAGCTTTTATCATATACCGCAAGCAAAGGGAAGAACTGCGGAAGATAAGGGCAGAGCTACAGGTGAAAAAGCTGGTGGACGATTACCTAAACCAGACCGACTGGAGGGTCAGAGAGAACAGCAACATGGGTTATTCCTTGTCGGGGCTTCTGTTTCACATCGGGACTTCTGTGATTGCCAACTACACCCTCAACAAGGTCTATCCCCCCGAGGTGGCAGCCGCTCATGTTTCCGGGGACTTTCATATCCACGACCTTGGATTCGGTATCAGTGGGTACTGTGCAGGATGGTCACTGGAGCAGCTGTTGCTGGAGGGCTTCAACGGCGTTCCTGGAAAAGTCTCTTCGAATCCTCCCAAGCACTTCGACACCGCACTCCTTCAAATGGTCAATTTCATAGGAACGCTCCAGAACGAATGGGCAGGAGCCCAGGCCTTTAACGCGGTCGATGTCCTGCTCGCACCCTTCGTTAGAGCGGACGGGCTGACGTATAGAGAGGTGAAGCAGAAAATCCAGCAATTCGTCTACAACCTCAACATTTCTTCCCGCTGGGGAGGGCAAACCCCCTTCACCAATATCTCCCTCAGCCTCACCGTGCCCGATGATCTAGCGGGGAGACCTGCCATAGTAGGGGGACAGCCGCTCGATAAAACATACGAGGAGTTCAAGGAGGAGGTGGAACTCATCGACAGGGCGTTCATTGAGGTCATGATGGAGGGTGACGCACAGGGTCGTCCCTTCACCTTCCCCATACCCACGTTTGGTCTCACGAGGGATTTCGAATGGGATAACGGAATCTCTTCACTTCTCTTCGAAATGACGGCAAAGTACGGGCTTCCATACTTCCAGAACTTCATCAACTCCGACCTCAGGCCGAGCGACGTTCGTGCGATGTGCTGTCATTTGAATCTCGATCTGCGTGAACTGAGAAGGAATGTTACCGGCGGGTTGTTTGGTGCGGGTGATAAAACTGGATCGGTGGGGGTGGTCACCATCAACATGCCCCGAATAGGATACCTCTCCGAGAGCGAGGACGAATTCTTTGACAGACTCGAGCACCTCATGAACCTAGCCAAGGTTTCTCTGGAGATAAAGAGGAAAGAGGTCACGAGGAAGATGAATTCTGGACTTCTCCCATATACCAAGCGCTATCTGGGAACTCTAGATTTTCACTTCTCGACTATAGGACTCGTGGGGATGAACGAGGCCTGCCTCAATCTGTTGGGCTGTAGCATTGTGGAGGAGGAAGGGAGAAGCTTCGCCATCCGTACCTTGAAGTTCATGCTGAAGAAGATTAGGGAATTCCAAGAGGAAACGGGCCACCTTTACAATTTGGAGGCTACCCCAGCGGAGGGGACAAGCTACAGGTTGGCGAGGATTGACAAGAGAATGTATCCAGACATCATCACCGCCGGCAAGGACGTGCCCTACTATACCAATTCTACCTGTCTTCCCGTGGATGCTGACCTAGATCTCTGGGAGGCCATCAAACATCAGGAGCCACTACAGACCCTCTACACGGGCGGGACGGTCTTTCATGTCTACTTGGGGGAGAGTCTGGAGGATGGCGAGAGCTGCAAAAATCTCGTTAGGAAAATAGCTGAGTATTCGAGGCTTCCCTACTACACCGTCACTCCCACTTATTCCATTTGTCCAAATCATGGCTATCTACCCGGGAACTATCCCCTCTGCCCCTCCTGTAACCACGAAACAGAGGTCTACTCAAGAGTAGTGGGGTACTTCCGACCCGTTAGAAATTGGAACGAAGGAAAGCAAGAAGAGTTTAAACAAAGGAAGAGTTTTGCAAGGGGGTGAGAGATGAACTGTCCCAACTGCGGGCTTCCCCTCAGAGTAGCCTGCGTGGCGGTCGAGGGTAAGCTTCGTTGCAAGTTCTGCGGGAAGCCTCTGTGTGAAATGGGTATAGACTACAACGGCGGGGCGGTGGAGTACTGAACTGCTCTTTTCCGTCGTGACAGCTACTCCGGGCGAGGAGGAGGAAGTCGCTTGTGCAAGGTTTTCCTTTCTCTCTCAATTATCTGGTCAACACGTTCTAGCTTTACGCCAACAGCTTTTGCCACTTCCTTTGGAGATTTACCCTTGTCCAGTTCCATGTATATTTTGTCCAACTTCTCATAGGTGATACCCAGTTCGCCCTCGTCGGTTTGACCAGGCCACAAGCCGGCGGTCGGTGTTTTCTCCAAGATGGGAGATGGGATGCCCAAGTGTTTAGCAAGCTCCCTGACTTGGGTTTTGTAAAGATTCGCTAAAGGCAGGAAGTCGGCAGCCCCATCCCCCCACTTCGTGAAGTAGCCTGCTCTAAGTTCGCTTTTGTTGCTCGTTCCTGCAACCAGATAGCCGTATAGATTGGCGTAATAGTAGAGGATAATCATTCGAGTCCTTGCTTTGAGGTTGGCAAGCGGCAATCGAGCTTGTGGATTGAAGTCCGGCAGACATTTACGCAGGGCTTCGATTATGGGCGTGATTTCGATTACCTTGAACCTTATCCCGAGCTGTTTGGCGAGAGTCTCGGCATGTTCAATGTCAATAGGGTTGGTGACGTCATCTGGAAGGCAAAGACCCAAAACCCTTTTTGGCCCGAGTGCCTTCGCGCAAAGGGTGGCAACCACCGAAGAATCAAGCCCACCGCTCATCCCTACCACTACGCCCTTAGCACCGGCATTTTTCACTTGGGTTTTTATAAAGTCCAACAGCTTCTTTTCGACTTCTTCCATTAGAATCTCCTGGGATAGGAGCCCAAGATTTTCAGCATGGCAGTCTTTTTTCTCACACCTTCCAAGGCCTGCTTTGCTCTTTCCTCCTCTCTGTGCCCCTCAAAATCTAGGAAGAAAAGGTAGTCGCCTAGTGCTCTTTTTGAGGGCCGAGACTCGATTTTGGTGAGGTTTATCTTTCTAATAGCGAATTCGCCCAAAATTTCCCAGAGGATCCCCGGCCTGTCTTCCGCGGTGTAGAAAACGATGGAGGTCTTGTCATAACCAGTAGGTGGATTGTCGGTCTGGGAGAGAGCCAGAAATCTCGTGAGGTTTATCTCCCCTTGGATGTCTTCGAGAAGGGGTTCTAGACTGTAGATTTGAGCAAGGCTTTTGGGACCCAAACAGGCTATTTGAGGCTTGCCCGCCTTGGCCACCTGCTCCGCAGCTCTCGCGGTGCTGCTAACTTCTACAAGCTCCACATTGGGAAGTTTTTGGAGGAATTCCCTACACTGGGCAAAAACCTGTGGATGTGAAAGGATTTGGGAAATTTGCTCAAGCTTCGTGCCGGGAAGCGCGAGCAACGAGATGGAAATGGGCAAGACAATCTCTTCCTTTATCTTCACATTCCCCCAAGCGAGCACGTCCAAGGTCTCGCCAACGCTTCCTTCCCTCAAGCTCTCGAGAGGTACCACGCCAATTTCCACCTCCCCCCTTTCCACACCCTTTCCCACCTCAGTGATGGTGGAGTAGTAGACGAATTCGTTTTGGTCACCATACTGTGCTCTTGCCGCGAGCTCGCTGTAAGTTCCTCTGGGTCCAAGAACTCCAATCTTCATGATGCATACAACCTCTTATAGGCCTGCTCGATTTCCCCCTCTTCAAATCTCTTCTTCAGTTTTTTGAACATCTTCTCAAACTCTTCCTTTTCTCCCGCTTCTATAATTGCCTCAAGCTGTTGCCAGGTTTGTAGGAATTCGCGTCTGATTCTCGGGGCAAAACGATTGAGGTTTTGTATCTCGTAGTAGATAGAAGGATTCCCAGCGAGCATCGCTTTAGCAAGTTCGAGGAGAGAAGCGGACAAGTGTGTTTGGAGTTCTCCTTTTTCGCACGTTTGTAGATATAAAAGCAGGAGGAGGTGTGTCAGGGCCTGTACCCGGGCCATAATCAAATCGTGCTTTTCTGCATCTACCTTTATCAGAGTGGCACCCTCCTTCTCCAGCTTTCTCCTAACTTCCTTGAAGAGTTTCCCGGTCTTAACGGGGATGAACGCAAATCTCTCCCCCTTTACACCAGTCGCACCTGGGCCGAAGAGTGGATGTAAGGCAACCAGTTCAATTTGGCACGATTTCAGCTCCTTCATGACCGAAATCACTTGTTCCTTGACGGAGGAGACCTCCATGAGCAAAGCCCCCTTCTTCATTCTTCCACCAACCTCTCTTACTACTGTTGGTGTGGAGGAGATGGGGACCGCTACCAGCACGAAATCGGCCTGGGGAAGAATCTCGTCCCCCACCTCCACGTCAAGTTCCTTTGCTAGGGTAGCAGATTTCCGGCAATCGATGTCAGTCACCCAAACCTTCCACCCCCAGCTCTTGAAGAGGCGGGCGAACCATCCTCCCATGGCACCGGCTCCTATAACGAGAACCTCCATCCTCTCGCGAGTCTCCATGCTACATGTCTCATGAGCTCCACAGGAGCTTGTTTTCCTGTCCAGATTTCGAAGGATAGGGCTGCTTGGTTCACCAACATTTCCAGCCCCGTGATGACCTTTGCCCCAATTTCTCTCGCCTCCCTCAAAAGCCTCGTGTAAAGTGGCTGGTATACGATGTCAAAAACTATTAGATTTGGATGCATCATTTTTCCGGTAACTAAGGTTTCCTTGATTCTGGGGTACATCCCAACAGCAGTAGCATTGATGAGGATATCGGTTTCCTTTAAAGCCTGACTTAACATCCAGGGTTTTATTCCAATCACCTTGGGTCTCACACCTAGCTTTCTCTCCAAATCCACGGCGAGTTCTTTTGCCCTTCCGATGGTTCGGTTTGCGATGGTAAAGCTAACTCCTTTTTCCGCCAGAGCGAAGGAGATGGCTCTGGCTGCACCACCTGCTCCCAGTAGCAGAACTCTCTTTCCCGTTAGGTTCCCTACTCTCTCCTCAAGTACTTTGAGCGCTCCTATTCCGTCAGTATTGTAGCCTACAAGCTTTCCACCGTCGTTTTTCACCGTGTTGACTGCACCCACTAGCGAGGCAGATCTGTCAAGCGCGTCGAGAAGGCTTACAATAGCGATTTTGTGAGGAATGGTTACATTGAGACCTGCTATGCCTAGTGTTTTCACGGCCTCCACGGCTTTGGGGAGAAGCTCGCGAGGAACACGAAAGGCAACGTAAACATAGTCGAGCTTCAAAGATCTAAAAGCCTCGTTGTGAATGGGGGGTGAAAGGCTCTTTTCGACAGGGTCGCCTATCAGCGCCACCACTTTGGTGGACCCCTTTATCATTTTCTTATCCCCAACTTTAGGAGAATTTCCCTCATCACACGTAGGTCTATTTGTCCTGGTGCGGTTTGGTTTTCGACAGAGGTGTAGACGAGCGGACAACCTAACAAGGCAGCCCCGATTCTTGAGACCTTTCCCTCCTCTCCCATGCAGAAGGTTATCAGAGGGACTTCTCGGTTAGACACTAGAAGATCGAGGATTCTAATGGAATCATGCGGATTCTTGGCCATCGTCACAATCTTCAGATAGGTCGCACCCATTTTCGAGAGTTCCCTAACCTTCTTTTGAAGTTGTGCCAGCGAAGGTGTCTTGTCGAAATCGTGAAAAGATAAAATGGTGCTCACTTCTTTTTCTTTAGCCTTCTTAAGAATTTCCAGCAGAAGTGGACGAGGTGTCGAGGCTTCTATGTCTACGGCGTTGACTCCTAGTTCTATTCCCCTGACGAGGATTTTCACCCTCTCTTCTTCTGAACCTTCAAACTTCCCCCCCTCACGCGTGGGACGATTGGTGAGAATTTTTGGAAAATCCCACAAAACAAGTTCTTCCCAACCTTCTTTTTTCTCCATCCAGTCGATTCTGAGCTCCACACAATCAGCACCGAGCTTCCGGGCTTTCTTCATTCTTTTTAGCATTTCTTTCGAGTCTGAACCGGTGATGCATCCACAAAGGGCGGGGATTGGGAGTTCTGCTTTTCCCAGCTTCATCTCTCAACAATAGTCTCTTCTACCTTTACACCGAAGTGTCTTCCGCCTTCTTCCCTGCAGATGAGAACCTCGTCTCCTATCTTTAGTTTGGCCACCGAAATGGGAGTTCCGTTTTTGGACACTAGATTGATGGTCTCAGCGTTCTGGAGTATTACTCGATATCTCTCTCCCTCACACTCTGCTTCTACCAGCAGGAGAGGTCTGCGTTCTATCTTTACCCTCCCGATGATAGCAGTTCTCCCTCTTCCTTTTGCGTCCACCACCAGAACCTCGTCACCTGAGGATAGTTCGGAAAGATATCTCGTTTTTCCACCCGGTATCCTAATGTAGGAATGAACGGCACCTGCGTTTACCCTGAAGGGCCTTGGTTCCACGAAGGGGCTGGGAAGAGTCTCGGAATGCACGAGGAACAGTCCTCCTGCCTGGCTTCCCACCAACATTCCTTCTCCCATCGACATCATCGTGACGGTGTCTATGCATGCTCTCTCACCCAATCCTAAAGACTTCAGCAAGGTTACCTTCGCGGGTTTAAGCTCGATTTTCTCTGGGGGACCCTCCAGCTCTTGTGCCACTTTCTTTATCTCCTCGACTCCTTTTTCTCTAGCATCTAACAGCACACCATCTGTTCCCAGCTCTAGGGTTTGAAGGGCTAGGGCGGTTTCATCTACATCCTTGACTTCGGCGAGAAGGGGAACTTTTCCATGGAGGTTGGCAACTAGGTTTTCCAGCGGAATGACCTTCCAATCCAGTGTTCTGACAAGCAGGGCGTCGAAGTTTTCTGCGAACTTAACCACTGCTAGCTCCATTTCTTTCCCCGAAATTTCAGCTTCAAGCGCTACCTTTTTCTCTTTTCGCAGTTCGCTGGCTTTTCTTGCGGAGGTTTCAACTTCCTCAGGATTTTTGGCACTGAGAATAATCCAACCGGCAGGAGAGGGTTCAAAGGTGGCGAGAGATAGGCTACCCATTCCAAGGATGGACGGAATGTGTTCTGGTCTGCATACGAGTACATCGCATCCGCTTTCCATAGCTGCGGTGACGAAAGGTCTCACTTCCTCCCAGGCTTTGCTCCAATCGGCTCTTACCCAAAAAAGTTTCCTCAAGTGGATAGCTCTTTCAGAGCTTCCTCCACAGAGGCACCCTCGTGAACGATTTTGACGAGGGCTCTGGTCATGGCGGTGGGGTTCTTGTGTTGGAAGATGTTCCTTCCAATGGAAACCCCGATAGCCCCCGCCTCAATGGCACCGGCAGCCATTTCCAGCACCTCTCTCTCGGTACTCATCTTTGGCCCCCCTGCGATTACCACGGGAACGGGGCAACCTCTGACCACCTTGGCGAACGAATCCGGATCTCCCGTGTAGACGGTTTTCACGATGTCGGCTCCGAGCTCCGCTCCAACCCTAGCGGCGTGTGCTACGAGTTCCGGATCGTGCTCCCTGCCTTTTTCTATCTTAGGGCCTCTAGGGTACATCATGGCGAAGAGAGGCATACCCCAGTACGAGCAAGCCTCCGCTACTTCTCCCATCATCTGGAGCTGCTCTTGTTCATTGGGGGCACCTACATTGACGTGTACCGAAACTCCATCGGCACCGAGACGTATGGCTTCCTCCACCGAGGCTACTTGTACTTTTGCGTTGGGATCCGGCGAGAGGGTGGTGCTACCAGAAAGATGAATGATGAGTCCAATATCTCTCCCAAATCCGCGGTGTCCTGCTCTTACTATTCCCTTATGCAGAACGACCGCATTCGCCCCCCCTTCGGCTACCTTATCGACAATAGAAACCATATTTTCCAATCCCTGAATCGGCCCCATGCTGAGCCCATGGTCCATCGGAACAATAACCGTTCGGTGAGTTCTTCGGTCAATGATGCGCTCAAGCCTTATTCTTTTCCCTATCTCCGACATGTTTTCCTCTTCCAGTCGATTAAAATATGAAACGGACGGAGCTCAAAAGGCGATTGTTCGCCTTCCTCGTCGATCGATTTATTGTCCTTATCCTCGGTTTCTATCCACTTTGGTTCGCGGAGATAAGGGTAAGAATTGGCCCTTGGTACACTAACCCTGTTTTTCCTCCTTTCCTGATTTTCACTTTTCCTGCAGTATACTTCTTCTACGTTTGTCTGCTGGAGGGACTGTGGGAGGGACAGACAATCGGAAAAAGACTATTTGGATTGCGAGTGGTGAAGCACGGAAAGCCAATAGGATTGAAGGAATCTCTGCAGCGCAACCTCCTGAGAATTGTCGACGCCTTTCCGGCTGGGCTTTACCTAGTCGGACTATACTTTATCAGGAAGAGGGGTCGTAGGTTAGGAGATCTCTATGCCGGCACGGAGGTCGTTTCTTCTCGTACTTTTTCTCCAGGGATATCGAGAACTTGGCTCAAGCCTATGTTTGGATTTTTGGTAGCAGGTCTGATTATTCCGGTCTTTCTTCAATCACTTTTATGGACGGGCTCTGAAGTAGAGAAGCGACTCAAGCTGAAGGGCATGGTTTTGTGTCCTCTGCGAGACGAAAATGCGTACGAGCGACTTATAGGTTTCCTCAAGGCCGCCGGATTCGATGCGGTAAGACTGAGCTGGGATTGGTGTGATGTGCGGGTAGTCCGCAAACTTTATGAGGCTGGATTCAAGGTACTTGTGGGGACGGGAGAGGGGTGGGCAAATCGAAAGACAGTTGAAGATGTTAGAGGAATGATAGCGGAACTCGAGAGCTTGGAAAATATCTGGTGGGGAATAGGAAATGAGGATTACTCGCCAGACCTGTCCTCTCCTAGAGATCACCTGCAAGAGATTAACTCAGCTTTCAAGGAGAATAGCAGCCATCCTACCTTTCACGCGGGACACATGGTCCTGCATTCTCCTGACTTTCTAATTCTGAGACACAGAGGATATGGGCCGGTAGATTTCACCGATGTTCTCGGTTTTAACGCTTATCCACCTCTTGAGGCGGCCAGCTGGAAAAACTTGGTTGAAATGTGGTGGAAGGATACCAAAACCAATCCAGTTTATCAAATTTTCCTCAATGCCGGGATGAAGATATACATGTGGGTGGAGGGATGGTTGGTTGAACCTTTCAAGACAAACACTTTTGGTTATGCCTACTTGGTTAACTCGTATCTCCAATACGGAAAGTTGAAAGGAAAACTAGTGGTGATTACTGAATGGGGAGGGGGTGGATTAGAATTTGCCTCTGGACAGTGCGAGATTCTGAAAAACTTTCCAGAACTTGCGGGAACCTTCTTCTACTCTTGGAAGCAGTTGGACGATGACGGAGATGGTGTTCCTGACTCTCCTGAGTTGTACAGTCTCTTGAAGGATTTTGAATGGTAGAGCTTCTGTTTTTTGCCCTGCTGATATCCTCCATATTCTCTTCCATAGGTTTGGGCGGAGGCATGCTTCTAGTTCCTCTTCTCCTCTGGTCAGGTCTGTCCATCCATCAAGCTATTGGTACAAGTCTCTTCGCCATCTGGGTAGTCTCCTGCTCAGCAACCATGGGCTACGCTCTCCAGCGCAGGATAGACTATAGAGTGGGTCTTCTTCTAGATTCTCTAGACGTTCCGGGAGGAATCGTTGGGGCTTATCTCACAGTCCTCTTTTCCAAGCATCTCCTCCGGATGGCCTTTGGGGCTATGCTCGTGCTAATCTCCCCCTATCTGATCGTTAGAAAAAGGGAGGGGGCAACCTCTCTTCCACCTCTCACGACGAGGCTTATTTTGATTTCTGTACTGGGGAGTTTTCTGAGCGGACTGGCTTCAGGGTTCTTTGGAATCGGGGGTGGGATAGTGGACGAGCTCGTGATGCTGCTCGCGCTTGGGATGTCTATCAAACTCTCGGCCGGGACTGCCATGTTTGGAATGGCTCTGACCACGGGTGCGGCTTTCCTCCCTCACCTTTTCTTGGGGCATTTTTCCTTGCCCCACGCTCTTCTCCTTGCAATTGGCTGCGCAATTGGTGGTCAGTTGGGCGCACGCATATCTAAGAGGTTACCGGCTCCTGTGTTGAGGATGGTATTAGGTGTTGTTATCGCTTTTGTAGGCGTTGGAATCACATTCGGTATTTTCTAGGTATGAAAAAGGAGTGTGGGTTTTGAGGCTAACTAAAAGGATGGCATCAAGCAACGAGAAGATGTGAGCTATCGACCTACTGCGCCTTATATCACCAGACCTAGACATGGCAGGAGCAGTAACGAAGCAGGTTCTAAGGGAACAGCCCTCAGCCTTCTAGAACCAAACCGAACTTTTCTAGATACTTGAAATGTTCGTCCTTCGTTCTGAGCGGCATCTTGTTGACCATGGCCGTCGCGGCTATAAGGAGGTCGGCGTCGGGCAAGGACACTCCTTCTTCCCTAAGCTTCCGATACAGCTCGCAGTAGGTTAGGATTACTTTATTGTCTAGATCGCAAACAGTAAAGCTCTCCTCTATCGCTCTTTTCACCTGTTCTCTCTTCTCGCTTCTCAGTCCTCTCAGTATCTCCAGAAGTGTCAGTACAGAAATCGCCCCGGCCCCGTACTTTTTCTCCCTGATTAGTTCGAGAAGCACACTTGTATCGAGTAGCCTCATCTCAATTTGAAACTCTCCCTGAATTCCCTGCTCGAGTTACATATGTCCCGAAGATCCTCTTCCGTGAGCATCTCTGAAAGCTTCTTGAAAGTCCGTTCGCTCCTTAGCCTCTGAGCCTCCTCGTACAGCGCTAATAGGAACTCTCCCCATTGGCGTTTTCCCTTTGCCTTTTCCAACCGCCTCTTAACGTCCTCCGGAACAGAGATAGTGGAGTACCTCATTAATTAATAATGACATCACCATATAACAGTCTAACTCAGGCGTCTTCGTGGTTAATTCGCTTAATGCCTGTCAGAAAACCGCAATGAACCGATGTCTAATAGCCGTTGTCGCAGTTCCTAAGTGGATAGACTTAAGCCGACATAAATAGTCGAAAAGTGCCTTTCGCGGGTTTACTTACCATTAACTCTCTCTGGTTAAAAGGGGGGAAGCCCGGGACTTTCTGTGAAGCAGATGGAGACGCGAATCAGGGCCTACGCAATCAAACACTCGCAGGAGGTGGGGGACTTCATCACAGATTACCAACACCTGCTCCAGCTGGCGATCGACGAGATATGGGTGCGGATTAGGTGGGTCGAGAAGCCGGTTCAGCCAAAGCACAAAATTCAAGGGGTGAGGTACACGGCCAGGCGCCTCGTCCCCATCCTCCCGAAGGAAGGCTCCTTCAAGCACCACGAGCTGAGGGAGAAGCTGAAGGAGAGTTGGTCTCACGCTGTCCACTAGGTGGACTCTGNCATAAAGCAGGCCTACTCCATCCTCAGGAGCTGGAGGAGGAACTACATGAAGGGGGACCGGGGAAGGGAAAAGCCTAGGGTGAGGAGGAGGTTCGTCAGGATTAAGGAGACCCTTTAAGTCCTCCAGGACGGAAGGCTCAGGATAACCTTGGACGCGCGGGAGAGGTACCTTAAGTTCGACCTGAGGAACGCCTGGTTCTGGGGAAGGGTGAGAGGTGAGCTGGATGAGCTCATCCTGAAGGACGATTCGCTGATTCTGACCTTCAGGGAAACCTGCGCTCAGCGGGAGCCGGCGAGGAGTCTCGCCTGGGACTCAAACGAGACCTCCCTCGATTCCTTCGACCCGGAGCTCGGCTGGATCCGCGTCGACCTGAGGGAACTCTACCACATCCACAGGGTCTACGAGCTGAAGAGAAAGAGGTTGCAGGAGCTGGCGTCGAGGAAGCCCTCGCTCCGAAGGGTGCTCCAGAAATACTCGAAGAGGGAACGCAACAGGGCGAAGGATTTCGTACACAAGCTGACAACCGAGCTGGCGAGGAGGTTCCCGGAGACGGAGCACAGGTTCGAGAGGCTGGAGAAAAAGGAGATGTTCAACGGGGGACGGGTGCACAACAGGAGGCTGGCGAAGGCTGACTGGTCCGTGATACGCTCGATGCTGGCATACAAGGCGAGAGTCGGTGAGCCCCTCGACCCGCGGAACTCCACCAGGAGGTGCTCCAGGTGTGGGGGAATGGACAAAGCCCCGAAGGGAGCGGTCTTCGAGTGCGGGCTCTGCGGGCTGAGGGTGGACAGGCAGCTGAACGCGGCGGTGAATCTCTACCTTCGGATGGAGGGACTTCCCCACGACCCGGCATGGTTCGACAGGGTTGTGGGAGGGTTCGCCCTGACGGGGGAGGAGCGTTATGTGGACCCCGATGAACTCTCGAGGGGTTCGAGCGTGCTGATTCCCCAGAGCTACGTATGTCTATCAAAGACTACGTAGCTCAGAACCCTTTCGTAGAATTCGCGGTCCACTACTTCCAAGAAATCTCTGAAGGAAAGGGGGAGGAGCAGAAAGTTCTTCCCCTTCCCTCTCCTACCAGGGAACATTTCCACCTCTCTCTTGGCGAAAAGGCTTGTTGAACCTGTCAAAACAAGCACGTCCTCCTTCAACTTTCCGGAATCGATCAAAAGTTTTAAGCTCCTGTACCATTCGGTCGGAAAGGTTATTTCGTCAAGAAAAATGTACGAGGCTTCTGATTCCCAACCCCTCTCTCATCTTTAGGTATCCCTCGAGAACCTCGCCCAGCTCTCGGAAATCCCTCAGCCCCTCGCAGGTAAAGTAGAAAATGCCCTCTTCTCTCGCACCGGAGTCCAAAGCTTTTTGATGAGCAGTTTGAGAAGCGTGGTCTTCCCAACCTGTCTTGGGCCAAAGAGGAAATGAAGAGAAAACGGCTCCATCTGGACTCGATCGATGATGCCCGGAATCCACTTGTGCTTTTTCTCTGCCCAGCGTCGGTAATCCTCATCCTCTTCAATCTTTTCCTTTCCCCGCCACCAGGGATTCCTAAGCCCGAGTATCTCGGGGGGAAATCATCGGCATTCAAAATGCCGATAATTTAAATACATATCGGCATTATGATTCCCCGATAATACTGAAGAACTCATAGAGGTATAAGTTGCTTAGAGCGGTATAAGTAATGTACTTCGACGAGTCTCCGAAATCAAGTCGCGCAGATTTCTTCGACTTTGAGGAACAGCTACAAAAACTGGAGGAGTGGATTAAGGCTGGGGCTAGGCTGACGAAAATCACCGGTCTGAGAAGAACGGGTAAGACTTCGCTTCTTCTCACCGCCCTGAACGAAGCGAAGTTACCGTACATCTTACTGGATGGAAGGGTTTTCTCCCCCTCCCCCTCGATTTCAAGATCCGAGCTCATCCAAATTATGGAGAGGTCGCTGAACGATTTCCTCATCAGGGAAGAAGGTTGGAGGGAACGGGTATTGAGATGGCTTAAGGGGCTCAGAGGGATAGAAGTGAGCGTCAGTCCCCCAAGTATTTCGCTCAGGTGGGGAGCGCCTTGGAAGGATGCGGCAGATCTTCCAGGCATCTTCGAGTCGCTTGGAAAGGCTGCGGAAGAAAGTGGTCAAAGACTCGTTTTGGTTTTGGATGAGGCACAGGAATTTAGAAAAATCGCAGGATATGACCTGACGAGGATTCTCGCCCACGTTTATGACTACGTCAAAGGGATTCAGGTGATAGTCACGGGATCGCAAATGGGTTTTTTGTATGAGTTCTTGGGAGAAGACAATCCAGCTTCCCCTCTCTTTGGTCGGCCCATGCCAGAGATAAAAATGACACGTCTAGATCGTGAAAAGGCATTGGAGTTTCTCAAGGAAGGGTTCAGACAGATTGGGATAGCTCCGGACGCAAGATTGCTCGAGGAAGCCGTGGAAAAGGTCGACGGTATAATCGGATGGCTTACCTATCTTGGAGTTCAAGCCAAGTATGCGGGAAAGTTGGATGCGCAGATTCTGGAGAGTGCCTTTGAAAAAGGAGCGAGGCTATCGGCGCAAGAACTTGAGCACTTCCTTTCCTCCCATCCGCAGGCAAGAGGGAGGTACCTCGAAATTCTGAAAATCGTGGCGAAGGGAGAGGGGATGAGATGGTCCGAGATCAAAACGAGTTTGGAGGCAAGGGAAAGGAAAAGCATTGCGGACAACGTTTTCAACGGACTTCTCCAAAATCTCGTGAAGAGTGGCCTGGTTTGCAAAAAGGACGAAAACTATTTCATTTCAGACCCTCTTCTGCTTCAAGCGCTCCGGACTGGTGTGGTTTAACGGGCGCATTTCTGCAAGGAAAACGATGATTTGATGAAGCCGGCAGACCCAGCGGTAATCAAGGTGGTGAAGAAGTTTGGCAGAGAAGTTTCCAAATTGCTGGGAAAGGAAGCCGTGGCAATCGTGGCCTTCGGGAGCAGGGTTAAGGGGGGCTATAAGCCTCAGAGCGATTACGATCTTCTTCTCGTCTACAGACGAGATAGGGAAAGAGCAGAGGAAGCCGCCGCAACTGCTGCCCTCAACCTCTCTTCAAAAATAGGGGTGGGAGTTGAACCCATCGTTGTCTCCTTGCATGATTTCAAGCGGAATTCGTATTTTGTGAAACGTGTGAAGCAGGAAGGATTTGTTTATCGCTTGGATGAAAAGGATGAAGTGGAAAAGAGAGAAGCGGTTGAGTTCCTTTATTTGGCAGAGGATTTCCTAAAAGCGGCAAGGGTTTTGCTCAAGCACGGATTTTTGCGGGCAGCGGTGGATGAGGCCTACAACACCTGCGAGCTTGCGGTGAAGGCTCTACTTCTTTGGAGCGGAAAGGAAATCCCTTCCAGTCACGGAGGTCTGGTGGCGGAGTTTGGGAGGACTTTCGTCTTGAAAGGAAGGGTGAAAAAGGAAATGGGGAAGGACTTGAGCAAATCCTTGGAGAAGAGGAATAGGGCAAGATACGACCCTACAACGGAGATAACTGGGGAAGATGCCAAATTTGTTCTTTCAACTGCAGAAAAACTCGTCAAATTTGCGAATGAGGAGATAGCCCGCTAATCACCACGTTGGTTGAAGGCGGACTCCGAGTTGGCGGCAGATTTCTCGAACTTTTTTCAAGGTTTGATTTCGCCATTCGTGGTCCGAGAGGGTTTCAGTCTCTACCTCAAACTTGCCTTGTAGAGCCGAGAGGAGGCGCTGGGTTGCCCAAGGCTTGGGACGGAACCAATCGAAGAACAAGAGGCTCTGAGTCTTGCGAGCAACCTCAATCACCTTCCTGATTTCCTCCACTTCGTCGTTCACGCGGGGAATGACTGGTCCGAGGAACAGCCAGGTCTCGAGCTTTCCGGAGAGTTCTTCCAACACTTGTGCTCTTGCGTCGGGTGGAGGGGCGGAGGGTTCCAGCAATCGGCTGAGTTCTCCGTCCATGGTTATTATGGTGACGCCGACGTCGAACGATGGCTCGAGCAAATCTCTGTCTCTGAGGACGAGATTCGATTTAGTCTGGATTGAGACCTTGAAGCCGGAGTGCCTTAGGATTTCGAGACATTTTCTCGTCAACTCAGTTTTTGCCTCGATTGGCTGGTAAGGGTCTGTGACCGTGCTTATCCCAACGGTTCCCCTCCTCTTGGTTTTGACCTCCCTTCTGAGGATTTCCTCGATTCCCTCTTTTACATAAATCTTTTGTCCCCAATTCTGGTGAAGCTCCTCTCTCTTGAGCACATCGGGGACGTAACAGTATCTACATCCATGTCCGCAACCGACATATGGGTTCAGACAGTAGTCAAGACCGGGGAGCGTGCTCCTGTTCAGGGCCGTTCGACAGGGTATGCGTTCGATCAAAGGAACTCTCGGAGTTTCCTCTGCCTCTGAACGTTCCGCAGGAGGTCGCACGAGGCTAGCCATCTTTGAAGAGGGATTTCAAGTAGTGCGGAGAGATGATCTAGCGCCCGTTCCAGCGTCTCGAAGGTTTGAGGTTTCTGTTTGAGGGTTTCCCTGATACCTTCCCGGACAAACCACACCCCGAGTGGAAGAAGGAAACCGGGATGTATTTCTCTGAGTGCAATGACTGTCGCTTGTCTTCTCTCGGCGAGGAGTTTTTCGGCCACTGCAAGCCTGCAGGCATAGTAGCAGCCTCCTATGTCGGGATAGGTGTTCCTGCCCCAGTACCCCTCACAGTCTGAGATGAGCTCCACCTCGTTCGCAGGATTCCATGCAGTCCTTGGGTACCAAGCCTCAGCCCACTCAAAGGACCAGCATTCGGGTAACATAAGTATCACAAAGGTGTTATGCATGCGTTTGAAATGGTAGACCCTGTATTCCGAGATCGGCTCCATTTCCTTAATGGCTTCCACAAGTTTCTCCGAGAGGATGGCATCGACTGCTGTAATGCTCCATCTCGTGGGGACCAGTCTCCTCCGGTTTCCAAGTCCGAACATGCCCAGACTGAAGGCCTTCTGGATTCTGGAGATTTCGACGCCCGCTCTGTACAGCTGGTAGACTGCCTCAACCGCCTTCAGATCCCTATCGTAGTAAGCGCGCTCGAGCCTCGAATCGGTTTTTGAGGGACATGCCTCGAAAGACTTGAGCGGGGCTGAAGGACCGAAGGGCTGGGCTTCCTCGCTGAAGACGAGAGTTCCTCGGGGGATCTTGGTCAGAACCATCTCCGCGTCTACGGGTTTGGACGAAAGGGCGAGCTCCTGAAGTGAGGAGACGAGACGATTTTGTGAAGAAACCTCTACCCTGACCCTTCCCCTTATCAGGGAGAAGCGATAGTCGAGGATTTCTTCAAGTTCCTTTCCCGACCAGAGTTCCGGGGCATCGAAAACGGTTGTGTCTCCTCGAACGGGCGGAACCATCGGTCCCACCCAGACCTTAGGGTAGCCGATTCTTCCGACGAAAAAGGAGGGGGGCGAGGAGCCTTGAATGATGTTGGAGGAAACAAGCTTGCTCACCTTGGTCAGCGATTGGGCCCTGAGCAGAACGGGACATCCTCCCCTTTGGCACCACCCCCTCCCCCTACAGGTCAGGCAGGGTGAGCGGGAGAAGCGGGGAATCGCTCTTTGGATTAGCTCCGAGGGTATCAAACCCTCCAGCCACTTTCTTTCCTCCACAATCTCTTCCTCGAGTAATTCGCTTATACTGTCGCGGGAATCGATTGATGAGGAGGATAGTGGACGAAAGAGTCAGCACGGGGGTTCCTGGCTTGGATGTTTTAATGAACGGAGGAATACCCAAAGGTCATGCTATTCTCTACCTCGGCCCTCCGGGTGCGGGGAAGACCACCTTTGGTTTGGCCTTCATTTGGGACGGGCTGAAGAAGGGGGAGAGATGTGTAACCATCACGCTAGAGGAGGACAAGGAGGCCCTCATAAAGACAGCCGCGCAGTTCGGCTGGGACTTTGGGACGGCACTCAAGAACCGCCAGCTTGCGGTGATAAAGATGGACCCCACCGACCTGAAGGGTACCACCAAGCTCCTGAGGGCTGAATTCCCCAGAATTCTGAAACTCTTCGGGGCATCTAGAGTGCTGGTAGATCCTCTCTCGGTCTTTGAGCTCCTCTTCTTGGACTATGCCGAGAAGCGGCAGCGCATCTTCGAATTGTGCGATTTGGTGAAGAGGGCGGGAGCCACGGCCGTCTACACGGCTGAGGCCAATCCCATGAACCCGAGCCAGACAAGGGACGGAATTATCGAGTATGCGGTGGACGGGTTCGTGGTTCTTCGGTACATAGAACCCAAACACGGTGGAGGGCTGAAATACGTGGTGAGGGTGACGAAGTTGAGGAGGACGGACCACTCTAAAGATCTCTGCGAATATGAAATCACCTCTCGAGGTCCGGTGGTTTACCCCCACCGCAGGGTTGAGCTTTAAAAACTTTTTCTGAGATTTGGTAAAAAATTTTGCCTGAACGAAAAACTATTTATTAGTCAAAAGAAAAAATTTTTGAGGAGAGAGGGTGGAGGTGAAAAAAGTCCTTGCCGGAGGAGAGGAGTGGCAAAATGTCGAGGGGGAGAGACTTCGGAATATTGCTCACGCCCTCTCCGATCCTATTCGGTGCGCAATTTTGCAGGTTCTTGAGGGGGGACCCATTAGGCAGCTCGAGCTGGTGAATGCCCTCTCCAAACTGCTGGGAAAAAGTTACGGGAGCGCTCACATCCGGTATCATCTCAAGCTTCTCCAGAAGGCGGGCTTGGTGGGGGCACTGCCCGATCCGGCCAACCCTAGGGGGAAAATCGTCTACAAGGCGGCGGACTTCAGACTTCAGGTGAGACCCCGCGAGCAGCCGTCCCTCCAGAAGTGGGTGCCTAGGACGGCCGAGGAATTCTTGGCTGGATTGAAGGAGATTTTGGGGAAGGGAGAAAAGTGAGGCGCATCTTGTGGGTTCTTTTGGTGGTTGCGGCTTACACTCTCTTCAGTACCCTCCTCGCCCCCTCCACCCCGATTTACGCCGACAGCCTGGGCGCCTGGGTCTCCGAGCCTCTTTGCTCCTTCCTCCTACCCTA
>JGI20130J15133_1001085_pt1 | contig 23789 bp, 24 predicted proteins | sample WasSprMetagenome_FD_15133 | JGI IMG/M metagenome (IMG submission 15133) | reverse complement strand
AAACAGCCTCTATGGCGTCCACCCCAAGCTCGTCGAGTTTCCTAGCTATTTCCAGCTTATCTTTTGGTGTTAAGGAAACTCCAGGGGTTTGTTCCCCATCTCTTAATGTGGTGTCAAAAAATCGGATTTTCTCTGGAAAGCTATCCGAGGATAAAGCTACACCTCATTTTGATCCCGTCCAGCGTGAAATAGCATATGTTATATTAAAGCTTTTCTATCCTAAAATCAGACGTGGCAACTTAAGGCTTATCCTCTTAAATGGTGAATGTTTTGCAGAATAGGTTTCAGCATTCAACAGCCCTTTTCCATCTTAGGTGTGGGTTGTGTTTTAGGTTGGCCGTTATCTTGTTGAAGAATATTTTTGTGCGTTGTTTAAAGGATGAGAAGGTTGATTCTGTTAGGCTTCTCAGCCCGCGGGCTTGATGGTGATATGTTAGTCCAAGCTCTGTAACGGCTTCCCTTAACCATGGAGCATTATCCACAACGAACTCAGGCTTGCCATCACAGTACTTTAGAACGCTTCTGATGAAGGATTCCCTTGTCAAGCTGTTCCTTGCAGGATGGATTATTAATTCATTCCTGTCTAAGGCTGAATATACCCAACATTGTTCGCCATAAACCTTTACGCACGCCTCATCCACCGCTATGAAACGCCCAGCCTTCCTTTCAGAAGCAATCTGCAGCTTTTCCCCAAGCTTAACAACCCACTTCCAAACAGCAGTCCTAGAAACGCGCAATACTCGGATAACACCCCAGCCGCCCTCCTAAGACTTGAAAAAATACATGGCTAAGCCAAGAACCTTAAGACCTAAAGGAACCCTATTCCTCCCAAAAAGCCTTAGCCGCTCAACCAAACACCAAACATAAAGAAAACAAATAAAAAGAAACATAAAAATCTACATCTTAAGTTGCCACGTCTCTAAAATCAACAAGGTCGCAGCGTGCACTAGGAGCGGGGTGAAAAATGAGGAGTGATACGATAAAAAGGGGGATAACACGCTCTCCCCAGAGAGCCATACTAAAATGTTTAGGGTTGACGGACGGCGATTTTGAGAAGCCGTTTATAGCCATAGTCAACAGCCACTCAGAGATTGTTCCCGGCCACATGCACCTTCGCCAGCTGGCTGAACATGTTAAACAAGGCGTTCGGTCAGCTGGAGGTGTCCCCTTTGAATTTAATACAATAGCGGTCTGTGATGGGCTGACCATGGGACATGTGGGGATGCACTATTCTCTTCCGTCACGTGAATTAATCGCTGACTCCGTAGAGGTGATGGTTCAAGCAAACCAGTTTGACGGAATGGTTTTGATAACAAACTGCGACAAAATAACCCCGGGCATGCTTATGGCCGCGGCTAGGCTGAATATTCCCACAATAGTTGTGACGGGGGGACCTATGCTTTCAGGTAGACTGAAAGGGAGAGTAGTAGACGTAACAACAATCTTTGAAGCTATAGGAGAGGTTAAGGCTGGAAAGCTCAGCTTGGACGAGCTGAAAATGATTGAGGATAAAGCCTTCCCCGGGTGCGGTTCATGTAATGGCATGTACACAGCGAACACTATGGCGTGCATTACCGAGGCATTGGGGATGTCACTTCCGGGATGCGCGACAGCTCTTGCGGTTTCTTCGGCTAAACTTAGGATTGCTAAGGAAAGCGGGGAGAAGATTGTTGAACTAGTTCGCAAAAATATTAAGTCAAGAGACATAATGACGGAAAAGGCCTTTGAAAACGCGGTCGTAGTGGACTTAGCCTTAGGCGGGTCAACAAATACCGTGCTACATTTAAAGGCCATAGCCAAAGAGGCCGGAGTTGACCTCCCCTTAAGCATATTTGACGATTATGGTAAGAAGGTACCGCATTTATGCGACATGAGGCCGGCAGGACCTCATGACCTTCAAGAATTAGACGAGGCTGGCGGAATTCCAGCTTTAATGAAGGAGTTAAAGCAGTTCCTACATCTAGACGCGATGACGGTTACTGGAAAAACTGTTTGGGAAAACATTAAGGATGCAACAGTGTACAACCGTGAGGTAATTAGACCGCTTCACAACCCGATTCACAGCGAGGGCGGACTCGCAATATTGTATGGAAACTTAGCTCCAAAAGGAGCCGTCGTAAAGCTGAGCGCCGTCCCACGCAGAATGCTTCGCCACTCCGGTCCAGCTAAAGTTTACGATTCGGAAGAGGAGGCTGTAAAAGCCATTTTAGACAGCAAAATAGTTGAAGGCGACGTTGTCGTAATCAGATATGAAGGTCCAAAGGGAGGGCCGGGAATGAGGGAAATGCTTTCACCTACGGCGACTATAGCCGGCATGGGTTTGGCTGAATCCGTTGCCTTAGTCACTGATGGAAGGTTTTCTGGAGCCAGTAGGGGGCTGTGCGTAGGTCATGTTTCGCCAGAAGCCGCAGAGGGAGGGCCGATAGCAGCGCTTGAGAACGGAGACATTATCGAAATTAACCTACCTGAGAGAAAAATAAACGTGAAGTTAAGCGATGAGGTTATTAGAGAACGCCTTGCCCGCTGGAAACCTAAACCGCCAAAAATCTGTTCTGGATACATTCAGCGATACGTATGTTTAGTCGGATCGGCCGACGAAGGGGCAGTTTTTAAGGAAAAGCCATGTTGAGTGGTGTTTATGGAGGAAAGACCGTTAAAGGTTGCTTTTCAGGGAGAAATCGGAGCTTATAGTGAAGTGGCCGTTTACAAGTGTTTTGGCGCCAAAGTTCAACCAATTCCGTGCAAAAGTTTCCAAGAGGTTTTTAGCAAGGTCAATTCTGGACTTGTTGATTATGGTGTCCTACCAATAGAAAACTCTATTGAAGGCAGCATAAACCAAGTCTACGACTTACTTTTGACATACAACCTCATGATTTGTGGGGAGGTTGTCGTTAAGGTAGAGCACTGCCTAATAGGAAACCCAAACTCCAGTTTAAACCAAGTGAAAAGGGTTTATTCGCATCCACAAGCCTTAGCCCAATGCTCCGACTTTTTAGAAAGACTCGGGTGTGAAATAATACCAACCTACGACACCGCCGGCAGCGTCAAAATTGTTAAGGAAAGAGGACTAATGGACGAGGCGGCAATAGCCAGCGAAAGAGCTGCTGAAATTTATGGTATGAAAATTCTTGCAAGGGACTTATCCAACTATCCAGACAATTACACCCGGTTCGTGGCCGTGTCAAAAACTGATGCTCCGCCAAGCGGTAACGACAAAACAATGATAATTTTCTCGGTAAAGCATGCTCCCGGAGCCCTTTACGATGCTTTAGGTGTATTTGCCAAAAGGGGAATCAACTTGACAAAAATAGAGTCCAGACCTACAAGGAAAAAGCCGTGGGAGTACATATTCTACCTTGATTTTGAAGGCCATAGAAACGAGCCAAAATGCGCCGACGCCCTGAAAGAGCTCCAAGATAAAGCTTTGTTTGTAAAAGTTTTAGGTTCTTTCCCAAAAGCCGCGACGTCTGAATGAAAACCGCGGGACATCGCTGTCCAAAGCGGACAACAAAACTTATATACTGGAAAACACCCCCTCCTTCGAGGAGTGGTTCAAGTGAGGGGTTGCGTTCATAAAAGGCGATTGCCTTCACTTCTAAACATCGCCGTATTCAACCGTTGAAATCCAGCTTCTCAGTTCTAAGATTGATAAACGTCTGTTCGCCGCAACCCCTCTCAAACGGTGGGAGGTGATGTTTTGAAGGTAAAATTCGCCATTCCAGCCGGTTCCTTGCAAAAAGCAACATTTGAAGTCTTAGAGAAAGCCGGGTACCGCGTGTCAGGGCAGGAGAGAAGCTATAGGCCTAGAATCAACGACCCTGAAATAGAACTGCGAATTCTAAGGCCTCAAGAGATTCCGATACTTGTAAGCGAAGGGTTGTACGACATTGGAATTTCCGGTTATGATTGGGTGCAAGAAACAGGTGCGGACGTTGAGTTGCTTCAAAATCTTGAGTATGGCCGAGTAAGGCTTGTGGCTGCTGTGCCGAAAAGCTGGACTGACATAGATTCGTTTTCCAGCCTAATGGAGAGGTTCATAACCGACGGAAAAAACATTAGGATATCCACGGAGTACTTGAACATTACAGCGCGTTACATTCAAAACAACCTCGTGTACCGCAAGTTTTTCGGGGATTTGGAGCCGCTGACCGTTACGCCTTGGTGGAGAAAAGGTCAAAATCCCAAGGTTGCCATATTCTTGTCTTTTGGAGCGACTGAGGCTAAGCCCCCCGAGGTTGCAGATGCGATAGTTGACATCACTGAGACTGGAACAAGCCTTGAACAGAACAACTTGAAGGTTATTGAAGTCTTGTTGGAGTCGACAGCGTTTTTAATAGCGAACAAAAAATCCTTACAGTCTGAAAGACGGGAGAAAATTTTAGACATAAAAGCGATGTTGAAAGGTGTTGTTGACGGCTCAAAGAGGCTCCACATATTTGTAAACGTTAAAAAAGAGAATTTGGAGCTGCTTCTAAAAGAGCTGCCAGCCCTTAGGAGGCCTACTGTATCTCCGTTGGCTGATGAAGGATGGTACGCGGTCAACACGGTCATAGATAAAGACTCTTTCTTCAAAGTTCTTCCAACAATACGAAGACTAGCTCAAGGGCTTGTGGTTCATGAACCAAGGCAGGTCTTAGCCCTAGAAGGGGGTTAACAACGATGAAGATGATAGACGCATCCAACATCGCATCCATTAAGCAAGAGTTGATCCGTAGAAGACTTCAGAAAAGAAATGGCGAGTTGGAGGCCTACGTAAGGGAAATAATCAAGAAGGTTCAGACGGATGGCGACATAGCCTTGGTAGAGTACACGAAAAAATTTGACAAAGTTTCTTTGGACGTTGAAAAACTAAAAGTTAGCCGTGGAGAAATAAGCGAAGCTTATGCAAAAGTCACGGAAAGTCAGATTCATGCTTTAAAATCCATGAAGGAACGTTTAGAAGTTGTTGAAAGGAAGGTTTTAGAAAGATTAGAAATGACAGTAAAGGTTAACGGAGTTCAAATAGACATCTGTACACGTCCCCTGCGGAGGGTTGGGTGTTACATTCCGGGAGGGAAAGCTGCGTATCCAAGCACTTTACTGATGACCGTGGTTCCAGCCCTTGTTGCTGGCGTTCCAAACATTGTGGTTTGCTCTCCTCCAGATGAGACCGGCTTGCCCAATTCTTTGACGCTGGTTGCAGCGGATATCTGCGGAGTCGACGAAATATATCGAGTGGGAGGCCCTCAAGCCATAGCTGCCATGGCTTACGGCACCCAAACTATAAAGCCCGTAGACAAAATTGTTGGGCCTGGAAACATTTACGTAACCATGGCGAAGATGCTGGTTTCCCGTGATGTTGCCATCGACTTTCCAGCGGGTCCAAGCGAGCTTTTGGTTCTAGCCGATGAAACAGCCAACCCTCGACATGTAGCCCTCGACATGTGCGCCCAAGCCGAACACGGACCAGACACGGTTGTTGGTTTAATTACAACCTCAAAGAGCCTTGCCGAAAAGACTTTTCGGGAGATAGAAGAAATTTTGAAATCATCCCCCAGAAAAGAGATCATTGCGAGGGCGTTGTGGGACAACGGCTTTATAGCTATATGTAAAACGCTTGAGGAAATGATTGAACTAACAAACGACTTCGCCCCTGAACACGTCGAGTTAATGCTAGAAAACCCCGAGGAAGCTGCTGAAAGGATATATGCGGCGGGAATAATTTTGGTGGGCCCTTACAGTCCAGCCTCTTTAAGCGATTATTACGGTGGAACAAACCACGTGCTTCCAACGGGCGGGTATGGAAAATTCTTTTCAGCCCTTTCTTGCCTAGATTTCGTGAAAAGAGTTGCTGTTCTAAAGTGTTCTAGGGAAGGCTTGTTTAAAGCCCGTGAACACATTAGAATTTTATCCGAAGCAGAGAACTTGCCATGTCACTTTAAGGCTGTGGAGGGACGTTTCACCATTGGAAAGTCGAGCTAGACAATGGATCAGGCGAAAGCTGGAAACAATGCAGCCCAGCTACACCTTCAGGGATCTCTACGAATCAATTAAACACGGATTAAATTTTGAAAATGAGAGGATAGCTAAGCTGAATTTAAATGAGAACTTTTTCATCCCCCGCGAAAAGCTTCTCCAAATTATTGCTGAAGCTTTGGAAGATTTAGACCCCCGACTTTATCCACAGGACGAGGAAGAGAAGCTTCGGGAGAAAATCTGCGAATATTTGGGGCTTCCGGCCGATAACATAGTTGTTGGAAATGGGGGAGACGAAATACTGGAGAGGATTGCCCACCTGTTCCTTGAAAAGGGGGAGCAAGCCATAACAATTTCGCCCACGTTCTCTATGTACCGTTTTGTGGTTAACCTTCAAAAGGCTAAGCTTATCGAAATTCCGCTGAAAAATGATTTTTCCTTAGATTTTGACCGTTTGTTGTCCAGTGTGACGACAAGGACGAAGATTTTGTTTTTGTGTTCTCCGAACAATCCGACGGGAAACCAGTTTGGAATCGATGAAATTAAATCTTTGGCTGAGGGTTTTCCGGGAGTTGTTGTTGTTGATGAGGCTTATGTGGAGTTCGCCGACTACTCCGCTGTTTCCTTAATAAAAAATTACGAAAACTTGATAGTGGTTAGAACGTTTTCTAAGGCCTTTGGCCTTGCCGGGTTGAGACTTGGCTACGGTGTGGCGAGCGTCAAGATTGCTAAGGCGCTTTCCGAATGTGTTAGTCCACCTTTTGCCGTTAACACTTTTTCTTTAAAGGTTGGCGCAAAAATTTTGGAAAACGTAGAGATTGTGAAGCATGCCATCCAAAGGGTTAGGGCGGAGCGTGAAAAAATGGTGAAGGCTTTAAATGACATTAATGGAGTGAAAGCCTTCAATTCAAAGGCAAACTTTGTGCTGTTTAAGACAGAAAAGCCCTCAGACTACGTCTACAACGGCTTGCTGCAAAAAGGCGTTCTCGTTAAAAAGATAGGCACCGTTCTGAGTTTTCAAAACTGTTTCAGAGCCACAGTCGGCTTGCCTTGGATGAATGCGAAACTCGTCGATGCGCTTAAGGAGGTAAGCTCTTAAAAGGAGGTGTTGGTTATGCGAACCGCCGAAGTTAACAGGAAAACGCTTGAAACAGAAGTTTACGTTAAAGTAAACCTGGATTCCGTTGGAAAGGCTAATGTGCACACTGGAATTGCTTTTCTCGACCACTTGATAGCCACACTAGCCTTCCACAGCTTGGTTGACGTTGAACTCTCTGTTAAGGGGGATCTCAAACACCACATAGCCGAGGACGTGGCGATATGTCTGGGACAGGCGATAAGAAAAGCTCTGGGGGATGGTGACGGCATAACAAGGTTTGGGTTTGCAGCTGTTCCCATGGACTGTTCTCTCGCTTTCTCCGCCGTCGACCTAGCGAAACGCCCCTACGCCAAAATCGACTTAAAACTTAAGGGTAAGAAAATTGAGGACATGTCCTGCGAGGACATCCACCATTTCCTGGAAACCTTGGCCACGTCCATGCAAGCCAACATCCACATTTGGATTCAATATGGAGCCAACGACCACCACAAAGCAGAAGCAGCCATAAAGGCCTTAGCCCTTTCACTAAGGCATGCAATAACCATCGACCCTCGAAGGAAAAGCGCCCCAAGCGTTAAAGGAGTGATTTAATGCCCAAAGCAGTCATAGTGGATTATGGTGTGGGGAACATCTACAGCCTCAAATGTGCGCTAGGCAAGGTTGGCTTCACACCCTTAATCGGGTCTTCCAAAACTCTTCTTGGGCAAGCTGACGCGGTGGTTCTTCCCGGTGTTGGAAACTTTTCAACGGCCTCTAAAAAGTTAACCACCGTAAGGGAATACTTGGTTGATTTGGCTAAAAGCGGAACCCCATTTTTAGGCATATGTCTAGGAATGCAACTCTTATTTCAAAGAAGTGAAGAGGGAGGTGGTGGGGGATTAGCGCTTCTCGAGGGCGAAAATGTTCCGTTGCCATATTCCGTTAAGGTTCCACACATGGGCTGGAACACCGTCATAATATTGAAGCCAACACAGTTGTTCAACAACTTGGAAAACCCATTTTACTGTTATTTCGCCCACTCATATTACCCAGTTCCAACCGATAGGGAGGTCGTGTATGCTGAAACCACATACGGTGTAAAGTTCGCCTCAGTCGTTGCGAAGCAAAACATTCTTGGCACACAGTTTCACCCAGAAAAGTCTGGACGCCCAGGCCTAAGATTTCTCGAAAACTTCTTCAACTTTGTTAGGAGGTAAAATGTCGGTGAAAGTTTTTCCAGCTGTTGACATTATGAATGGGAAGGTTGTGAGGCTTTTTAAGGGCCGCCCAGAAACAGCCAAAGCATACACCAGCTTAGGGGATCCTGTGGCTGTGGCTAAAAAATGGGAATATGAAGGAGCCGACGGCTTACACGTTGTAGACTTGGACGCTGCCCTCCGCAGGGGAGACAACTCTGCCACAATTTTTGAGATTGTTCAAGCTGTAAAGATACCAGTACACGTTGGAGGGGGAATAAGAAGCGAGGAAACAGCTGAAAAATTTCTCAACATGGGGGTGGACAGAATTATAATTGGAACGCTGGCTTTTAAAAGGCCGAAGATCTTAGCAAAGCTTGTGGAAAAATTCGGCGACAGCGTCATCGTAGCTTTGGACTATGGAGAAAACGGTAAGGTCATGATTGAAGGATGGAGAAAAAACATTCAACTCGATGTAGAGAACGCCATCCAAAGGTTTCTGAAACTTAAGATTAAAACCTTCCTGTTGACCTCTGTGAGTAAAGATGGGACTCTTGAAGGAGTTAGCGTTGACGTTGTAAAGAAGGCTTGCGCTTATGAAGGGGTATATGTTATAGCGGCGGGCGGGGTAGGCAGCCTAAAGGATTTAATGCTTCTGAAAAATGTGGGCGTTTACGGTGTGGTTATTGGGAAGGCGCTGTATGAAGGAGCTTTTTCGTTGAAGGATGCTTTAAAAATTGCAAGGGAACATGGGGTGCAAGCCTGATGCCGCTGGCGAAACGGATCATACCATGCCTAGACGTGGATCATGGAAGAGTGGTTAAGGGCGTACACTTCTTAAACTTGAAGGACGCGGGAGACCCGGTAGAATTGGCCAAAAGGTACTCTGAGGAAGGTGCCGACGAACTGGTTTTCTTAGATATAACGGCTTCACCTGAAAAACGGAAAATATTAAAGGACACCGTTGAAAGGGTTGCAGCGGAAATAGACATTCCCTTCACTGTTGGCGGTGGAATCCACAGTCTATCCGACGCTAGGAGTGTTCTCTGCAGCGGCGCGGATAAAGTTTCAATCAATACAGCGGCTGTTGAACGACCTAAACTGGTCACAAAGCTTGCGGAAACCTTCGGGAGACAGTGCGTCGTCGTCGCCATTGACGCTAAAAGACGATACGGAGGAAAAGAGGGAAAATTCACTGTTGAAACAAAAGAGGGGAAATGTTGGTTCGAAGTATACACGTACGGCGGACGCAAACCAACAGGGCTGGATGCAGTCCAATGGGCGGCAAAAGTTGAGAAACTAGGCGCCGGCGAAATTCTCCTAACCTCTATGGATAGGGATGGAACGGAAAAAGGGTTCGATTTAGAATTAACAAGAAGCGTTTCAGAAAACGTAAAAATCCCAATTATCGCAAGCGGAGGAGCAGGTCGACCAGAACATTTTCTGGAAGTGTTTTCCATCGGAAAAGCCGACGCCGCCCTAGCTGCCTCAATATTTCACTACAACAAATACTCTATACAGTTTATCAAGAGGTTTTTAAAAGACAAGGGGGTTGAAGTTCGACTTTGAACTTTAAAAAAATTGAGGTTCAACAGTTGGATTTTAAAAAAGGCGGCGGCTTAATTCCAGTGGTGGTGCAAGATATAGAAACTAAGGAGGTTTTAATGCTAGCCTACACGAACCTCGAAGCCCTAAAAAAGACTATGGAAACGGGCTACGCCCATTACTGGAGCAGATCTAGGGAGAAATTATGGATGAAGGGTGAAACCTCCGGCAACGTTCAGAAAGTTAAAAAAATTTTGGTAGATTGCGACTATGACACATTGCTTTTTCTAGTGGAACAGAAGGGGAACGCTTGCCACACTGGACAAAGGACATGCTTCCATAACCAAATAGAAACTGAGGATTCTAACAAACATTGAGAAGCCACGTCAGCCAGCATCTCGAGTTATTTCATTTCTAATCCTTTGACATTTTTCTGTAGCTTCCTTTATAGCCCTCATTAAGGCTTGTCTGATTTGGCTTCCCTCTAATTCATAAATGGCTTCAATGGTTGTTCCGCCTGGCGTTGTAACCATATCCTTTATCTTGGCTGGATGCTCCTGCGTCTCTAATATTAGTTTCCCGGTTCCGAGAACCGTCTGGGATGCACTGTAAAGAGCCAAGTTTCGCGGCAAGCCCACTCTTAATCCAGCATACATTAAAGCCTCAATGATTATGGATATATAAGCGGGGCCGCTGCCGCTTAGAGCTGTGATGGCGTCCATGTATTTTTCCTCGACTTCCAAAGATACCCCCATAAGGCTTAACAGCTTCTCAACCTTCTTCTTGTCGCTTTCAGTCAAGTCTTCGTCGCAGCAGTAGGCTGTGAAAGATTCCTGTACTAAAACGGCGATGTTTGGCATTGTTCTAACAAATTTTGCGTAAGGAGCAATTTTCTTGTAGAACTTTAAGGGGATTGTGGCTGCCGTTGATATTACAAGTTTTCCTTTGATTTCGCTGCTTATCTCTTTGACAACTTTTTCAACGTCGCCGGGTTTAACGCATAAGAAGATGATGTCTGCTTTGCTTGCAGCTTCTTTATTGTTCGTGGTTATTTTCGCTCCCAAAGCTTCAAGCTCTTTGAGTTTGCCCAGGTCGCGCCTCGTGGCGATAACTTCACCCTCATACCCCTTTTTTAACAAGCTTTTGACTATGGCTCCTCCAATCATGCCGGCTCCTATGACTGCTATGCTTTCCAAACCAGTCACCAACTACTTCAAGTTGTGAACGCAGAATACTCCAGGCAGGCTTGTATATATAGAGTTTCCTAAAGTCAGCCGTTCTCATCATGCATGTGTTGTTGTGTTTTTAATCTTTCATTTGACCATTTTTGGTCTTTTTAGTCTCAAAATAGGATTGTAATGACCAAAAAATATTTAAGAGTCAGATGGTGATTGCGTGAAGCGTGATATAGATGGAGCCTGCTACGTGCCCTGAATGCGGTGCAAAAATCGATGTGCCAAACGACGTCTCAAAGGGCGAAGTAATAACATGTCCAGACTGTGGACTTGAGCTTGAAGTGAAAGAGATAAACTCCAACTCCGTGATTGTAGAGGAACTGTGGATAGAGGGTGAAGACTGGGGCGAATAGCCTTTCCGCTGACCACCAGCAGGTACAAACATGAGCATAGCCATCCTCTACGAACAAGCAGGAACAGACGAAATGGGCATACAGTTAACAGCTGAAAAGCTCGGGATAGACCTAACCCCCCTACCAGCTCGCAAAATTTTTTTCCTGTTCACAAATCACGGCTTCAAGGTCAAAAGCTTAAGCAAAGATTTTTCAGAAACCATCAAAAGCATCTCCGTCGTATTGAACAGGGTCCAGAGCAGAAACCGCAGATTAACTTTAGGAACCATACTTGAAATGTTGGGTAAAAAGCTTCTAAACCCTTTAGAAGTCGAGTACATATGCTTTAGCAAGCTTAGAACGATACTACACTTTTGGAAAACAAAAGTGGGCATACCGTCAACGGCTTATGTTCCATGTGATCCGAAAGAAAAAACCATTAATGGACGTGAAATTGCAAATGAGTACGAAATTGCAGACTTAATTCTGCAAGCCTTAGGAAACAAGCCAGTCGTGCTTAAACCAGACGCGGGCTCTCACGGGAAAGACATTAGTTTGGCTGTTGGACGCCAAGACCTTATAAATTTGTTGAGGAAAATGGAGCCTTCAATCATAAATCCTGTAGGGGTTTTAGCGCAAGAATACATTAATAAATGGTTCTTCGACCTGAGGATAATTGTCACAAAGGAGAAGGGTAAACCCGCATATTGTCACCCGAGAGCCATGGCTAGAACTGGACTTAAAGACTTTAGAACAAACGCTCATTTGGGCAACATGGTTTTCGGCATAAACCTGCCCCAAAGGATTAGAGAAAAAGCTGCACTATGCGCTGAATCCGTTGGGAAAAATTGCGATGCTTGGGTGCTGGCCCTCGACGCGATGCTAAACTTTGGTGAAGAAAAAGGCCTAAGCGAGGACGCCCAAAAGAATTTTGAAAAATTAAAACCCCTATTTGATGAATTACAGAAAGTTAAAAGTGAAAAAGCCACAAAGAAAAACTTCGCCCAGTGGAATGAAAAGTTGGAGGAAGCTTTCAACAATTATGCGAGTTCTGAAGCATACTGGAACATTCAAGAATTAATAGAAGAATCCGTCAAAAGCATGGAAAACAACGTGGTGTTTCATGAGGCCAACTCGTGTCCCGACTTCTGGGAGCAGACAAGACTCGCCACAGGGATAAACTTAGCAGAGCACCTTTTAGCTTGTGCAGAAAGCCTTACTGATAAGGCTCAAGCCATAACCTATGTTTAACATGGTGATGTAATGAAGGTGGGAATCATAGGCGGCTCAGGTTACGTTGGCGGAGAGCTTTTGAGGCTACTGCTCTTCCACCCAAAGCTGGAAGTAACCCTGGTTACTTCGCAAAAATACGCGGGAGAATACCTTCACACTATTCATCCGAACCTGAGGGGAGTGACGCAGCTTAAGTTTACTCGCTACGAGTTGTCTGAAGTCAAGAAGAACTGTGAATTGGTTTTTACGGCTTTACCCCATGGGACAGCCGTTAAATTTGTTCCAGAACTGTTGGAGGCTGGCTTGAAAGTCATCGACATGAGCGCTGACTTCCGCCTTAAGGACCCCGAAAGTTACGTTAAATGGTACGGATGGAGCCATCCAGCTCCGGAATTGTTAAAGGAAGCTGTGTATGGGCTTCCAGAACTTCACAGAACTGAGATAAGGGAGGCTGAACTGGTTGCTTGCCCCGGCTGCATCGCAACTTCTGCTATTCTCGCTTTAACTCCTCTAGTTAAGTCAGCTCTCATTGACAACGAAAGGATTATTGTCGACGCAAAAATAGGCTCGTCTGGAGGAGGCAGCAATCCCTCCATGGCGTCTCACCACCCAGAAAGAGCAGGCGGGACTAGACCTTATAAACCGGTCGATCATAGGCACACGCCGGAAATAGAGCAGGAGTTAAGTTTGCTTTCTGGAAAGCCTGTGCGTGTCGCCCTTACACCCCATGCTGTTAACATGGTGCGGGGTATACTCTCCACAATTCACACTTTTATGGCCGGAGAGGTGACGCTGAAGGATGTTTGGACAGCTTTTCGTTCGATGTATGAAGGTGAACCATTTGTGCGATTTTACAGGTACAAAAAGGGCCTTTACCGGTACCCAGACCCAAAAATAGTTGTTGGATCTAACTTCTGCGACATAGGATTTGAAATAGACCAGAGGCTGAACAGGCTTGTGGTTTTCTCAGCCATAGACAACCTCATGAAGGGGGCAGCAGGCCAAGCGGTGCAATGTTTAAACATAATGCTGGGACTTAACGAGAAAACCGGCTTAGAAAATGTTGGCTTCCATCCGGTGTGAAAAATGCTGATCGTTGCAAAAGCCGGAGGAAACGTCGTTAAAAACGGTCTTCAAGAAATCGCTAGAGACTCCAAAGAAATCGTAGATAGAGGAAACAATCTGGTGTTTGTTCATGGAGGGGGAGCAGAAGTAACCCTTGTCGCGGAGAAACTGGGTAAAAAACAGATTTTTGTAACCTCTCCCGAAGGGTTCAGAAGCCGTTACACAGACATGGAAACCGTGGAAATACTGAACATGGTTATGTCAGGCAAAATCAACAAAGGAATTGTGTCAGCCTTCCAAAGTCAAGGAGTGCGAAGCATCGGGCTTTCAGGCGTTGACGGTTGCCTGCTTAAAGCAAGGAAAAAAGAAAAGATGATCGTAGTTGATGAGAGGGGCAGAAAAAGGGTCTTGGACGCTGGTTTTTCTGGAAAAATATGCCAAGTAAACGGTGAATTAATTAGGCTTCTCGTGGAGAATGGATATGTGCCAGTGATATCTCCCGTGGCCATAGGCGAAAAATTTGAGCTTTTAAATGTGGACGGAGACCGCGCCGCCGCCAACATTGCTGGTGCGCTAAAAGCAGATGAACTGATTTTTTTGACAGACGTGGAAGGCGTCATTCTTGATGGAAAGCTCATACGTGAAATGAAAAGTTCTGAAATTCAGAAGGTCTTGCCTAAAATAGGTGCGGGAATGAGCACAAAGGTTCACGCGGCTCTAGAAGCCTTAAGCATGGGAGTGAAAGAGGCAATAATCGCTTTTGGTCTTTGTAAATCTCCAATTTCATCAGCAATTCAACATAAAAATGGAACTGTGATAGTTCATGGATGAAAAAGCCGTTATGAAAACAGAAGACGAGTATATGATCAAGGCCTATGCCAAAAGGCCTGTTGTACTCCACAGAGGTGAAGGAGCATACCTATGGGACATAAACGGCAAAAAATACTTAGATTTCACAGGAAATTATGGGGTTTGCATCCTTGGATACTCCCATCCCGAAATAATCCGAGCCATAAAAAGTCAAGCGGAGAAGTTAACCGCGTGCCATGGATCATTTTATAACGAAACAAGGGCAATGTTTCTGGAAAAACTGGTTAAAATTGCGCCTAAGGGTTTGAATAAAGCTTTTCTTGGAAACAGTGGAGCTGAAGCTGTTGAATGCGCAATAAAAATAGCGCGTAAATACACTGGAAAACCCGAAGTAATCGCGATGATGGGTGGTTACCATGGAAAAACAATGGGGGCGCTGTCTGCAACATGGAAGGAAAAATACAGAGGGCCCTTTGAACCTCTTGTTCCAGGCTTCAAGCACGTTCCAAGATACAACATTCAAAAGGTCAAAGAGGCCATCACGGAGAAAACGGCCGCGGTTATCGTAGAACCAATACAAGGAGAAAGCGGCATAGTTGTTCCTCCACGGGATTTTCTTCCATCGTTGAGGGACTTGTGCGATAAAACAGAGGTTCTATTAATAATGGATGAAGTTCAAACGGGGATGGGTAGAACCGGAAAAATGTTTGCTTGCGAACATTGGGAAACAATCCCGGACATACTATGCATTGCAAAGTCAATTGCGGGGGGACTGCCCCTAGGAGCGACCCTAACAACGGAAGAAATCGCCTCAAAGCTCGAGGTAGGAGAGCACACAAGCACATTCGGCGGAAACCCTGTCGCTTGCGCCGCGGCTGCCGCCACCATCGATGTTATTTTAAGAGAAAACCTTTTGGCGCATGTAGAGAAAGTTGGGAAGTTCTTTCTGGAAAGATTAAAGGAGCTACAATCGAAACATAGAATCGTTAGGGAGGCCCGCGGTTTAGGCTTAATGTTGGGTTTAGAGTTAAGAATTGATGTCTTAAACGTCATATTGGAGGCCATCCAAAGAGGGGTTTTACTGCTTGATGCTGGCAGAAACGTGTTACGCTTCCTGCCACCCTTCATAATCACAGAAAAGGAAGTTGACGAAGTTGTAATGGTGCTGGATGAAATCTTAAATGGAGCTGGAAGAATACGCTGTCAAGTTCTTAACCAGGCTTCTTAAAATCTACAGTCCATCTGGAAAAGAGCGTAAAATCGGCACTTTTATAGCCGACGAAATGGAAAAACTAAGTTTTAAGGTTAGAGTTGATAATGTTGGAAACGTTATCGGTGAAGTTGGACATGGAAAACCCACGATTCTGCTCTGCGGACACATGGACACGGTTCCCGGATACATTCCAGTAAAAATAGTCGACGACAAAATTTATGGACGGGGTGCTGTGGATGCAAAGTCATCTCTAGCCTCAATGATACTGGCCGTTCACTCAACTGGAGAAGTCATTGAGGAAGGAAAAATTCTGGTTGCTTGCGTTGTAGAAGAGGAAAAATCAGGCGTGGGTATTAAAAACCTAATTAAAGAGGGTTTATCCGCTGATTATGCAATTTTTGGAGAGCCAAGTGGTGTTGAGAACATAATAATTGGATATCGAGGGTGTTTAAAAATTGAGTTGACGTCCAAGACGGCCACTGGGCATTCTTCTGCTCCATGGCTTTTCGAAAACGCGATTGAAAAAATGTTTGAGCTTTGGGGAAGAATAAAGGATGCAAAGTTTCAGGAAAACTCTCCAGAAGGCTTCTTCTACAATGTTTCGTTATGTTTGACGCATTTAAAAGGTGGCGGTTATGCTTCAAGTGTTCCTTCAATATGTAAAGCCCTAATAGATGTGAGGGTTCCACCTCAACTGACGTGCGCACAAGCATACGATAAGGTAATTGAATGTATAACGCAGTATAAGAAAGAAAATCCCCGGGTGCAGGTTGACGTGAAGGTTGTTGACTCCGTTGAGCCTTTTGAAGCGGACAAAAACAGCATCCTCACGCGCGCTTTTTCAGCCGCTATAAGAAAAGTGACTGGTAAAACTCCAAAGCTTGTGAAGAAAACGGGGACGAGCGACATGAACCTGCTGGGGAGAGCGTTAAAAATACCGGTGGTGGCTTACGGCCCCGGAGACTCCAGCTTAGATCATACACCTAACGAACATGTAAGCATAGAAGAGTATCTGTCCAGCATACAAGTGCTCCGAGAAGTTTTGAAAAAACTGTTGGATCTCTCTTGAACTTATACGCCAGCTTTTTTAAGATTCTTCAGGATTTCTTTGACGAAGGTCTCGGTGTTTCCAAGTCCTCCAGTGTCGGGTGTCCGCGCCTCTTTATTCTTTAAAGCCTCCATTATAGCTTTGTTGAGTTTTTCCGCCTCGTTCTTAAAGCCAAGGTGTTCAAGCATCATGGCGGACGCTCTAAGCAGTCCTGTTGGATTTGCGATTCCCTTTCCAGCAATGTCTGGAGCGGTGCCGTGAACCGCCTCGAACATGGCGTGTTTTTCTCCAACATTTGCCGAGGCTGCTATACCCAAACCTCCAGTAACTCCGGCTGCTTCATCGCTTAATATATCTCCAAAAAGATTTGTCGTAACAACCACGTCTAGGTCTTGAGGTGAATTAACTATTTTGAAGGCTGCTGCGTCAACATGCATCTCCTCATACTTCACAGTGGGATAATTCTCGGCGATCTTTCGCGCAGTTTCAATGAAGAGACCGCATGTTTCTTTTAGTATGTTGCCTTTATGCACAACGGTTACCTTTCTTTTCTCTCTTTTTAAGGCGTATTCAAAAGCGAATCTTAGAACCCTCTCGCTTTTCCTCTTGGTGATAACCCTTATGCCTATTGCAACATCTTCCGCCAACCTATATTCTAACCCGCTATACATCCCTTCCGTGTTTTCCCTCACAATGACCATGTCAACGTTTGGGATTAGAGCAAGCTCAGGCACACTTTTAAAAGGCCTAACATTAGCATACAAGTCGAGTTCTTTCCGCAAAGTAACATTTACGCTTTCATACGTCCCGCTGCCAACAGGGGTTTCAATGGGGCCCTTAAGCAGCGCGTCGCATCCTCTTATAATCTCCAAATCCTCTCTAAGCAATGGTTTTCCAAATTTTTCCCAAACTTTTTTCCCACTTTCAACTTTTACAAAGTCTATCGGCAGGTTCATGTAGTTCAAAACTTTCAATGTTGCCGCGAATATCTCCGGGCCTATGCCGTCGCCCGGTATTACGGCAACTCTCTTATTCAATCTTTATCCCCTTATTCTTTTTGACATAGGGTATCAGGCCGCCTTCCATGAAGATTTCCTCGAGGAACTTTGGAAGAGGTTTAAATTGAAGCACAACGCCTTTGTTAACGTTTTCCGCCACCCCTTTGTCCAATGCTACTCTGAGAATTTCACCCTCTTCCACCGCTTTTGATATGCCTTCACATTCGAGGGCAAGTATGCCGGAGTTTATGGCGTTTCTGAAGAAAATTCTTGCAAAGCTTTCGGCTACGATAACTTTTAAGCCTAACGCTTTGAGAACTTGAGGAGCTTGCTCCCTGCTCGAGCCGCAGCCGAAATTTCTTCCCGCAACTATTATGTCTCCTTCCTTAAATTTCTCCGCAAAGTCTGGGCGTATAGCCTCAAACGCGTGTTTTGCCAGTTCCCTCATATCCAAAGTGTCAAACTTGTATTTTCCAGCTATTATCAGATCAGTGTTTATGTTGTCTCCAAACTTCCAAACTCTTCCCTCAATTATCACTTTTAAGCCTCCGTTGGACTGGTTATAACACCCTTAACTGCAGAAGCAGCAGCCACAGCCGGAGAAGCCAAATATATTTTGGCTTTTGGATTACCCATTCTACCAATGAAATTCCTATTTTGCGTACTTAAACATACCTCGTCGTCGCCAAGAACGCCTAAGTGTCTTCCGACGCACGGACCGCAGCCAGGCGGATTTATTACAGCGCCAGCAGCCAACAATTTTTCTATTATCCCCTCTTTCAAGGCTTTTAGGTAAATTTTTCTGGATGCAGGTTGAACTATCAGCCGCACACCATCTTTAACCCTTTTTCCTTCAAGAACGCGGGCGGCTGTTTGAAGGTCTTCAACCCTACCGTTGGTGCATGTTCCAATAAACACTTGGTCAACTTCAACGCCTTCAACTTCTCTAACAGCTTTCACGTTGTCAACCGAGTGGGGAAGGGCGACCACGGGCTCAATGTTTCCGGCGTCAACAGTAATCTCGTCTGAGTAGTTGGCGTTCTTGTCGGGTTCCAGGTAGCCGAACAGTTTGCCCCTTTCAGCTAGCAGAAAGTTTTGGGCTACTTTGTCGAATGGACAGAAGCCAACTTTGGCTCCTGCCTCAACAGTCATGTTCGTTAATGTAAGCCGTGAATCCATGCTCATTTTTTCGATTCCTTCTCCCACAAATTCAACTGCCATGTAGTTAGCTCCATCCGTGCCCAGTTCTCCTATAACGTGGAGTGCGATGTCTTTAGATGACAAAGGCCATTTAAGTTCTCCAACCACCTCGACCTTTATTGTTTCTGGAACCTTCAGCCACGTTTGTCCATAAGCCATTCCAACAGCAACTTCAGTGCTTCCCATGCCAGTGGCGAAAGCTCCAAGGGCACCGTGGGTGCATGTGTGGCTGTCTGCCCCTATGACAACCATGCCAGGCTCTGCGAACTCTTCAACCACTATTTGATGGCATACACCGTATCCAACGTCACGGAAGTGGCAGCCTTGCTTACGGGCGAACTCCCTCATCATTTTGTGAATGTTGCTCACTTTGTCGCTTGGGCTTGGCCCGGCGTGATCTATCACTAAAAGTATCTTTGAAGGATCAAAGACTTTTTCCACTTCAAGCTTTGAGAATTGTTCTATTGCAAGTGGGGCTGTCCCATCGTGGGCCAACAAAAAGTCTATGTTGGAAACTATTATTTCTCCAGCAGTAACCGTTTTGCCAACTTTTTGCGAGAGGATCTTTTCAGCCATTGTTAAAGGTGTGCCGTGCATGTTTTCCCCAAAGTTTAGGCTTTTGAAAAGTATCTTTTAACGATCTCCAGAAACTCTTCATCACTTATTGCGCTCCGCCTATTTGCCGAAACTTCCTTTATTATGTTCGTCAATTCTTCAACGTCCTTATCCGAAACATTAAACCCGTACTCCTTAAGTTTAGCGTTTACAGCCGCCCTGCCGCTTACCCGGCTTAAAAGGAAGCGTCTTCTTTGACCAACCATTTCTGGAGGGAAACACTCATAGACTATTGGATTTTTGAGAACAGCGTCTTGGTGAATGCCGCTTGTATGCGTAAAAACGTTGGGTCCTACTATGGGTTTAAGTGGCCACAAGTTGACCTTAGCCACTTTTGCAACAGCTTCACAAATTTCACTCAACTTCTCCGTGTTATACTTATCGACATCATAGAAGTTTTTGAGCGCTACAATAAGCTCTTCAGTGGCTGCTATCCCCGCCCTTTCACCCAAACCCAGAACAGACGTGCTAAACCGGGTCGCGCCACTCTCAAATGCAGCCAAAGAGTTTGCCAGTGCTAGCCCATGATCGTTGTGGCAGTGGACTTCTATTGGCTTATCAAACTCCTTCCTTAACTCACTGATGAGGAAACGCATACCAGTAGGGGTTATGCAACCAAGTGTGTCAACCACCCGTAGCACATCCACGCCTGCGTCTATAACCTCCCTAAAGACCCTCTTTAACCATGGTAAATCGCACCTCGTTGAGTCCTCTGCACTATATATAACGTCTAATCCGTGACTTTTGCTATACTCCACGATCTCAACGGCCCTTTTCAAATACTCTTCTCGAGTTATCCTCAGTTTATATGTTAGGTGAAAGTCTGATGGAGGAAACGAAATTACTACGCCGTCACAATCACAGTCAACGACGGCGTCTACGTCGCTTTTCACAGCTCTTGCAAAACCATAAAAGGTCATACCTGACCCAAGTTTTACAACTTGGCGAACTTCATTTCTTTCACTTTCGGACGAAGCGGGAAAACCAACCTCAACACATTCTACTTTTATATCAGATAGAAGCTGGGCGATTTTTATTCTATCCTCCGCTGCGAAGACGACGCCTGGTGTCTGCTCCCCCTCTCTTAAAGTTGAATCGTGTATGATTGGGTCGCCCGTTTTACAAATTGAGCCCCCAAGGTATTCCGGTTTACAGTATGGACTAACGAATATTTTGTCCCGCCACTTCTCCAAGGTATCCATGCCCACCCAAGGGTTTGAGTATGAGCTTCAGATGATTACATGGAGATTTAAATTTTTTCTGGTTTAAAAAATATTTATTTGAACGTTATTGGTCAAAATTAGTCACTTTTAACATGTAATCTTGAGTTTCGACTTGATTTCAGCTTATCAACCATTTTTCTCGCTTCCGATATTACGTTCGTCAGAGCAGCCAACGCTTTGCCCACGTCTTTCAACTGCAAAACCATAATTGTTTCCGTGGAACAACTTAATGTCTCCTCAATGTTTATATGTGCCCTGGAAAGGGCGTTATAAAAGGACGTTACACAGCCCGGGGTCTCAACTATTTTTTGAGGACTTGTTATGGTTATGGCTACGAGGCTGCTTTTTTCTTCAAGAATATTTTCCAGTGAAAAATTTGATTTAATTCTTTCAACCAATTTTTCATCGAGAAGAAGGGTTATTGTTCTTATCCCCTCCACTATTTGGATGTATTCATCTTGGGAAAAGCTTGCCAGTATTTTCCTAACAGTGTCTATGTTTCTTCTAGTTTTTTCAATGGAAATCTTCGCCACGTCCGTTCTTAGATTTATTGTGCTGTCTGCGATAACGCTTATTACATCGAGATGGTATGCTGATTTATAGGTTATACGGGCTCTCTTTACAGCGGTTATTACGCTTTCAAGTTTAACTTTTCTACTTAACATTTCTTCAACCATAGGCTTCAACATTCTTGCAATTGCGCTGTAGTTTCCATATCCTTTTTCAAGGGCATGTTGAATTGAAATATCCTTATCTATTAACTCTTGGACGGTTCTTGATATACTTGCAGCCATTTTTGGTCACTTTTTCTGTTATATGGTATATTTTGACCAAAAAATATATAAAACTTGCTGGGTATTCACACAAAATATGCCAAAAGACAAGGTTGTGCTTGCATACTCTGGCGGCCTTGACACATCCGTTATGATAAAGTGGATCCAGGAAAAATATGGAGCGGATGTAATAACTCTCACAGTTGATGTGGGTCAGGGTTTAGACCCGGAAAATATCGAGAAGAAAGCGTTAACATTAGGCGCCTCCAAACACTATACTATAGATGCTAAAGAAGAATTTGTCGTAAACTACGTTTTCCCAGCCATAAAAGCAAATGCCCTCTATGAAGAAAAGTACCCTCTAAGCACAGCCCTTTCAAGGCCGTTAATAGCCGCAAAAATGGTGGAGGTTGCCAAAAAAGAAGGGGCGAATACTCTTGCCCATGGATGTAGTGGTAAAGGAAACGATCAGGTTCGATTTGACATAACCATCAAAGCGCTTGCCCCTAACTTAAAGGTCATAGCCCCAGTGAGGGACTGGCAGTTGTCAAGGGATGAGGAATTAGAGTTTGCTAAGGAGAGAAAGCTTCCAATTCCATTAAGCCGAAAGAACCCATACAGTGTCGACCAAAATCTTTGGGGGCGCTCCATCGAATGCGGCGTTTTAGAGGATCCATACAATGAACCGCCAGAAGAAGTTTTCGAGTGGACTCTGCCGCCTGAGAAATGTCCAGACAAGCCGGAATACTTAACCATAGACTTTGAAGGGGGCGTTCCATGCGCAGTTAACAACGAGCCCATGGATCCAGTTTCATTAATTACAAAGCTAAACCAAATTGGGGGCACGCATGGAATCGGACGCATCGACCATGTTGAAGATAGGGTTGTGGGAATTAAGACCAGGGAGGTTTATGAATGCCCCGCCGCCACGATACTGTTGGAGGCGCATAAAGATTTGGAGAAAATGGTTTTGACAAGTCACGAATTGGCATTTAAAAAATATGTGGATGCTCAATGGGCTTTTTTGGTTTACTCTGGTTTATGGGTGGATCCTTTAAGAAACGACTTGGAAGCGTTCATAAACAAAACGCAGGAACGAGTTTGCGGCAAGGTTAGATTAAAGCTTTATAAAGGAAACTTAAGGATTGTGGGACGTTCATCGAAGTATTCGCTGTACGATGTGAAATTGGCAACCTATGAGGTCGGAACCACTTTTGACCAGTCCTTCGCAAGGGGTTTCATTGAGCTCTGGGGGTTACAGTCGAAAACTTTTCACATCCTCAAAAACAATTTAGAGTCAAAGAAGGAAGCCCGCTGTGAGTCTACTGTTTAAAGGTGGTAGAATAAAATCTACTAAAAAAGAAATCATACGCTTTATATCATCAATAGAGGACGATTTAAAACTTCTAAAACACGTCATAGACATAAACAAAGCCCACACAGTAATGTTGATAAAGCAAGGAATAATAAGCAGCCGAGATGGAGCCGAAATTCTGAAGGCGTTGAAAAAACTTGATAAGCCAAAAACGAGGCGGTGTCTTGAAGACATACATGTATACGTTGAGGAGGCTGTTACTAAAAGGGCAGAGGGACGGGCTGGAGAAAACCTTCACATAGCGAAAAGTAGAAACGACCAAGTTGCAACAGCTATTCGAATGGAGTTGCGGGAGCAGCTAATAAACTTGATGAAGGCTGTAGTTGATTTTCAAGCAGGGCTTTTGTCTAAAGCTGAAAAGCATGTCCAAACAATCATGTGCGGGTATACTCACCTTAGACCTGCTCAACCAATAACCTTCGCCCATTACTTACTATGCCATTTTGACGTTTTCCAAAGGCATTTCGAAAGGCTTGCTGAATGTTATGGCCGAGTTAATGTTTGCCCCATGGGCGCTGCAGCCCTAGCTACAACCAGTTTCCCCATAAATAGGGAGATGGTAGCGGAGCTTCTAGGCTTTGCCGATGTGCTGGAAAACTCAATTGACGCTGTCAGCAGCCGCGACTTCGTAATGGAGACGCTTGCCACTCTGGCGATGATAGCCGTAGACATAAGCCGCCTAGCCGAAGATTTGATAATTTGGAGCACGCCAGAGTTCAATTTAATTGAAATTCCGGACGAGTTCTGCTCAACCAGCAGCATAATGCCGCAGAAGAAGAACCCAGACGTTCTTGAAGTAATCAGGGCGAGGATGAGCCACGTTATAGGCAATTTTACGACATGCGCCTCGATCTTTAAGTCTCTGCCATCAGGCTACAACCTAGATTTTCAGGAG
>JGI20130J15133_1001084_pt1 | contig 23796 bp, 28 predicted proteins | sample WasSprMetagenome_FD_15133 | JGI IMG/M metagenome (IMG submission 15133) | reverse complement strand
TTAATACCTAAAGGCTTTGGTTTCACACCTAAATAAAGGTTATTTTTATTTTATAATATATTTACAGTTTTATGTGGGGTTAGGTTTGAAGGCTGTGGTTATAAAAAAGCCTTACATGATAAGTGTAGAGGATGTTGAAGTACCGTATTTAGGGTCTAATGATGTTTTAGTTAGGGTTAAGGCTGTAGGTATATGTGCTTCTGAAATTCATGCGTATAGAGGTGAGCATCCTTGGCGTAAGCCTCCAGTTATATCAGGTCATGAATTCTCAGGTGTGATTGTGAGGAAGGGTGAGTTTGTGAAGGGTTTTGAAGTAGGTGATAGAGTTACTGCTTACATTATAGAGAATTGCGGAAAATGCGAGTACTGTCTATCGTCACTTGAGAACTTATGTATAAATGCTAAGATCTTAGGAACTCCTCAATGGCCTGGAGCCCTCGCAGAATATGTACGTATACCTACCTCTAACATATATAGATTACCAGAGTCCTTAAGTTTTGAGGAAGGAGCTCTTATTGAGCCTTTAGCTGTAGGCCTACACTCAGTGAGAAGAGCTGGGATTAGGGAAGGTATGTATGTAGTTATTTTAGGTGCTGGTGCTATTGGATTAACAACACTTATATGTGCTAAGTATTATGGAGCTAAAGTCCTTGTATCTGAACCTATAGATTTTAAGAGGGAGTTAGCTAGGAGGTTAGGTGCTTCTGTTGTAGTAAATCCTTTTGAAGAGGATCTTAAGCGTGTGGTTAAGGAATTAACCCCAGAAGGTGTTGATGCAGTGATAGATTGTGCAGGGACTGAGGGAAGTGTTAAAGATGCTCTAGAGGTGGTTAAGAAGAGAGGAGTTGTAGTTATAACTGCGATGTTTAGGGAAGATACTAAGGTTGATTTACGTAAGGTAATGAGTAAAGAAGTTCATATAATAGGTTCTCTAATGTATACAAGAAGAGAATTTGAGGAGGCTATCTCATTAAGTAGTAAGGTAGGACATTACCTAAGAGAATTAATAACCCATAGAATGAATCTTGAAGAAGCTGAGAAGGCATTCAAACTCATGGTAGAGAATAAAGCTGTTAGAATAATACTATACCCATAACTATGAAAATAAGCCCTCAGAATAGGAAGGTTAAATAAGGTTTAAATAAGGTGTTATAAGGGATATGTTGTAGAGGTGTAAATTATGAGTTTTATAAGTATACCTAATGATAAGATTAAATCTATATATGAGAAAATTCTCCGTTGTCGAATCCTTGAAGAATCCCTCTTAAAAGCTTATCGTGATGGGTATGTACCAGGGACTTTACATTTAGGTATTGGTCATGAGGGTTGCGTAGTTGGTGTTATAGAGGCTTTAGAGAGAGGAGATTTGGTCATAGGAACTCATAGATCTCATTGTCATGCATTATCTATGGGTATGACTCCTGAAGAGATAATATCTGAAGTTTTAGGTAAGAAAACAGGTTGTTGTGGTGGGAAAGCTGGAACACTTCATTTATCTAAGCCTTCAATAAATTACCTATACTCTAGTAGTATTGTTGGTAGTGGCATTCCGATAGGTGTTGGGGTTGCCTATGCACTGAAGTACTTAAAGAGAGATAATATAGTTGTAGTATTCGTTGGTGATGGAGCTGTTAATACTGGTGCCTTCCATGAAGGTTTAAACTTAGCCTCAATATATGATGTACCCCTACTAGTTGTTATAGAGAATAATTGGTATGCAATCTCAGTACCTATAAGGAAGGCTACTAGAATAGAGAAATTATCTTTAAGAGCTAATAGTTATGGTATTAAGGGTGTAACTATTGATGGCATGGATCCGCTTGAGGTTTATGTTAATGTTAAGCCGTTAGTAGATTATGTTAGGAGGGAGAAAGAACCAGTTCTTGTGGAGTGTATAGTATATAGGTTCTTAGGACATCATGCTGGTGATGTTACTCAGGAGTATAGGAGTAAGGAAGAAGTTGAGTTATGGAGGAAGAGAGATCCACTACTGCTGATAGAGGAGGAGATTTTAAAGAGGAACATTATGTCTAGAGAGGAGATGGAGGTACTAAAAGCTAATGTTAGGGATGAGATGGAGAGAGCCTTAGATTATGCTTTAAAGGCACCATATCCTGAGGTTGAGGATATGTTTAAGAATGTTTGGTGATGATTATGGTTAGAATAATATCTTATGCTGAAGCTATTAGGGAGGCTTTAATAGAGGAGATGGAGAGAGATGAGAGTGTAATATTATTAGGTGAGGATATAGGTGTTTTTGGAGGTGTTTATAAAGTTACTAAAGGACTTTATGAGAGATTCGGATCCTCTAGAGTTATAGATACACCTATATCTGAGGATGGATTTGTAGGTATGGCTATAGGTATGGCTATCATGGGTTTAAAACCTGTTGTTGAGGTTATGTACCCAGACTTCCTACCAAATGCTGCGAATCAAATAATTAACTTTATGGCAAAGATTAAGTATACAACTAATGATGCATTAAGTGTACCTATGGTTATTAGAACCACTATTATTCAAGGTAGGTGTTCAGGGCCTGACCACTCACAAGTACTCATACCTATATTCATGCATATACCAGGGTTACAGATAATAGCCCCTTCAAATCCCTACGATGCTAAAGGACTACTTAAATCAGCAATCAGATCTCATAAACCAACATTATTCTTTGAAGCTGCATCTCTATACTCAACTAGGGGTGAGGTCCCACCAACAGAATACTTAGTCCCTATAGGTGAGGCTAAGATAATAAAATCGGGAGAAGACATTACTTTAATAAGTTTCTCTACGACAGTTAAACCTACGTTAGAAGCTGCTGAAGAACTTGAGAAGGAAGGGATTAAATGTGAGGTGGTAGACCTTAGGACTTTAGTCCCTATGGATTTAAACACTATAATTAACTCTGTACGGAAAACTAAGAGGTTAGTAGTTGTTGAGAGTAGTTGGCCTATATGTGGAGTTGGTGCTGAAGTTTTAACCTCATGTTTAGAGAGGGGGTTAGAAGTTAAGGCTTTCGCTAGGGTATCACCACCTCACATACCTGAACCTATGAGTCCAGCATTAGTTAAGCATTATCTGGTTAATAAAGAGAAAGTAATTAGCACTGTCAAGAAGGTGATGAAGTTTGAGTATTAGAAAAATAATAAGACTTCCTCGATTAGATGAAGCTCAAGAAACCGCACGTATAGTTGAATGGCATAAGAAGGTAGGTGATTACGTGAAGAAGGGGGATAAGATAGTCACTATAGAGACTATGAAAGTTATTTACGATGTTGAATCAGAATATGAAGGAGTTATAACGGAAATATACCATAGTATCGGTGAGGAATTACCTGTTGGAGAACCGTTATGCTCTATCGAAGTTAAAGAGGGGTCACCGAAGAAATTAACTACTTAAAGTCTGAAATAGAGTATAGCGTGAATATTAACTACTAACGTATTTAGTAAGTAATTCATAGTAGAGATAAACCTTAGTCAAGGTAAAATAATCAATGCTAGAAATGAATTTTAACGTCTATCCACGTTACTTACTCTTAATCTATGAATGAAGCTCTAAATGTTTTTAAATGGTCTAACACCGAGATCAACTAAAGCTAATAGGGTCTCGAAGTTGATGAATAATTAATGAAGATTCTATATTTATTAGGGTATATCTTAAGTAGCTGAAGGTAAATGGAAACGCATTTCTTATGATGGTTAAGGTGATGGAGTTATTAAGAAGTAGTTCGTGTTTTAATGTCGAATGGCTGTAAACCAGTATTGGAGAAAGGGTTAAGTAAGGATTTTAAAATAAGTTTCACCTCCTCATTTGAGGATAGACCTTTCAGTATGAAATGATTAATTTAAACGTTAAATAATATAATGTATAATCTAGCTGAAGGGTGATATCTCGGTATCGAAAACCTCTTAGCGGATGATTTAGTGGTTTGTTTAGTAAATTACTTATTATTACTTCTTAGATATTATTTTTAGGTAGTGTAGTACTTCCTTAGCAAGTCTGTCTGGGTTGAAGTACCAAGCTCTTCTATATGCGAAGTTCCTCATATTTATTAATTCCTGATTAGGGGTTTTCATCAGCTTTATTAGGTATTTTATGAATTCTTCATCGTTACGTGCTATATACCCGTCCCTACCATTAGTTACTAATTCAGCAAGTCCTGATTGTTCAGGGAGTATAGGTATTGCTCCTTGACTCATAGCTTCTACTGGAGCCATACCGAAGTGTTCTCCTAACCTTAGATGTATGTATACTTTAGCCATCCTATAGTATTTCATCATCTCATCAGGTGTTAATACCTTATCAATAAATGTTACCCCCTCAACCTCTGAAGATAACTTCTTAAGTCTGTCGTAGTAGTTTAAGAACCTCATATCAGGCATCCCAATAATTACTAACTCAGCATCAGGTACCTCAGGTTTTATAAACCTCTTAAACCAGTCAAGCAGTACGTCCTGTCTCTTCTGAGGTACGAACCTACCAACAGTTAATATTATGTCCTTCCTATCCTCTGAGAGGTCGAATTGATTCCTGAAGTACTCCCAACTAATTGCTGGGTATACAACGTTACTCTCAATACCGAATGACCTATATAAAGCTGAAGCTGTATAGTTTGAGTTAGTCATATGGAGATCTGCTAACTTATAGAGATTTTCATATGTATGTGGGAATCTATATAGGGTTAAGAATACGTAGACGTTATTACTAGTTAATTCCTCCTCAAATGGGTAATGTATGTATAATGCTGTACCCATCTTAGGATCTGCTAACTTAGTAGCTATGACGTATATAGGTTCTTGAATCATGACTAGACATACATCTGGTTCATACCTATTGAGGACTTCATCAACTGTGTAGACTATATTAATAATCCTCTCAGTCCTCATAGAAAGTATGAAGTCTGTAGGAACCTTACTAAACACATCCCTTATAACCTCAAACTTAATATTCTTAAGCTTAACTACATCCTCAGCAACACCACTACTTAAGACTATAACCTCATGACCTAAATCACTTAACTCACTAACTAATATCCTAGTTAGTACTTCACTACCCCCGAAGAGTTGGATATGTGGATGTATCACTAATATCCTAAGTCCATCAGGCAATTTACCACTCCATACGAGTACTCCAAATATTAAAAACTTATAAAAATATATGTCGATTCTTCCTAGCAGATTAAATCATAGTCTATGAAGTAAGTAGTAACACTAAACGTTATAAGTCTTAACGAATGTCTGACCCCTTAATGAACAGTAATCTTAGTTTATGAAGACGTTATGTACGTACTGATTTAATGGATATACCTAATGTTTATTTAAGTTTAGGCATAGTAGGTCTTAGGGGGTTGAAGTGATTACAGTCTCAACTATGGTGTATATGATGTTAAAACCTTCAGAGGCACTTACTAGACTTAATGATATGGGTGTTGAGTATGTAGAGTTAAGTTATGATAATTTTCAGTTTTTTAGGAAGTTAGGAGTTGATTATTATACGTTGATTAGGGATGTTATGGATGTGTATCGATCTCTGAAGTCTAAGGTGGTCGCAGCACATCTACCCTATGGTGATTTAATTAATAGGGCAGTGAATCCTTCAGAACAACCTAAGGTTATTAATGAGTTAAGTAGGTGGTTAAATTTCTTCTCAGAGATAGGTGTTAAGGTAGTAGCTTCTCACATACCATTTAACTACGCAGGTATTGAGGAGAGTTCCATCACATATGCTCAGAGGGTTAAGGAGGTTAATCAAGGGTTCTTTAAGAAATTAACTGAACTCGGTCGTGATTACGGTATAGTCATAGCNGTTGAGAATAGGTATGAGAGGGGTGTTTACGGNTACTTACCTAAAGACTTAATAGATATTGTAGACGCTATAAATGATGATTACTTAAAGTACTGTTTAGATACTGGTCATTCCATAATAAATAACTTCCAACCACATGAATTCTACAAACGACTACATCCTAACGTAGCATTAATACATATACATGATAATGATGGTTCTAAAGACCTACACCTACCACCATATACAGGAGTTATAGATTGGGATATCTTCATCTCAACCCTTAAGGAACTTAACTACAACGGTACTACAGTACTTGAGGTAGCTTGTAGTGACTCCCTCAGGAGATGTGATAACATCGTAAAACTACTTAAGATGATCTTAAATACATTCTAACGAGACTTACTAATAACTTCATTAATAGTTAACTCCTTAGGATTACCGTCAACATCTAAACACTTAGCCCTAATATCAATACTTATCGGGATAGCTCTTGAGACTGTACTCCCGACAATCCAACCATTGAATACCTTATTCAGTAGTTTAAGGAGTTTCTCACAGTTAACTCTAGTATTTATATTAGCTTTCAATGATAGTGATTTAAAACCTGATGTAAACTTCTCAGGCATTATAAACCCTCTAATATCGAAGGAACCTTCACTAAATACCTCTACATAATCTATAACTAAGCCTAACCTCTTAGCATGTAGCTTAAGTGTTATTACGAAGCAAGTAGCTAATGCTGTAAGGAACATCTCTATAGGGTTTGGAGCTCTACCTAACCAACCAACAGTTCTAGGTTCATCAACATTTAATACATGTCCCTCAGCTGTAGATACCTTAGTTAGTAAGTCATCACCTAAAGATAGTGCATGAACGCAGAATCTATAGTTAAAATCATCGATGATTATATAAGGCTTACTAACCCCCACATCAACACCTAAGTAAACTTAACTTCAACTTAATAAGGCTATGTTAGGTTATGTATCTTCCTAAAGAAGCATGTCTTATTACCTGTATGGCATATAGGGCCTAACGACTTAACCTTAATTAAGACTGAATCTGAATCACAGTCTATTAAGACATCCATTACTAATTGGTAATTACCGCTTGACTCACCCTTCAACCATAACTTACCTCTACTAAGTGACCAGAGGTGTAGGTAACCGGTAGTTAAGGTCTTTATCAGTGCTTCCTTATTCATATGCCCAACCATTAACACCTCATTAGATTCGTAGTCCTGTACAACAGTTATTACTGTACTACCTTCAAATCTGTAATTAAGTTTATTAGCTATAGATTCAGCTACCTCCTTACTCATCACTAACGTCTTAACCACCTCTTAAGATTCTCTAAAAACTTAATACCTACCTTACCGCTCTTCTCAGGATGGAATTGAGTAGCTACTATGTTTCCCTTAGTGATTAGGGCTGGGAATTTAATACCGTAGTAACTGTAGGTATTGTAGGGTTCATCAATAGTATATGCTACGTAGCTATGTATGAAGTAGACATATTGATTAGCTATTACCTCATTAACCTCATCAACATAATCTACGTATACTACATCCCAACCTATATGTGGTAGTTTAACATTAGCTCTAATTAAGTCTACATAACCTCTAAACCATCCTAACCCTCTGTTAAAACCTCCTTCAAGACCGTACTCAAACATGATATGCATCCCAATACATATACCTAGAAAGTAGGTCCCTTACTCCTCAACTCATTAAGAATTTCAGTATTAGAGTTAACGTACTTAGCAACTGTTGAGAAAGAACCTACTCCAGGAAATACTATTAAGTCGTAGTCATGTCCTACTAAATCATTAACATCATCAACACTTACGTCAAAACCAACTCTCTTCAAAGCTGATGAGATACTAAATATATTACCTACACTGCAATTTACTACTAAGGCTTTCATTTCCTCCTCCTCAAGATCTCTTCATAAACCTCATCAATACTCACATTATTAAGTACTAAGAGGACTATTAAGTGATATAGGAGGTCTACAGCCTCACTTACTAATCTATCCTTAGACTCAGTCAGTGACGCTATAATAACTTCTAGAGACTCCTCACCTACCTTCCTAGCTACATACGCCTTACCCATACTTGCTAAGTAAGTTGTATAACTACCCTGAGGCTTCTTACTAATCCTATCAACTACTACGTTATAGAGTTCCTTAAGTACGTCCATAGAAGGCCCCCATACTATCACTATGTAGTTTAAAGCCTTCGTACCTAGCTAATGAGGTAGCAGCATCTAATAACTCTTTCTCAGGCCTACCCTCAGCTACTACTACAGCCTTCATGAAGTCATAGACTGATAGAGCACCTCTAAACCTAGCTAGGCCGTTAGTAGGTAGTATGTGGTTAGGGCCTAAGTAATCTATGATAGCTGATGGTGTCTTCAAGGATACAGCACCAACGTTTGAAACCATACTTAATAATTCGTAATTACTTGATGTATGTAGTGAGAGGTGTTCCGGGGCTAGCTCATTAACTAGCTTCATACCCTCCTCAACATTCCTAACCTTAACTATGAAGTAGGTATGCTCATCAGAACTCAACCTATCCTCAACAATATTTACTAACTTATCAGAGCTTGATATCAAGACTATAGTTGAGGATCTACCATGCTCTGCCTGAGCCCTCATATCGAGGACCACCTCATCAGGGTCTGCTGAATCATCAGCAAGTACTACTAGCTCTGTAGGTCCTTCAACACCATCTACAGCTACTACCCCCTGAAGTAAGTACTTAGCTACCTGTACGTATACGTTCCCAGGACCTACGACCTTATCAACCCTATCAACACTTTCGGTACCGTAAGCCATAGCAGCAATTATTTGAGGACCGCCTACACAGTACACCTTATAAACTCCTAACTTAATCGCTAAGTAAGCTATAGCTGGGTCAACGATATAGTCCTTCTTAGGAGGTGAAGCTACATAAATCCTACTAACACCAGCTACCTTAGCAGGTACACCGGCCATAAGTAATGTTGATGGGTATGTCTTAAAACCTCTAGGTACGTAAATACCTACACTACCTAAAGGCCTCCACATAATACCTAGTCTTAAACCCTTATAAACTACGAAGTCATCCCTAGGCTTGAAGTACTCGTTAAAGCTGGTTAAGTGATNGTATATCAGGTCTATAGAATTTCTAACATCCTCAGGNAGTAAGTCAGCAATACTTTTAAGTTCGTNATAACTAACTACGACATCTTTTAGTGATACACCGTCGAATTTAGCTGTAAGTTCTATTAACCCCCTATCACCGTAAGACCTAACATACTCTATAATGCCCTTGACGTAATCTAAGTAATTACTCATACTTTGAGTTCTAAACCTAAGTAATTCATCTAACGACTTACAAACTACTATAATCTCACCTCAATACCTCGACTCCTTAGGTACTTCTTAAGTTCATAAATCCTAATAACACCGTCATGGAATACACCTGCAGCTAAAGCAGCATCAGCACCTCCGAAATACAGTACCTCATAGAAATCCTCTAACTTACCAGCACCTCCACTAGCTATCACAGGCACCCTAACTAAGCTAGTAACTAACTTAGTCAGTTCGATATCATAACCTAACCTAGTCCCATCCCTATCAATACTTGTTAGTAATATCTCACCAGCACCTAATTCCTCAACAGTCTTAACCCAGTACTTAACATCTAAACCAGTGTTGTACATACCTGAACGTATGAAGACTACATACTTATCATCTACCCTCTTAGCATCTACAGCTACTACAATACTTTGAGAACCGAACTCCCTAGAAGCTCTAGCTATTAATGACTTATCCTCAACAGCTGCAGTATTAATACTTACTTTATCAGCACCTGCTGAAAATGCTTGAGAGATATCTTCTAAAGTCCTTAAACCACCACCTACTGTTAAAGGTATACTCAATACGTTGGCTGTATCCCTAACAACATTAAATAAGGTTTTCCTACCTTCAACACTTGCTGTGATATCTAGGAATACTATCTCATCAGCACCCTCCTCCTCATACCTAGAAGCTAGTTCTACAGGGTCCCCCTTATCCTTCAGATCAAGGAATTTAACACCTTTTACAACCCTACCCCACTTAACATCTAGACATGGGATAATCCGTTTAGCAGTCATAAAGACCCCTTAACACTCATCACTGAATTACTTACGACTCTAGTAGCCTCATATAACACCATACCTAAACCCTTAAACACTGACTCAAGTATGTGGTGGGAGTTATAACCACTTAATTGAACTACATGTAATGTTATTTCAGACCTCCTAGCTAGGGATTCTAAGAAGTGGTAGATGTTCTCAATAGCTAAACCACCTATAAACTCCCTCCTAACATCGAGTTTAACATAAGCGTTACCNCTCCCGGAAATATCTACAGCTACTAACGTTAATGCATCATCCATAGGGACTATAGAGTATGCAAACCTCTTAATACCTACTTTATCACCTAGAGAATCCCTTAAAACATCACCTAAAGTTATCGCTACATCTTCGACTAAGTGATGGTCGTCGTAACCGAGTTTATCGACAGCTTTAACATATGCGTTAGACCTCATATAGAAGAACATAGTCGTTAGTAAGTGGTTAAGGAATGGTATAGGTGTTGAGACATCAACAGAACAACAACTATCTATATCTAAGGATACCTCAACTAAGGTTTCCTTAGTCTCCCTNACNCTACGTGAAGACCTAGACATACCTAACACCTAGTAAAGCACCTCTATACATAGCCATACCAACTATAGCGTAATCAATACCAATACCCTTCAGGAACAGTAAATCATCTACTGTTGAGATACCGCCAGCATACTCCTTCAAACCCTTAACCATCCCTACAAAGTTAGCAACCCTCTTATCAACACTACCTTCAGTACCTTCAGAATCAATGTATGTGAATATGACACCTAATACGTCGTAGCTACTTACAGCATTAAGCGCCTCATCAATACCTACACTACCCTCTCTCCAACCCCTCACCCTCACTGTTAGGGAGTCATCATAATCTACAGCTACTAATACCTTATCACCACCTATAACCCTTAATAACTCCTCGAAAGTATTACGTGATGTATAGAACATCGTTGAAACCACTACTGCAGTAGCTCCATAAGATAATAACCTAATCGCCTTACTAATATCTCTAATACCACCACCAACCTGAACCCATTTAAACCCAACCTTAACTACATCCTTTATCAAATCCTCATTACTTCCTAAACCCTCAGCAGCGTCTAAATCAACTATATGTATTGAGTCATAACCTAACTCATAAAATTCCTCAGCAACTCTAACAGCTTCACCAACAACTAAACCAGTACCTCTAACACCTCTAACCCTCTTAACCACCTTACCTAGGCATAAGTCAATACTTGGTAATACCCTCACTCAACCACCTTCTCAATATCAACTACGACTAAGTCTTTAGCACCGTAGGCTTTAGCCTTAGCTATAACCTCAGGTAGTAACTCCTCACTAACAACAGTAATTACCTCCCAAACATCACTACGGCTTAACTTAGTAATTGCTGGTGCTAGCATTGCAGGAAGTACTGATAACACCTTACTCAACCTATCGTCAGGGACGTTCATAAGGACTAACTTCTTACCCTTAGCAGCTATGACACCTTTAATCATAGTAATCAGTAGGTTTATATCTTCAGAAGCTGGACTACGTATCCAGTCCTTAGATGCTATGACTGTAGCGTAGGTATCCATAACAACATCAAGGATTTTAAGACCGTGTAGTCTTAACGTAGTTCCGGTACTCATAACATCAACTATAGCATCAGCAGCTCCTAAGTAAGGTATTACCTCAGCTGCACCGTTAATCCTCACGATCTTAGCCTTCAAACCTTTAGACTCTATATAACTTCTAGTTATGTTGTAGTACTTAGTAGCTATCCTAATACCTTGCGGTAAGTCGTTAACGTCGTTAACCATTAACTTCTCAGGAACTGCTAGTACTAGCTTAGCCTGCCCGAAATCAAGTCTAACTAACTCATCAACTAACGCACCACTCTCAACTACGTAGTCATGACCTGTAATACCTATGTCAGCACCACCACACTCAACTATGTATGGGATATCCTCAGGTCTAGCCATGACTACCTCAACATTCTCCCAATTAGTCGGTAGGATGAGAGCCCTCTCATCTATTGACATAACCTTAATACCTGCTGATTGGAGTAGGTTTAGAGTTGGTTGTTGTAGCCTACCCTTATTAGGTATTGCTACCCTCATAACACACCACCTAAGACTTCTAATAACTTAACGCACTGCTCTTCAGAACCTACTGAGATTCTGTAGAGATTATTACCTAAGGACTTAATAGCTATACCGTACCTTAAGAGTAACTCCCTAATATTAACATCACTACGTACTAATACGAAGTTAGTTAGTGAGTTATACACCTTAAAACCTAACTTCCTTAAACCATTAATGAGTAACTCCTTATTCCTCTTAATACTATCTACGAATACCTTAACGTATGAGCTATCCTCTAGTGCTGCAATCCCAACAGCTAATGATGGTAGTGGGATATCGAATGGTGTGTACCCCTTACTCAATACCTCAATAACTTCAGGACTACTTACTATATAGCCTAATCTAAAACCTGCTAGTGAGAATGCCTTACTTAAACTCCTCACAACTATGATGTTTGGGTAATCCCTAACTAACTGTACTACAGTATATCCTGAGAACTCATAGTAGGTCTCATCAATTACTAAGAACCCCTCAACAACTTCAGCTAGTTCTGAGATTAACTTGATACTCCCCTTAAGTATTGGTGAGCCTGTAGGGTTGTTAGGATCGTCTATAACTACTAAGTATGAGTTCTTAGCATTATTTAGTAATTCATTAAAGTCTACACACCACCAATCACCGCATTCGTGGAGTTCTACAGTAACTTTCTTGAGACCTCTTAATGATGTGAATACATTAACCATACTATAGGTTGGGTTGAGGATTACTACTACATCGTTAGGGTATGTTAACTCGTAGAATATAGTTCTTAGAGCTCCATCACCACCTAATGTAGGGAGTATATTCTCTACATCAACACCTGCATACCCAGCTAATAACTCTCTAAACCTACTAAATAGCTTTGAGTTCATGTATAAGTTACCATACTCTAGTATGTCTACAACATACCTAACAACATGTTTAGGTGGTGGGTATGGTGACTCATTCAGATGAAGTCTTACATCAGCATCAACATCACTGAATACGTAACCCTCAGAATTTAATAACCAAGGTTTTAACCTATCCTTAATACTCCTACATGCAATTCAAGGTCCCGTAAAGTATTGGTACCTACGATTTAAAAATTTTATACTTCATAATTATTAACCCTTAATAACACACATTATCAGGTGTAGTGTGACGTCTATAAGGTTCTTCCCATACGACACCTTCAGACGTGGTCAGAAGGAAGTACTTAAGGTAGGTGAGGAGTTATTAAGTAGGTCTAAGGTATTAGTTATTAAGGCACCTACAGGATTTGGTAAGACCTCGGTAGCTATTTCATTAAGTATGTTGAGACCTCCAGTACTACATTCTGTGAGGACTAGGAATGAGATAACACCTGTTTTAAGAGATTTGAAATTACTACGTAGGAAGTTAGGAAGTCTTAGGTATTCATTCATACATTCAGCACATACTATGTGTCCACTTACTAAGGGTAAGCATGTCGAGCCTGAGGATTTCTGGATTAGTTGTTCTATATTGAGAGACTTGAGGTTATGTGAGTTTTTTAGGGGGTTAGGTAGGGTAGGTATTGAAGTTATAGAGGCTGTAGTCTACCCTAGTGAAAATCATGTCGACGCTGTGAGGAGGATAGTTGATACTCTTAAGGTATGTCCATACTTCTCCCTAGCTAAACTAGCTAACTACTCAGATTATGTCGTAGTTACATATCCATACGTGTTTAACCTAGAATTCTTTGAGGACCTATTCCAAGATCGTAACACTAACGAGTACTCAGTAGTTGTTGATGAAGCTCACATGATAACTAACCCAGCAACTATATACTCATACGAGGTTAGTGCCTCCAGGGTAAAGACAGCAATTAATGAGGTTAATCACTACTTAGGTGGTGATGAAGTTCTTAGGAACTTCCTAAGTAATCTAGTAAGTATTGCTGAGTCTAAAGCAAAGGATGATAAATTAAGGATCTTAGATAAGGATATACTCAACATAGATGAGGATTTAATAAACTACGTCATGAGTAGGGCTTTAGATATTAAGAAGATGATTATAGATGAGTTAATTATGAGTGGTAAGCCTGTGTCATCAGTTATGAGTCGTGGTGCATCCATAGTTAAGGTAGCTACACTCATATCGAACTTAGCCTACGAGGGCTTCGCACTCTTCACGTACAGGGACTCAAACAATATATTCTTAACGACTATGGCGACTAGTCATGACGTGATTAACAGGGTTTTAAGTAGTTATAAGAGTTTAATACTTATGTCTGGGACACCACCTTCTAAGGAGTTCTTAGAGAAGGTTATAGGTATGAAGGGTGTAGAGTTCGTAGATGCTTTAGAATTAGGTGCTTGGTCACCCTACGAAAACTTAGTTGTATTACTTACATCTCAGTTAACATCTAAGTATGAGGTTAGGGGTGAGGCTATTTACGAGTTATATGCTAAGTACATTAGAGTTGTTGATGAATTAGTAAGTGGGGTTAAGCTAGTAGTTTATCCTAGTTATGAGTTCATGAGTAATGTGTTTAAGTATGTTAGTAGGGGGTTTACTGAGAGTAGGATGACAACTATAGATGAGTTAATTAGTTACGTCGGTGATAACACTCTAATACATGCAGTTGCTGGCGGTAAGTTATGTGAGGGGATTGAAATAGTTAGGGATGGTAAGTCATTAATTAACTGTGTCTTCGTAGCAGGTGTACCCTACCCACAAAGTGATGACTACCTAGTAGAGGTTATGAAGAACTTGAAGATGAAGGTTAGTGCTGATGAGGCTTGGGACTACATATATAATATGGAGTCATCTATAAAGACATTACAGGCTATAGGTAGGTCTATTAGGTCTGAAGATGATAGGGCTTTAGTAGTATTAGGTGATAGGAGGTTCTTATCGAGGAGTTTAAGAAAGTACTTAGGTTTGAAGATAAATAAAGTTGTTAGAGACTTAAAAGAGTTTGAAGGGGTTGTTAAGCTATTAGTTGAGGAATTCCTATGAGTTTATCAGTCCATGGGAGTTTAATCATCACTCATACCTTAACACTCATCATCACTAAATACTTATTTGAGGAAGTAATAAGGTTACGTTTCCCTGCTAACGGTACAAGTACCGTTAGCTGGTTAAGTCTTGATGTGAGTTCTTTAGCTTCACCCCACACTCCGTGGCTCTAGTCAAATCTAATGTCATGAGGCTTTCATCTGAGGGTATAAGTTCATCACCACTTAGCACATTTCAACACAGTATGGATCGTCTAATAAAATTGTAGTGGATTCGTCACTACCTAACTACTAAGCATGAGATGGGGGAATTTATTATTACTGATAATGCTGTACTCCCTATGAGTAAATCCTCAGAAAGTGTCCTACCCCTAGCTCCAAGTATTACTAGGTCGTAACTACCTTCACTTATCTCCTCCAACACCTTACTAACTACGCTCTCGTTAGGGTTTCTAATCTCCTTAATCTTAAGGACTACCTCTATACCGGACTTACGTGCCCTACTAGAGATTTCCCCGCTAACCTCCTCAACATTTATTGTTTTATCGTTAACTATCAATGCTGTTAGTTTAGACCCGTACCTTTTAGCAAAGTCTAAAGCTATATCCAACGCTTTCAAACTACTAGCACTCCCATCAATAGGTACTAAAATCCTTCTGAACATGAAGCTTATCAAGTATGTAGGTTCCCTATAGTATGACATCCTACCACCTAACTTAAGATCTTAATTGTTTGGTGGGGAAAAACCTTTTAGTAGATTCTACTAACGCATCTATAGCTGGTAGAGGTTCTCCTGAGAGATATATCAGTAGTGCACCACCACCAGTTGATATGTGGAGGTTCTCCCTAACGTTATCCCCTATCATAGCACCTAAATGACCACCACCTACTATGACGAACGCACTACTATTAAGTGCTGATTTAAGGAGTTCTTCAGTCCCTTTCCTAAACCTCTCATCCTCTACGTAGCCAGCAGGACCCCTCATAACTATTAACTTAGCCTCCTTCATTAACTCAGAATACATTGTGATGGTGTAGGAACCTATGTCTAAAGCCCTACCACTTAAGTTATATACTGACTCCTCCTTAACCTCACCATTAGGTGTCAGTACTATGTAGTCGTACGGTGTCTCTATAGGAGCTCCTGAAAGTATTATCTTACGAGCTCTAGGTATTAGAGGTAGTAAACCCTTAGACTCTAACACCTTCATAGACTCACTACTAATCCTACCCCCCTTAGCGACATGGAAGAAAAGACCTACTAATCCAGTAGTTAATATCCTATCAGCTGCTTTATTCCTATTTAAGAACTCAATAATCTTTATAGTGTCTTGAACTTTAGCACCACCTAATACAAAGACTTTAGGACCTTCAGCAAAGTTGAAAATCCTACTTAACGCATCTAACTCCTTCTTCATAACGTTACCTATAAGTGACGGTAATACCATTGGGAAACCAACAATACTTGGTTGACTCCTATGAGCTGTTGCGAAAGCATCAAATACGAAGTAGTCGAAGAGTGGTGCTAACCTCCTGACTAAGTAGGTCTTAGCCTGAACTTCAGGTACAGCCTCAATAACCTCCTCAGAAACCAACCTAAGGTTGTCTAGGAGTAAAACCTCACCAGGTTTTAAATTCTTTATCTCGTTAATAGCTGTAGGACCTATAACATCTGGTATGAATTTAACATCAATACCTAAGTACTTACTCAGTAACTCAGCATGTTTTTCAAGAGTTACGAAGTCAGGCTCACCAGGTCTACCCTGATGAGTTATTAGAACTGTTGAGGCGTTACGGCTGATTAACTCCTTCACAGTCGGTATATGAGCTTTAATCCTAGAATCATCTAATATCTCACCATTAATACCTATAGGGCAGTTAAAATCTACACGTACAAGGACTTTCTTCATGTTTAAATCAACATCAGATATNGAGNGTAACTGAGGTATATGCATCAAAACTACCGAAATATACTCGTAAGTTAGGGTAAATAAATATTATACGTATTTTAGGTACGGCCTGAAGTTCGAGACCTTAAAATATTTAACTTACTAATGATCTTCTTAGCAAGCTCCTCTTCATTCCCAGCAACTACGTATAGTCCGTAAGGACTGTATTCTATATCTATACATCCCCAACTATATACCTTAGTAGACGGTACCACCTTAGCTACGTAGTTATCCGTCATCCCACCCCTACTCAACGATATCAAGAATATATCATCTTTAAACTCAACAACTACTACCTCACATTCACGTTGCTTAACTGTCTTAACCCTCACAGCCCCTAAGTCCTTCAACATAGGTTCTAGTGAAATCCTCAATACCTACACCAACTTAAACACTAATTTAAAGTATTAATACTTAATTCTGCATTACATCAATTTGAATAGGTTGTTAAAGTGGTTGTAGATGTTGAATACCTGAAGTATTGGTTGGTAAGGTATGGTGAGTTAGTCACTATGGTTGTTAGAGTGCTTAGAGAATGTAGTGGTTTATGTTGTGAGTTATCGTTGAGGTACTTAACAATGTTGTTAGGTCTGGATATAGTTAAGTTATGTAGGCATTTAAATTACGGGTTAATTGATGTATGTCTTGAGGAACTCGGTAGCATATGTAGTGAGTATAGCGGTAAGGTAAATACTTTAGTAGGTATTAGTAGGAGGTTAAGTGAGGGTGAGTTCGTATTATTTGATGAACTAACTAATTTACTTGGTGTTGACGGTAGTTATATCTCAGGTATATACCTATGCCTCTCAAGGATTATAACCCAGAAATTAAGTGTTGGTGAAGAACTCAAGTATTAAGTCCTTATAGACCTTAGCACCTAATTCTAACTCCTCAATACTTATCTCCTCACGATCTGTATGTGCTAGTTCAGACCTACCGGGACCGTAACTCACTATATTATCTGTTAGACTTACTAGTAAGTTCATATCGCTAGTACCTAACTTAATAGCTGGTGATGGTTTCAACCCATTCTTAATTATAGCTCTCACTAAAGCCCTAACCACCGGTACGTTAACACTTACCCTAACAGGAGGTGTCTCATCAATCACTTCATAACTACAGTACGTACTTAACAACGCATCAATTTTAGATTTAACATCACTTAACTTCATACCTATAGGCACCCTAACATCTATAACCCCCTCACACAACTTAGGGATAACACTAAATAATTGACCACCGCTGATGTAGTTCATACCTATACTCACATTCAACGTCTTACTTAACTCCTTAAGTTTTAACCAAGTATTTATGAATTCCTCAATAGCTGAGATACCGCCTTCAGGATTTGATGAGTGGCCGCCGGTACCTCTACACACTAACCTCAACTTAATACTCCCTCTATACCCGATAACAACACCGTCACATCCGGAGGGTTCCCCAACAACTATTGCTGTAGGTTTTAAACCCCTCCTAATTAATGCTTTAGCACCTGGACTCCTACCCTCCTCACCTACTAACGCAGCTACGGTTACCCTATACTTACTAGTATCTAAGTACTTAAGAGCTTCCAACGCACCTATTGTCATAGATACGAGAGGACCTTTAGCATCAACAGCACCCCTACCCCTAAATACCTTACCATCGTAACTAACCGGTAATTCACCCTCTACAGTATCTATATGACCTGCTAATAACAACCATTTACTACCGAAACCGTAGGTGAATAACGCGTTACCGACATCATCGACTTCTACTGTATTAACACCTATAGATTTTAGGAAGTCTGTATAAGCCTTAACAGCTAGTTCTTCACTACCAGTCGGACTGTAAGTCTTAAGAAGTCTTAACATTAAGTCTTCTAGTAGTTTCCTCATTTAAACACCTACTCATAACTGATGATAAATTCTCGACGTCGTCATCATTTATCAGATATGGTGGTAAGAACCTAACTACTGTTGTACCGGCCTTCAACGCTAACACACCACCCGTCTGAAGACATTCAATAACTGGCTTAGGTTCGAACCTAAGTTCAACACCTATCATCAAACCAGCACCCCTTAATTCCCTAACGATTTTGAAGTCTTTAACAATACTAGATAACTTACTCATTAACTTACTACCCATAACCCTAGCCCTACCTGGAACATCCTCATCAGTAATCACATCAACACCTGCTTTAACAGCTGCTAAAGCTAGTGGATTACCACCAAATGTAGATCCGTGATCACCCTCACCTAACTGACTACCAATCTCATCAGTTAGGAAAGCTATAGATACTGGGAAACCACCGGCTATTGCCTTACCAACCAACATTATATCACCGTAAACCCCATACATATCTGAAGCCCAAGTATATCCAGTCCTACCATAACCAGTCTGTATCTCATCAACTATTAATATAACACCCCTTTCCTGAGTAACCTCCCTCAACGTCTTCATGAATTCCTGGGTTGCTGGGTTAATACCGCCCTCACCCTGAATAGGTTCGACAATTACAGCGGCTACATCCTCACTTACAGCCTTATCTAAGGAATTGACGTCATTATATTTTAAGAACTCAACCTCAGGTACTAACGGCTTGAATGGTTCCCTATACTTAGGGTTCCAAGTAACTGATAATGCCCCGAAAGTACGTCCGTGGAATGCATTAGTAAATGATATGAATTTAACCTTCTTCCTAACCTTCCTAGCAACTTTCAATGCAAAGTCTACACACTCAGAACCTGAGTTAAGGAAGTATACGTAGTTATACCTCCTAGGTACTATACGTTCTAAAGCTGTTAAGACTTCATCCCTTAAAAAACTTTCAAAAGCTGTTGATAGTGTTATCATGTTATCTAATTGTTCTTTAATTGCATTAACAATCTTAGGATGTCTATGTCCTAAGAAGGCAACTCCATGACATGTATGGCAGTCTAGGTACTTATTACCGTTGGAATCCCATACATACTGACCCTCACCCTTAACAATTTTAATACCTCTAGAACCGTAGAGGCTTAAGTATTTAAGAGGCATTAACGTCTCACCAAGCCTATAATGTATTCTAACACCTTACGTGTTAGGTCATACCCAGTAACTGCTACAGTATTCTTAAACTCAGTCACTGCATTAACTTCATTAACTACGTAGCCCTTCTCAGGATGTTCGAATATATCTATCCCGAGGAACTGACCTTCAACAGACCTGGCAGCCCTCAACGCTAAATCCTCAAGCTCAGGATCGATACGTAGTGGTACTGCCTTACCACCCCTAGCAGTGTTTGTTATCCAGTGATTACTATACCTATAAATACCTACAGGTACTTCATCACCTACCGTAAATATCCTAATATCCCTACCAGGCTTCTTAACAAATTCCTGTACATAGTATATACTGTAGATTGGGTTATGCATATATGATCTATGCTCAACTACAGTCCTCATATCCTCCTCATCATCTATCAAAGCTAGTAACCTACCCCAACTACCGTAGATAGGTTTAATCACGAATGGATAACCTAACTTCTCAGAGACCTTAGGAACTACCTCATGACTGAAAGCTACGTACGTATCAGGTACTGGTACTTTATTCCTCACTAATAACGATGTAGTCCATAACTTGTCCTGACAAACCATTATCGTGTATGACTTATTAACTACATTGATACCGTATGATTCAAACATTATCGTAGATTCTAATGAATTGTAGAAACTCACACACCTCTGTATAGCTATATCTACATCAGTACTTAAGGAATTACCATCACCAACTCTACCATAGTATGTCGGTATGTGGATAGGGACTATATCTACATCTAACTTCTTAGAGGTTTCTATGAATGACTTCTCCTCCCAACGGAGGATGTCGTATAGTAGAGCTACTCTTACTCTCCCCAATCCTCCCTAACACCTTCAAGAGGTCTTAACTTAATAGTTCCTCCATCATTAACTACTTCTAAAGTAACACCGCAGTCATGATCTATTAACTCCCCAGGTAATGCATCGTCAGGTACTTCTACACTACCACCACATATAGGGCATTTAAGCATCATCCCTTAAACACCTAAGGAAGTCTTTATGGTGTGGAGTTTATAAAACTATCCTTAACGCCTCATGAAGACCTATTTGAATGTTGTTATACGTACTTCAAACTAAGTGATGCTGAGGTAGTACGAAGATCTACTGTTAAGTTACTTAAATCTCTATATTCGCATGTAGTTTCTTTAAGTCTTCCTCAGTCTTACCTAGTTGAACCATTAACTCAGCTACTACAGCATCTAATACTACCATAGCTACTAACTCAAATAGCGTTCCTAGAGGTGCTAACGGTTCGTAAATACCTATTAACTGCCTAGTATAGTAGTCATTCTCACTACTTACTTTAGTCCTCCCAGGTATCTCAACAATAATATCTGAAAGCTTAGCTAGTGGTGAGTTTATATATGTAGTTAAAGCTATTACCTTAGCACCTACTGACTTAGCAGCTTCAGCAACAGTAATTACAGACCTAGTCTTACCAGAACCTGAGATAGCTATTAAAGCATCCCCAGCACGTAGTGGAGGTACTACGGTATCCCCGAGTACGTAGACGTTAAAACCTAAATGCATTAACCTCATAGCGAAAGCCCTACCAATAAGTCCTGACCTACCAGCACCTACGACTAATACCTTCTTACCCTCTCTATAGATCTCGATAAGGTTCTTTAAGAAATCCTCAACCTGATACTCCTTAATGATGTTTACGGAATTTGCTATGTATGAAGCTATACTAATTGCAGATTCCTTAAACACCTTTATAACATATCCCACGTAAATACTTCATATGTTGGTTTAAAATATTAACTATTAATTAAGTCCTTATCGGACCTACGTCAGGTAATCCCTGTCTTAGTCCTTTACCAGCATAGGGTCTAAGAGCCTCACCACCACCTCTCAACAACTTAACTAGGTTTTCAGTATGTTCTTTAGCCCTATTAACAGCTATCTCATATAGTTTAACCTCATCATCAGCTTCATCCTCATGTACAGTCACATCAATTACATGTTTATTAGTCATTAACTGAACTAGTTGTAGACCTACGCTTAGAGCAACATAACTTAACTTATCAGTTAATGTCTTACCAACCCAACCTAACGTTATAACACCATCACATCCAAACTCCTCAATTAATTTCTTAGCAGCTACTGGTATGTCCTTAATACCCGGTACTGTATAACGATGTATCTTCGCTTCAGGTAGTAACTCCTTTATAGTCTTCTCAACAATACTACCCATATCAACTCTAGCGAATGTGGTATCAACTATACCTACTTTAATCATAGTATATCACTTAAGAACCTACCGTTAGAGTATATTAGGTCTCCGTCAGCGAATACCTTACCATCTCTTAAATCCTTAATTAAGTCTAGATGTATTGCTGATTTATTAGTACCTCCAGTTGCTAAGTATGCTGAGCCTAGAGCTAGGTGTATAGTCCCGCCAATCTTCTCATCAAGTAATATCTGCTTAGTAAATCTATCTATATCGTAGTTAAGACCGAAAGCAACTTCACCAACTCTTCTAGCACCTTCATCAACACTAACTATCTTCTTAAGGAATTCCTCACCTTTAATAGCTGATGCGTTAATCACCTCACCACGTCTAAATACTAGTTTAACCCCCTCCATCTCAACACCCCTCCATATCACTGGGTATGTAAACACTACATAACCTTCAACACTATCCTCTATAGGTGCTGTGTAGACCTCACCACCAGGCATATTCTTCCTACCGTCATCATTAATCCACTTCCTACCCTCAACCCTTAACGTTAGGTCAACATCACTACCTAAGAACCTTAACTCACTAACCCTACTCAACACGTTAATTACCTTCTCCTGAAAACGTGATTGACTTACCCAAGCATTTATTGGGTCATTCTCATAAAGTTTTAAAGCCTTATAGATGAAGTTTTCGTATGTGATTAACGACATACCGGCTTCTTGAGCTAATGCTTTAGTTGGGTATATAGTTACTACCCATCTTAGAGAACCTTCGAAATCCCTCCTCATGAAGACTTCATTTAAAGTCCTTAATGCTTGAGACCTAATCCTTAACCTCTCAGGATCTATACTGACTAAGTGCTTAGCATGGGTGTATGAAATTATAGATATCGTAGCGTTTACACTCTCCTGAATAAACTTCTCAACTCTAGAAACATACTTAAGTAATCCATCACCAGCATATGAGTAGAAAATCTCATCAAGTACCTCATCAACTAAATTTAAGATAGGGTATGCACCTACTTTAACTAACCCCCTCCATAACTCCCTAACTAACGGCATAGCCTCATAAGTAGCTGAAATCCTAACCTCATCACCTTCTGAAGCCCTAATACAGTAATTAACTATTAACTTAGCTAACCTATCTAACATATAAACACCGAGTGAGAATTTAATTAGTAGTTAAAAATATTTACACTTTCTGATTAGGGGTTCTTAATTTATTTGCTCTCCTTCTATGTATTAACAATACAGCGATTATTACTACTGTAGATATTAAATCTATTGTTAGATCAGTTGGTGCGAAGAGTAGTAATCCACTAATTATTAGTAGTGACCTCTCTATGGTGTTCATGTTTGTTTTGTAGTATCCTTCGATTCCCATCGCTATTGCGTATACTGCTATGAATGCTGTTATTATGTTTTCAATGATTATTGGTAGTGGTTCTTTAATGACTAGTAGTAGTCCTGGTTTNAAGATAAATATAAAGGGTGCTATTATAGCTGCAANACCTAACCTAGTAGCTGTAAACCCGATCTTCATAGGGTCATCCTTAGCTATAGAAGCTGCTGCAAAAGCAGCTAAAGCTACAGGC
>JGI20130J15133_1001075_pt1 | contig 23925 bp, 20 predicted proteins | sample WasSprMetagenome_FD_15133 | JGI IMG/M metagenome (IMG submission 15133) | reverse complement strand
AGATTTGCTGAACTTGGGGGTGTGGTGACATCTAGAGATGTTGTAGCATCTTGGAACATAGCTTTAAGAGGCTTAGAGAAGTTAAAGCGGATGAGGGGCTCAAGGGTTATGTTGAGCCCTGATAGCCCCCGCAATGAAGCAGTGAAAACCCGACCCAATGCAGGGAACCCCGAGGCAAGAAAAATATATCCACAACTAACTACAGCTATTCGCAAGTAATCGCCTCGGGGAAACCCTTCCTTAATCAATAAGCATCGCGTTTTGCTAACCATGGCTAATAATCGATAAATCCGTAGCAACCCAAATAAAATAAGGTTAATGGGTTGGAGATTCAATCTGTAGAAAAACCTTTAAAGGGGGATGTAATCGCGAATTCCCATAGCATTGTGGGTTTTCATCACTCTACCATTTATAGCATAGAGAGATCAGACTATAAATATATAAAGCTTTTTGTTGTAGTATTGTTGTAGTATAAAGGAGGTTTATAACTATGTCTTTTTGGGAGCGTTACTCATGGGAAAAGGTACGTAGCAAGATAGCGTCTTTGCCTGGAAGACTGGGTTTTGAGGAGGGGGATAAGCTAAAGTTCTTTGGACTTGCATTAGATCTCAAAACTGGAGCTATATATGATGATATCTTGGATAGATATTTAACACCAAAAGAAGCTATTGGAACATACTTCATTCTCTCACTCTATGCTGAAACAAAGATGGATGTAGGAGAGAGTGGAGAGCTAATCTCATTATCAAGACAGATGTGCCCCTTTGTTCATTGCCCTAATCTTAGAAGGAATATTAGTGCTGTTGAGAAGATTTTTGGAAGAGATCCACAGATGCTATATACAGTTGCAAAACCATTTGACTTTAAGCCAGTAGATATAGGAGATGCTGCCATAAAGGTGTATACATTACCCCGAGTCCCAATAGTCTTAGCCATATGGGCTGGGGAAGAGGGTTTACCCCCATCCTCTGAAATACTATTTGATAAATCAGCCCCATACTATTTATCAGAAGAGACCTCCGCAGCATGTGAAGCTGCACTTGGATTAGCACGCGCTTTAACAGCCAGACTCATACTAAAGCTTGCCAAGGATATGAAAATGGACATCTCCTCAGTAGAGTTTGGAGGTAGTGGCTATGTATGTGCAGACTAAGTATTTCTGATTTATCCCTAGATGCCCATTCTCATCAATTCACGTTTGTTCGCTAAATCCATGAGCTTTCCCACCCACCCCCCATTGGTAGTATTNCTACCTCTAGAGAGAATTCAATAGGCATTGNAGTTAATTGCATGAGTCCCTTAGGAGAGTTGAGCTAACGATTTATCAGGGCACAGCTCTTCATCAGCATAAATGCATAAAACCATAGCTTACAAACCCAACCTCCAATCAACAACTCTGAAACAGCCCCACTAACAGTGTTTAATGGTATCTGTGACTTGTAGCTCTATTTGCGGGGTTATATCTCTACATAGGTTCGCTAGCTTTCGCCTTTTGCAGCTGTTTCTAGTTTCACCAGGTTTATAAGGTTTGACACTATTACACATCTTGATGAGATTCCCTGTGAGGGGCAAAGAGCCGTAGAGGGCTCTCCCCAAGGGCAGCAACCCAAGATGTGGGGTCCCTGGGGTGGCTCTGAACGCCCCCAAGGCATATGCAGATCCAAGGAGCGATGCAGGGGAATAGAGATGAGGCAATGACCATAAAGCAATATGAATCTATACAAGAGCTGAACCCCTATACTCCATGGTGGTTATAGAGCCCAACACCATAGGGCTCCTATCTGAGTCTTTCTCTATATTACTGCAGTGAAGTCATCTAGAGGTGTGTAGTGGGTCTAGAAATTTAACTTCTATCAGAAAAAGAGGTCAGGTATTTACATATATTCATAGCTTAACTACAAAATACTTTAATCATTGAAATTTCTTTGTTCTTCGATGTTGATATCAATTGTTTTATCTATTCATGCTTATTAAGATTTAAAATGAGTTGAAAAATAAGATGATTTTAGATAAACTCTTTTTTATTGTTGCACTAGTTCTCTCCACTTAATCTCTTTTTCAATGGTTTCAAGGATGTCAGTCTCCTTTACTTTTAGTGAACTGGGTGTTACTATAGATTGCACTTCTTTAAGCTTTTCAACCGTGGTATAGGTATCGTAGGGTACTAGAAGTATTGGTGTGCCAACTTCACGCGCCTTGATTAAAACACCTATATCTGGATATAGACCTCCGGTGAGTATCACAACACTTGGTCTTGTTTCTAGTGCTGTCATTATTAAATCTGTTCTGTCCCCTCCAGTAACTATAGCTGCATTAACAGCTCTTCTAAACCATCTTAAAGCTGCTGCAGGAGCCATTGCACCGACAACTATGTCTTCTACAATGTTGTTAAGCTTGTCTTTATTTTCTAATACTTCTGCATTCAGGGCTTCAACTACATCATTGACTGTGGGTGCTAGTAGTCTCACTCTTTCCCTAATAACGCCATATACTTTAAGTCCTAGTTTCTCTATTTCTGGCACTATGATATCCTCTACTCTCTCACTATAGTAAATAGGTACATTGTTTACTATTACACCATCTATTTTAGCTCCATAATGCTCAAAGTAGCAGTTATGTAATATAATTCTGTCTATCATTTCATCAATAACATCCCTATCTTTAGCATTCAATATAAATACCGTCTTAGCATTGAACATCTTAGCTAGCTGAGGTGCTGGCAGACCTATAGATGTCATTACCTCTAGATTTGGGTAACTCTCAACTAAAACAATATCTCTCCCACTAGCTATTCTATTGTAAGCCTCCTCAACCTGCTTCTTCAACAAATCCACACTATTCTTGAACTCTAAAATGTTCCTAGTGATTGTAATGGGATTCATATCCTCAAGTTTATCCTCTAAATTTAGAGCCTGCTTTATAGCAAGAACATCTGGATCTACGTAAACCATTGAGGGAAGTCTATATCTAGCTTTTGAAATAGGTTTGAAGTAACCTACCTTCATTCCTTCATTTAAGAACTTCTTTAGCAATCCATAAATTAAAACTGTTTTTCCTTTCTCACCAACTATAAATATTGTTTTTACCATTTTCATACACCTACNCATTTATTCAACAACTATTTTGACATCAACTGCTGCGNCTCCTACACCCTCTNCGTATACAAATAGCGGATTTATATCCATTTCTGCTATCTGTGGAATATCTGTAACTAACTTGCTTACCCTCAAAAGAACATTGATTATGGAATTTATGTCTGCAGGAGGCTCCCCTCTGAATCCTCTTAGTAACATGTAGGCCTTTGTCTCAGCCACCATTTCTCTTGCTTCATATAGTGTAAGAGGTGTAAGTCTGAATGAAACATCCTTAAATAGCTCTGTATAAATTCCTCCAAGCCCAAACATTATTATGTGCCCAAACGTCGTATCCTTAGTTGCACCAACTATCACCTCTCTTCCCTTAGGAACCATTTTCTGGACAACAATGCCATAAACTGAAGCTGTTGGAGCATATCTCCTTACGTTTGATATTATTGTTCTAAATGCTTCAGCTACTTCCTCATCAGATTTCAGATTCATAATTACTCCCCCAACATCAGATTTNTGGGTTATATCTGGAGAAGCTATTTTAAGNACAACTGGGTATCCAAACCTCCTCGCAATTTCTATAGCCTCATCTTCGTTTNTGGCTAGTTTTGTTGGTGCTACTGAAATTCCATAGCTCTTCACAACTTCCTTAGCCTCATGTTCTAACAATACCTTTCTACCTTGCTTTCTAGCTTCCTCAATAATCTCCAAAACTCTTTCTTTATCCACATCAAANATCTNCATGTGCTCCGCAACTTTTGTTACATATTCTCTAAACTCTCTGTAGCTGGTAAGTCCAAGCATAGCAACAACAGCTCTTTCAGGCATTTCATATACTGGTATGTTGTTTTCTATCAACATTTTTGTGGCTTTCTCCACCTTCTCTCCCCCTATAAATATAGCTAGAAGAGGTTTTGATGAATACTCCCTGCTCAGCTGTATTATGACCTTAGCTGTTTCTTCAGGTTCTGTCACAGCTTGTGGTGTTAATATGACTAAAAGTCCATCAACGTTTTGATCTCTGAGCAGTGCTTCAATAGCTGTTCTATACCTATCAGCTTTTGCATCACCTATAACATCAACAGGATTATATATGCTTGCTACAGGAGGTAGAGCACTCCTAAGGTAATCTATTGTCTGCTTCGATAGCTCTGCAAGCCTAAGCCCTTTTGATACAAGCAGATCTGATGCTATAACCCCTCCACCACCAGCATTAGTTACTACACCAATTTTATTTCCCATGGGTATAGGCTGCGAATTAAATGCTATGGCCATGTCAAACAACTCTGAAAGTGTTGTCACCTGAATAATCCCAGCCTTTCTTAATGCTGCTTTGAGTGCCGTAACCCCTCCAGCCATAGCACCTGTGTGACTCAGAGCTGCCTTAGCCCCAGCCTCTGTAACACCACCTTTAAGCAGTATTACAGGCTTCTTTCTCGTTACAGTAGAGCCTATCTCCACAAATCTTCTTCCATCAACTATGGATTCTAGATATAACAATATCACTTTTGTCTCAGGGTCTTCTCCCAGATGCGCCAAGAAATCTACTTCATTGAGATCTGCTTTGTTACCTAAGCTAACAATTTTTGAAAACCCTATCCCTACCTTAGGAGCCCAGTCCAGAATTGCTGAAAGAAGTGCTCCACTTTGTGAAACAAATGCTATACCCCCTCTAGTTCTCGGCATTAAGGCAAAGGTAGCATTTAACGGTGTATGCAAATCCATTATACCCAAACAGTTTGGACCCACAACTCTAATTCCATACTTTTTCGCAATTTCAATAAGCTTCTTCTCTCTTTCAATACCCTCGCCACCAACCTCCTTAAATCCAGCACTTATTACAACAGCATACTTAACACCCTTCTTTCCACACTCCTCCATGACATCCAAAACAGCCTGCGCTGGAACAACCACTATAGCAAGGTCTATGTCTTCAGGAACATCTGAAACAGTTTTATATACACTAAGCCCCAGTATCTTATCAGCATTTGGATTTATTGGATACACCTTACCCTTATAACCACCCTCAACAATATTCTTCAGTATGGCGTGACCCACTTTCCCAGGCTCTCTAGATGCTCCTATGACTGCAACACTTCTTGGCTTAAACAAATACTTCATATTGTCTTCCTTTATCTGCATAACATCTCCTATACAAAGACATGAGCTAGATAATTAAAATCCTTAACGGTATAAATAAGTGTATTGTAAGCTATATTCCTATTTTAAGTTAGAAATAACATTATTAAATGCTTTACAAACTTTTTCATACCTAACACTAGCTGGATAAAAATATGAAGATTAGCAATAAAAGCAAGCATAAATTGCCTAGCTCTGAGTTTACCTTGAGTAACAATTGATAGTAATACAATATAGTTGAAATAGTATTTTACTCAATAGGAAAAATAATGTTGATGTATTCGCTGTGAATAATTATCATTAGTGAAGGTAGTATTAACTTATCTATACATAGCAATTATTCTTCATAACACTTTTAATGCCTGCCTAAAAACATTTATTGTGGTAAATAGCTATGAAGCTAGTTTTCATAGGACCTCCGGGTATTGGAAAGGGTACGTATGCTAAAATGCTGAACCAGAGATATGGAATTCCACATATTTCAACAGGCGATATATTTCGTGAGGAGATAGCTAAGGGCACAGAACTTGGGTTAAAAGTTAAGCAGTANGTTGAGAAAGGGCTTCTGGTACCAGATGAGGTTGTTATTGAGGTTGTGAAGAAAGTTNTGCAGAGCCCTATGTGTAGCAAGGGNTTTATACTAGATGGCTTTCCAAGNACATTGAGACAAGCAGAGGAATTGGATAAAATAGTTAAGATAGATGTAGCATTTCTCTTTGAGGCTCCTGTTGAGGTAATTGTAGAGAGGGTATCCGGAAGACTAGTGTGCCCTAAGTGTGGTGCCATATATAACATTTCATGGAAACCTCCAAAAACCCCTGGAATATGTGATGTGTGTGGCACGCCTTTGATTAGGAGAAAGGATGATGAGCCTGAGGTTGTTAGGGAGAGGTACAAGATATATAAGCAAACTTTTGCTCCTGTAATAGAGTATTATAGGGGAAAGGGGATTCTCATAGAAATTGATGCCGCACGCGATGCTACACTAGTTGTTGCTGACGTGGAGCGTATACTAATTGAAAAAGGTCTTATTGTAAAGACATAGTTATAATATTACTATAAGTTTTTAAATTTTACTCTAACACTAGCTACTCCTGGCGAACATCATGAAAATTTTGCATGAGTTTGTTCCTACAAGAAAGTTCTTGAAAATGGCTGAGGAAACCAAGGACCTTGTTGATGGCTGGAATATAACTGATAGTGCAGCTGGAGTTCCTGCACCAAGTGGTACTGCAGTTGGCTGTGTCCTGAAGACGAGGTATCCTGATAAGATAGTAATACCGATATTTATATTGAATTACAAGGGCCCTGTAGAAGTAGGGGCTTTAGCGCTAGCAGCTGATGCTGTGGGTCTGGATGGCATAGTTATGACTATGGGTGATGAGCCAGTATATGGAGAGCCCTTGGGACCGAAATACTGGGGCAAAACAGAGAGTGCTAGGGATTTCCTGAGAGAGAAGGTTAAGATAAAGGCTTTGAAACTTGGATGTCTCTTATCACCAAGGCCCGTAAGGGAGAGGTATGGTGAAAAAACAAAAGCAGGGTTTACTGCGCAAGATATGATTGAAAGGGTGAAGAGCGGATGGGACTTTGCATTCTTTGCAAGGCTTACACCAGAAACATTGCCAGTACTTGAAGAGGTGTCTAAGGAGATAAAAAAGGTGGGTAAGTCGCTATACACATACTTCCTTATTGAGACACCTCGCAATAAGGAGATACTGAAGAAGATTGGTTGGAGCCCTACAACAACAATTGATAAAGCTGTTGAATTTGCTGAAAAGCTTGAGAATCTTGTGGATGGAATTATAGCAACATGTGCTGGAGATTATCAAGGAGATTTAGAGCTCTTAAAAGCATTGCAGAGGATCAGGAAAAAGTAGGGTGGGAGTAGTGTCTGAACAGAGATTTAAACCTGTATTCATATTCATTGACACTGATAAACATGCTAGCCCATTTGATATCCTTATGACAATAGACCTTGTACCTGATGTCATGGTACTCAAATATGAGAATGTAACTCCTGAAGATGTTGAGAAAATAGTTTACGATGCTCTCTTTCCCAGAGGTCCAAAGGGAGTAAAATTTACTAAGATTTTTGTTAACGGAAGCAATTTAGAGGTTGTAAACGCTGTTGTCGAAAAAATAAAGAAATGCATGTTTTCTCCATTTGAACTTGCAGTAATAGTTGATCCAAGGGGCTCTTACACAACTGCTAGCGCAGCTGTAGTAAAAACATTAGAGGTGACGCAGAAACTGGGTTTAGGTGTTATTGAGGGCAAAAATGTTACAGTACTAGCTGGCACAGGTCCTGTAGGGATTGCAGCTACGTGGCTTTATGCTGCTGAGAAAGCAGCGAAAGTTGTTGTAACATCAAGAGATTTTGCCAAGGCTCAGAAAATAGCCTCTAAAATAAATGATGAGCTGAAGACAGATGTTGTAAAGCCTTTTCAAGCCAGAGCCTCAGAGGAAGTAGGTAAGGCTATAGAGGATGCAGATATAGTGCTTGCAACAGGTGCTCCAGGAGTGCAGCTCCTCCCATTAAACACCTTAAAAACATATGGAAAAAGAGTGAAGGTAGTTGCAGACTGTAATGCGGTTCCACCCTATGGCATAGAGGGGCTTGACCCAAAGTTGGATGGAAAGGAGGTTATGCCTGGAGTATATGGCGTTGGTGCACTAGCTATAGGTACGCTTAAAAATAAAATAGAGGCTGAGTTAATTAAGAAGGCATTACAAGAGCGGAAGGGGATATTTGATTTTAGAGCTGCTTATGAAATAGGTAAAGCAATGCTTTCTACAACTAAATAACAAAAATTTTTACACAACATTTTTGGATCATTTCTTGCTCTTTAAGCAAGATTTGTTCTGAATCATGACAAGATATACATGTTCTGCATCCACTCATTGAGATGTGTTAACAGCAACATTTATAAGTAAGGATTTCATTAAGCAGAGGCTTGGTGAAGTACATGGTTAGTGATATACAGAAACATTGGAGAAAAGTTATTGTTACTGGTGGTGCAGGGTTTATTGGAAGTCATGTTGTTGACCACATTGTTGCACTATCCCTAGCTAGTGAAGTCGTGGTTATAGATAATTTTAGTAGCGGTTCTATTAAAAACATCGAGCATCATATTGGTAAAAGCTACTTCAGGCTGGTTAAGGCTGATTTAAAGCATTTTGATTTATCATGGGTTGAGCTATTTAAGGATGCAGACGTGGTATTACATTTTGCAGCAAACCCTGAGGTTAGAATTTCTTCTGTAGAACCAAGAATCCATTTTGATGAAAATGTTGTTGCAACGTTTAATGTATTGGAGGCTTCGAGGAAAGGTGATGTGAAGCTACATTTCTTTGCCAGCTCCTCTACAGTTTATGGTGATGCAGAAAAGATACCTACTCCCGAAGACCATCCCTTAAAGCCTATATCAGTTTATGGAGCTTCTAAGGCAGCTTGTGAACTCCTCTACTATACTTATTCAAAGCTCTACGGATTTAATACAGCTGTTGGTAGATATGCAAATATAATTGGATATAGATCTGGTCATGGAGTTATAATTGATTTTATAAATAAGCTCAAACTTAGCCCGCAAGTACTTGAAATTCTTGGTGACGGAATGCAGAGAAAGAGTTACTTACATGTTTCAGACGCTGTAGAAGCTACCATAGCTACTCTACGCTATGTTGAAAAGGTGAGGAACTTTCACGTGTTTAACATTGGTAATGAGGATTGGGTGACTGTGAAAGAAATTGCTGATATTGTTGTAGAGGAAATGGGTTTAAAGAATGTGCAATACAGGTATGTAATGACTATGCCTGATGGGCGTGGATGGCCTGGTGATGTAAAGCTTATGCTTCTTGACATATCCAAAATTAAAAGCGTTATAGGATGGAAACCAAAACTCTCCTCTAGAGAAGCTGTTAGGAAAGCTTCTAGAGAGGCGCTAGGAAAAGAGGTTTTTAGCTGGGTAAAAGCATAGCTTTTAGCATTGCTAGATAGACCTTGGCTACAGCCTCTACTTCACTCATCAAAACATACTCGTTAACTATATGAGCATTTTCATCGGGTCCAGGGCCATAAGCTATTGCCTCTACACCTTGTTCTCTATAGTAGTGGAGATCAAGCCCCCCTAAACACACTACGAGCCTTGGTTCAAAGCCCAAAACCTCTCTTACAGCTTTGCTAAGAATCTTCACTACTGTTGAGTCTGGGCTTGTGAGTGCTGGTGGTGATCTGCTTGTTATGGATAGCCTCACCTTGACCTCAGGGTAATTTAAGGAAACTTTGTTTACAAGCATTTCAATCTCCTTCTCAACATCATCAATCTTCTCCTCTGGTATAACCCTTCTATCAAATGAGAAGGCGTAGTAACCTGGAACTATATTAGTCTTTGTAGAACCTCTAACCTCACCCCCAACATTTATTGTTGGCCTAGCCCCCTCTACATCTCCATAATCATAACCACTCTTTCTGCTGCTCAGCACCCTTCTATACTCATTAACAAATTCTAATGCTATTTTCGCCATGTACTCAAAAGCATTTACACCTCTCCAAGGTGTTGAGCCATGTGCTTGCTTTCCAAACACCTCTACAAATCCCCAGACAGCTCCCTTATGCCCAATCCACATCGACTTTAAACCACTGGGCTCTGCAATTATTGCATAATCAGGTTTTGATATGTGCTTTACGAGGTAGCCAGTACCACTCTCCCCACCTATCTCTTCATCTGGTACGAGTGCTATTTCCACTGTTCCCCCAAACTCTCTGTATTTGGATAGAAATGACTTTACAGCAATCATTGACGCTGCTATGCCTCCCTTCATATCAACAGATCCCCTTCCATATAATCTATCCCCTGAAACCCTGGGTAAAAATGGGTCTGAGGACCAACCACTACCAGGGGGTACAACATCATAGTGTCCATTAAACTGTACAACAGGTTTNCCTGAGCCGGCTCTACCTAAGATTATGTATCTTGGATGCTGTGCACATTCCCTACACACAGCCTCGACAATACTTCTTGGCACCTCTACAACCTCTACTTCCATACCAATATCCTTTAACACGCTAGCTACATATCTTGAGAATTTATCAAAGTTTTCGCCGGGCGGATTAACTGTGGGTATAGAGATCATGTTTGAAAGCACTTCTAGACCCCACTCCAAATCACTTCTAGGTATTCCCATCCCAAAACACCAATCAAAACTGTTTGAAATAACGAGATAAAAATGCTTATGAGTCAGCGGGATTCGTACCAATCATCAATCATAAAAGGATGCGCTTCTTCATCCCAATAGCTTAAATCTGTATACATCTAATCACTAAAGTTAAAATAATTTATTGCGGTGCAGAATCTTGAGAGCTCATTATGGACGAAAGATGTGGGGGGTAATTGCACTCATTATAGCTTCTGTGATCTGGGGATCTACTTTTCCCATTATAAAAGTTGTTATGAACTATGTAAATAGCTTTAGATATGTGTGGGTTAGGAACCTTTTAGCTGTTTTGTCCATGTTGCCATACATTGTTTACAGGATCCGAAGAGGATTATTATCTAGGCACTCAGCTATTGGAGGAATACTAATAGGCTCTGCATATACCCTTGCTCTTTGGCTCCAAGGACTTGGCACTTTTTACACTACTGCCTCTAATTCAGCATTTATAACAAATCTCTACTTCATATATCTACATGTTTACGAAGCATTAAAAGGTAAGAAGTATGATTATAGGCTTGTTGCATCGGTTTTAATGGCTTTAACAGGACTCTACATAATGACGAAAGCAAGAGGATTTGGATTTGGAGAAACCCTCATTCTCATAGGCTCTTTTCTATGGGCTTTGCAAGTGCTTCTAGTTGATAAATACTCTAATACAAACCCTCTTGACACAACATTCTTCATGCTTCTACCCTCACTCACATTATCAATACCAGACATGTTTTTCCTTGAATCTTTCTCCATAAGCAAAATAACCTTAGTTTTGCCCCACCTACTCTACTTATCGCTTGTAGCATCAGTTATTGCTTATGCCCTTCAGCTATACGGACAAAGATACGTAGTTGCATCTACAGCTTCAACCATATGCTTAATAGAGCCAACCTCCGCCCCCATCTTCGTCATGTTTTTAATCAATGAGAAGATAGATTTTGCTCAAATAACTGGATTTATACTAATCATATTAGCTCTGTACCTCTCCATAACCTCTAAATATAGCTACAAACAATCCCAAATATAAGACACACAATAGAGAATTTCATTAATTATATACCAACCACCTATAGCTAAAAATCTACAGAATTGAACATATTAACCATATTTTTGTTTGATACTCATTCAAATCACTTCACATTTATTCATAGTTACATCAAGGATTTTACCTGCAGGGCTTTAATATCCTAGTAATGCCATGAACTGTTATCAATAGCTTTTGGCTGCTGTTTTATGTTTTTACGGTTTCTGTTCTTTTAACTCTCTAAATAGAGATATAGAGCTACTCACCAGTATAAGGCCTATGGCTAGCGAGGCTAATGCCTGAATATATCTGTCTGCATAGAGAGCGTAAAGGGCTGTGAAAAGAAAAGCTAGTCCTGATACTAGTAAAACAATTACATATATTGTGCTGAAGCTTTTCAAATTCGTGCACACCATGTACATTAACAGGCTTTATAGTTAAGGTTTTTATTTTTATGCAAATCTCAGATTTCAAATAACGTTATAAATCCTTGAGAAAGACTGCAACCAGCACTATTATGTAAGGAGTCAACTCTATAGATATTTTCAGAGATGCTGTGACTCTTTTTCTTATAAATAACGCTAATATCCATATTAAGAATGCTAATATTCCATATAGACTAAGAATATTTATTGTAAGTAAAATGGATATCAATCCTATGATGTGGCCCATGACAAGCATAATTTTTGCTAATGCTTCAGGTTTTATAAACATCCATTTGCTGAGAGTCTCTATAGCAAGCGAAGGTTCTATAATAGATGATAGTAAGAGAAGAAATATCGTTGTAAATAATAGTTCTGAAACCCATTTACTCATTCCGATGAAGAGCACTCTAGAGCTTACTACCACAATGACTAAAGGTGTTAGCAAGGCTAGCACAATTGGCGCTAAATCAAATAGTAAATGATATGCTATACTCCTACCTGTCTTCATCATCTTTATTATGTCTAGAACTCTAGATAAGGGTATNGCNAGCAACGCCATTGCTAGGCCTATAACGTTTTGCAGAACAATGGAGATTATGGCCACAGCTAANGATGCTATGGGTACAGTTTCACTTCTAGTTATGTAGTCAAAGATTATGGATATTGAGATTACTATAGCGAAAGCAATAGTAATAAGATTAAACACTCTTGTTCACCTCAAAGCCTTCTTCAGAAAACTCTATGCCTATCAATGATCCTCCCAACACCTCTTCAACACTGTTCAAGAGTTTTGAAATACTTTCCTTGCTCAAATACTCTTCATATCTAAACATAGGCATTGCTATTAGCAATTTCTCAAATACTTCTCCAAGTGTAGCAACATCATCTGGGTTTTCGAGAGCTAGTATGAGAGGGCTTGTAATAAGCACGACTAAGTCGTAGCTTAACACACTTCTTCCAATATAGTTAATCACATTAGTGAAAATACTTGCTGTAGATTGACAGCCACCGCCAGCATCCAAAACAGAGAATATCCTATATAGGGCAGTTTCATGTCCTTTCCCTTGATAAGGCACAACCTTTGGCATGAGTTCGCTACATATAGCTACATCTACGACTAAGCCACTTCTAAGCATAGTGGTTAATAATGATGCTGCAAATCTCAACTGTACATGTGCTAATGTGTTTGGTATAGAGCCTATGGCCCAAGCCCAGGGTCTGATATCTATAAGTAGCAGCACTCTTGCTCTAGACTCTCCATAATCATCTCTAACCATGAGTCTTCCTGTTTTTGCATAAGCACTCCACACAATCTTCTTAATACTATCTCCAGGCTGATACTCCCTTATCTCAGCAATATCGTATAGCCCACCAACAGCTTTTCCCATTGTGTTCATACTTATAATCTTTTGCAGTGTCTTAACACCAATACTTGTTCTTGATACTAGAGGGAGTGCTACAATATATCCTCTAGCAGTATAATAAAGCTCTTCAGTGAAGTACCCAAGAAAGTCACTTGCAACCATAATTACTCTATCAAATTGATGCACACCAGGAGCTTCTACAATAGCTTTGTAATCTATGGTCACAGAGGTTTGATTAGGTATGGAGATTATGGTCAGGGGTTTAACTCTTGCCTTTACATATTTTGGCAGTATATCCATTACAAGAGCCCTGGGCACAGCATCCAATCCCCTATTATCAATGGTTATAGAGACCCCTATATCCTCTAATTCGCTTACCACATTCCTCTCAATCTTCCTCTCAATAGAGATTTTTTCAACGGCTTTTCTTACTCTACCAAAGGACTTGTACTCCTTGTAAAAAATCAGTAGAAGGGCTAAACCAAGTGAATAGAGAAGTAGATTTTCCATGGCGAATCCATAGATAATTGCAATTATTGATAGGGCAAAGCTTATTATTCCGTGGAGTGTTATCTTCAAGGAGGTTCAACCTTCTCTAAAATGTCGTTGATTACATCATATGGTGTTATGTTTGAAACCTTTGCCTCTCCTTTCATAATGATTCTATGAGAAAGCGCTGCATATGTCACATATTTTACATCATCTGGTGTTACATAGTCCCTTCCTCTAATGAGTGCTATAGCCTTTGAAAGGAGGTAGAGCGCTATAGCCCCCCTTGGAGAGGCGCCGAACCTCACATAACGATGGCTTCTCGTAGCCTCAACTATAGCTGCTATGTACTTCAAAATATTTTGCTCTACATACACACTCTTTGTGAGCATTATCATGCTTAACACATCTTCTCTTGTTAAAACAGGTTTCATATCATCTAATGTAGAGATCTTTTCATAGCTGCTTATGATATCGACAGTTTCGCTCAGCGTTGGATACCCTATTTCAACCTTAGCTAAGAATCTATCTACTTGGGCTTCAGAGAGTGGAAAGGTGCCNTCAATTTCAATAGGATTCATGGTAGCTATTACAAGGAATGGTTTTGGCAATGGGTTAGAAATTCCCTCTATAGTGACTTGCCTCTCTTGCATAGCCTCTAAGAGAGCTGCTTGCGTTTTTGGAGGGGCTCTGTTGATCTCATCAACAAAAAGTATGTTTGTAAATATAGGCCCCTTCTTAAAGATAAACCTAGATTCCTTTGCATCGAATATCATAAACCCTATTATATCTGATGGAAGCATATCTGGAGTTGCCTGAATTCTTTTGAAGTCTAAACCAAGCGATATTGCAATGCTCTTTGCTATAAGTGTCTTAGCTACTCCTGGCACCCCCTCGAGAAGCACATGACCTTCTGAAAACAGTGTTGCAAGTATTAACTCAAGCTCCTTCCTCTTACCAATTACCTTTCTCTGAACATTCTCAATAACTTTCTCAATTATTGTGCTATAGAACTTTATATTTGTTTCTCCTTCTCCACCCCACTTTTTAACTTCCCCCATGTGCTTACACCTATTAAAATCCTTCTCCGAACATCTTCAGCAACATTTTTAGTGATACGTTGTTGTTCTAAATATCTTTTTGGATTTTCCTGAATACCGAACGTTATAAGCATGTACACCATTAAGACAGCCACCACCCCCAAAGCAAATTCGAGAGAACTTATAGCACCCCTTTCAACAATTATCCACCGAAGAATCTGGGTCAGGCCATTTAGGAGTTCATCGATAAACTGTGCAATTGCTTGAGCATAGACAGGTGTGTATATTCTTGACCCTTCATATATCAGCAAACCCCTATTACCAATTACAAGTTCTGCAAGTTCCGTATTGTCTTTAGCAAAGGTGGGTTGCGATAAAATTTCGTTTATAACTATGCTAGAATCCCCCACAACAATAGCGTAACCTCTACCCAAGCTCACATTATATGCTATAGGCTTTGACATGCAGAAGCATAGAGGTTTTGCTTTACTATTTACTGCCATAAGCTCTTTTGCAACATCTATGATTATGTCAATAGTCTTATTACCCAGAAAACACCTTGCAAGAAACACCCCATGAAAATCGTTACCATATTCTATTCCTAGCCTCTTAAGCATGTCGGTACTGAAATTCAATTCATCACCAATCAATGCTACACCCCCTCTATCAATCCACTCAATCAAGTAATCAACATCTTTAACAATGCTATCTGGACCCAGTAGCATGAGTATATAGTCTTGTGGATCAAAGTTTCTTAGCTCTTGCAAGCTATATACTATGCCTACTCTTCTCTTACCAAGTTCACTATAATAAAATATTGTTATTCCTCCTGAACCATAGTTGAATACCGATGGGGGATCTCGTTCTACAACATATGCTATTGGCGCTCTTGTCTGTGAGAATATCAATATGATGAGGAGGAGAAGTGAAATTAGCAACAACTTATTCTTCAGCTTTTCTCACCTCCTGCAAAGCTTCATCTACATCCAATCTCTGCTTATCCCCATAAACAACATCTTCGTAAACCTCTGCAAATTTTCTAAATAAACCAAGTTTAAGTGAAATTTCTCTAGGTGTACATGTGGAGCACCCAAATCTTTTTCTCAACATAGTAAAGTATTTTCTCAAAACACTCTTCACACCCCTGTAAACATAGTTAACGCGAGGAAAATTCTCATGAAACTCCCTTCTTCCCAACACTATAGAGGTAGTTCCATGCACTCCATAACCACTTTTAAAATATAGAAGCACTATGATTGCAATGAGTAGAAGTACTAATGTTATGAGGAGCACCTCAATCAATTCGCTTGATATCCGATGATAGTCCATGGATGGTGAAATATAGTTTGCAGCCCTTTGCAATTCTATAGAAATATTAGTAACAGCTGATACGTTTTGTTGCAACCCCGAAAGATTTCTGAAAAGAGTGGGAGGAATTGGAACATACCTTATACTCATACCACTCACTGAAAACCATATTTTAGCTTCTAACAGGAACCTATCTACAGAGACACAGCTATGGTTTGCCTAACTTAAATACTGTGATGAGTGATATCCGGGTCTGAACTTATGATGAACGGTGCAAACGCTGAGCTTATGAACTTTAGTGCATTCCTGGAAGGGTTTCCCCGAGGCAATTACTTGTAATTAGCTGTAGTTAGTTGTGGATACATTTTTCTTGCCTCGGGGTTCTCTGCATTGGGTCGGGTTCTCACACCCTCATCTGCAGGGCTATCAGGGCTCCACATAACCCTAGAGCCCCTCATACGCTTCAGCCCCTCGTCCACATCTTGGGGGCAACTCCATGTGGTTGCCAAACCCTCATCTATGCGTGTTCACAGGGGTTTTGAAAGCACTAGGTGTTTATCATGGTTATAAGCTTTAGAGGTTTGTGAAAAATGTTGCACAGCTAGACCAATGCATTTACAGCTATTCACAAGTATATACAGCCGATGCAGACCCAGCCACGGCTGACGGCTCCTCGCTATAAATGGCGAGGTTCTGCACACATGGGATCTCCCTCATCTATCAGAAGCCCACACAGATGCGGCATCACTGTTTCAGACCCTGCCGCTAGCCCCGGGGAGGTGCAGGCTCATAGCCTGCTAAACTCGTCTACACCCAACATCAATATTTTTACCTGTAGGCAAAAGTCCATAAGCCTTTTGCGGCTGTTTTGGTTTTCATATAGGTTTATAAGGGTTGTTGATACTTCCCCTATTTGGGAGATGCCTCGAGATGTGGGTGTATCGCGAAGACCCAAGAGAGGTGGGTTTGAGGAGAAGCCAGGATGCGGGGGTTACCCCACAGCAGTGACCCGGAGAAAAGGGGGCTGTGGGTAGGGGTCGCCCCAAGTGGGTGGAGCCCAGTGATATGGATCCCGATGAAAGGGGTTCTGAGGGCTGTGAAGCCAAGGGTAGAGGGCTTGATACCAAACAATGTCAAACCCTATGAAACCAGAACCCCTTCCTACTCGCTGATATTCTTGATAAAAACCTCTTCATCCTGAAGGGCGAAGCCTCAAACAAGAGGTGAAACCTGTTTTCTCATTCGAGGGTTTAACCTTTAATTCGTATAGTAAGCGGTATAGCAATTCATATACTATAGGAGATATCTTATTGTTGATGAAAACTTTTATGTGAGAGAAGAAAAAGTTTTTGCAGATTTGTTGTACTTAATACACAACATTATATATGGTGGTGATTGGAAAGTGTTTGGTATTGGTGAGGATAATTTAGAGATGCTTTTAAAGGGTTTTGATGAGGGTTCTATGGTTCTCATCTTAGGGCATCCTGGTGCTGGCAAGACAACCTTTGCTGCTAAGATTCTCTATAGAAACTGTAGGAGTGGTGGGGTAAAGTGTGTCTATGTGAGTCTAGCTGAAGATAGAGACAAGTTTCTTAGGTATATGGGTAGGTTTGGAATAGATCTAGACACTCTTGAGAGGAAAGGGATATTTGAATTCATTCACATGCCGACATTTGCTGGAAAAGATCTTGTAGAGTCTGTTACAGGTGTTCTTAGTGCAAAGATTGTTTCAGAAGGTTTTAGAGTTGCTGTAGTTGACTCTGTAACTCCCTTGCTCAATGCCTTAACAACTGATGAGGCGAGATCCTATCTTCATGCCACTCTCTATAATCTTGTCCGTAGCTCCCAAGGACTTTTGATTTTAGTTGCTGATCTGCCCTACGGTAAGGAGACTGTGGATCTAAGGGGTTTAGAGTTCATAGCTGATGCTGTATTTGTATTTAAGACAAGAGTTGAAAGAGGTTTGATAACAAGGTTTATGGAGGTGAGGAAGTTTAGAGGTAGGAGAATCCCAATAGTTGAAATACCGTTCACCATAGCTGAGGATGAGGGGGTAAGAATTATTTTATCCCCGCCACTCGAAGAAATACCTGTACTTACTGAAAAGCCTGCCATGGAATCCCCATGTTCAGAACTTCTGTGGGGTCCTATGCCACGTGGCACATATATAGGTGTTGTAGGGAAGGATGCTCCAGTATTCTATACGACATTCAAAGTGCTTTTGGATCTCGCACTCAAAAGCAATGCTTATCTTGCCTTACTAAGCTTTAGAATGCCTAGTTCAGAAATGAAAAGGCTTGTACATCACATTGCCCAGAGCCTTGGTCAAGACATTAAGAGCGTTGAAGAACTTATAAAATTTGAGCAGGGTGTCAATCCCTCTATATACTCTTGTTACGAGGTTATGGGAATCCTTAGACAGGTTATAGACAGAGACCCTGACATTCTACTGCTTCACGGCACTGAAATGCTTTACCTATATCATCCATCGAGATATATTGATAGAGGACTTAGAGACTTGGCGCTTTATGCAAGGCGAAAAGGGACTTCGATAGTAGAATTTGTTTCGGGTCTCTTTTCAAAAAAGCAACTAGCTAGGTATAGTATGATCCACCTCATTAACTTGGATGAGCATAGCAAAGTAGTTCATACAATATACAGACACGTTCCTATAATTGTAAATGGTAAGATTGTAGGTGCAGAGCCTAGGAGAATTTATGAGGAAGAGCTGCTTAAATGCATTAAGCAAATGTGAGCCGCTTTCTAGCCAAAGAGCATGATCTTTAACTGCAAATTCATGAATATCCTAAGCAACACTGTGTTAATAGACGAGGAATTATTCAATAAGTGCTGTGGAAGGGTTTTTATCATCAAAAACGCTATATATATTCATGAGTAATGGTAACATTTCTAAACATATTGATATAAATATGATTCAAGAACTTTAAAATCTATGAATTTTGTGCCCAAAGTTAAGCTTTTATTGCAGAGACTGCAATNCTGTGCAATATGATTACTCTAGATGCATTTATAGTNTTAGCATCTCTCANCATTTTAATAGCTCTTCTTATCTGGAATAAGATAGAGAGGCATTGGATTGGGTTAGCTATAGCAGTTGTTTTAGTGGTTACAGGTGTTGTATCGCCTTCTGAGGCAATAAAATATGTTAATTGGGATGTTCTGGGACTTATACTAGGCGTAGGCATATTCACGGTATATCTAGAGAGAAGTGGTCTTGCAACACTTGCAGCTAGGTACATATTGAAGCATTCTAAAGGCTCTCCTTACACAACAGTGTTCCTGCTATCGTTACTAGCAGGCTTAGTGAGCATTTTTATGGAGAATGTGTCGGTAGTGCTATTATTTTACCCTGTTGTCTTCACTATTTCTAGATCCATTGAGATAGATCCTAGAACACCAATGATTCTCATGACGCTTTCAGCTAATATCGCTGGGTCTGCAACAATGATTGGAGATCCACCAGCATTAATTACAGCTGGTGCTTTCAATCTTTCATTTACTGATTTCATATTTTATAAGGGTAAGCCATCAATGTTTTTCTTCACTCTTGCATCAATGATTGTCGCTATAGCTTCATCAGCATACCTGTCAGTTAAAAGAAATGCGAGAATCATGAGCTCTAGAGGTGTAGACCATGCTGTGCTTGGATATGATTCTCAAGGGTCATTGGATGAGATGTTTGTGTGGGAAGCTGCATTCTTTCTATCTATAAAGATCATTCTTTTAAGCCTTAGAAATATTTTAAGTATACCACTAAGTTTCTCAGCATTCATAGCTGTTTCCGGAATAACAATNGCCAGGCTTATCCATAGAGATAGGGGTAGCGTTAAGGAGGCATTTAGACATGGATTTGAATGGAGGCTTCTAATTTTCTTAGCATCATTATTTATACTATCTGGCGCTTTTGAAAAACATGGCATTGCAAAAATACTTGCAGAATACCTTGTGAAAGAATTCAGCTACAATATATTCGGCTTAACATCAGTTATAATGTGGTTGTGCGTCGCCTTATCTTCTGTAATAGACAATGTGCCAATAACTCTAACAATGATACCAATAGTCAAAACAATGTCATCTATAACATCTCATGACCCTGTCATCCTTATGTGGGCAGCATTGATAGGCATAACACTAGGTGGGAACTTCACATATATAGGTGCATCAGCAAACGTAACGGCTGTTAGAATGCTGGAGAAGAATGGTTATAAAATTGGGTTCTTGGACTTCATGAAAGTAAGTATCATATACAATGTAACATCTGTTTTACTAGCATGGCTCCTGTACTCATTAATCTATATAGTTGCATAGATAATGGCTCTACGCATAGGTTTATAGCTTAATAGGAAATACTATAGTGTGTTTCATAATTACCTTTAATACTTTATTCTGATAATGTTTTTGTTACTCTCTCCTCCCACCCTTGAGGAGCGAAGACTCTTCTAACATTGTTAATAGGTTTTCTGCATCTATTTGGATTTGCATATGTTATCTGAGGAGTAGTGGATATAATGACTTGACTTGATATGAATAGCTGCTAACAGGAAGTATAATACCTCATTATGTTCTGCAGAGGGTTAGCAATGGAAAAAGGTTTACTTCTTGAGTAAAGCTATTATAGCTCCTACTATAAATCCTATAGATACTGGTCCTACTGTCATTAGGCCTAGCACTATTGCAAGTCCTTTAGCAGCATCTATAGCTATTCCAACGTTTTTCAAAACATCTTGTGGTGTTGTCCCAAGGGACCATATGGATAGAAATGTTCCTAGAGCAAGTATGGCTATGAATGCTAGTATATATTTCAATGCCTTTACAGATATGTAACCCAGCGCCAAACCAAGTAGAAACTGTAGCACCATTATAGCATAGCTTTGGGGATTGGCTAACACAGCCTCTACTACACCCAAAGAGATGCACCAAACTAGTAAATGCCTCTAGCGAGATTTATAACTTTTCGCTAATTTAAGATCTTATGCTACCTAAATACTAAAGTTGTGATATTATGGAGCATATGGTTCATGGTTTTGGAGGCTTCAAATTTAGAGTCCTTTTCTATAGACATGGCTATGCCATTCATTATGCTGAGCATGTGGTGGATCCGAGGGATGGAAGAGAGAAGCTTGTTATGGCAGATCCCCATAATAGGTTTAGTGTAGTAATATATGATGTTATTAAGGGCGCTGTGGAAGAAGAGTTAACTGTACCAGGCAAAACAATTCCAAATCCCCATACAGCTCATTTGCTGTTAGATGACATACCTGCCATAGGCGGTAAAGCTGGTGATATTCTGTGTACTGATAGGGAGAGTAGATGGGTTTTAATAGATAGGGATGAAAAGAGGGTGAAATGGAGTCTTAGTTTAGAAGATGCCGAGTGGCCTCAAGATATTGTTCCTGTTGAAGAGGGTTTTATCATATCTGATTATGGTTCTGGTGGTAGTGGGGGATTTGTACGTAAAGTGAGCTTCGATGGGGCAATTAAGTGGAGTTTACCTATAGGTAATGCTGCAAAAATTTCTAAAATCTTTGGTGCTACGGCTAGTGGTATTCATAGCAATTCTTTTGGAGGTGATTATATAGTTGCACAGAATTCTGATATTGGAAGTGTGTATGAAATTGATGAGAATGGCAGAGTTGTGTGGAGATGCCCAAAGGGTTATGGTGAGGCCAATTCAATATGGCTCTACAAACCACATAGTGCATTTAGATTGGGGCTTGCTGAAGCTGGTGGAAATCTCACTGTAGTTGGTTTAGAGGCTGGTGGTGGTGTTATAGCCATAGACTATAATTGTAGGCCTAGATGGGGAATAGCCTCAACATATTCCCACATACCGACACTCCACTACAGACCATCAACATATGGCCTTTTTGAAACTACTCATGTGTTTCCAACACTGTGGGGAACTATAGGAGCTGTTGATTGGAGAGGTTACGCTGGCTCAGCTGTGATAGAGGTTTTAGAATTTCCTAGAAAACCACTTACATGGATACTAGCGCTGGGCATAGATCCCGGAAATGGTATGTGGCTAGATCCACCTCTTGAAATTCTTGATAGGGAGTCTGTAGCCATGGACATAGTAAATGACGGTGAAACGCAAGTGAGGTGGGGTCTCTATGTAACAAGACAGCCTGCATTAATAGAATTGAAACATAGGGTTAGGTGGCAACTCTATAGCTCTGGTATATCAGATCCGGGCTCCGTACAATCCATAGAACTAGATAACAGGAGAAGGATGTTCACTTTTGCTAGGCTACGTGCAGAAAAAGTTGGTAGTGGGAGATCCTCCATAACAATATTTGTGGTATGGCTCTAATAATTTCCACAATCCGTTTTGACTTTTTTGAGTGTGTGTAGAAAAGTTCTTCAAATAGTGGATAACCACAATTATAGCAATTGCTGTAAATATTGAAATCTCTATATCTATCCTGTTTTTATTGATACAAAAACATAAGATGATTACAAATCCCACAATTTTTTATTCTATCTAAGTATCTCTTGATGCTACTCAACGTTTTGTCAGGTTTCTTAGATATGTTGCTAATCCCAGTACTATTAGTGCTGAACTCCATAGTGCTAGCATTGCAAGATCTGTACAGTCTATGTATGTGTAGTAGTTAAAGCACCATCTATAGATGTCTGCTGCTAGGGAGATAGGTGAAACACTCACTATTTGTGGTATTGGCCGTGGAAACCTTAGCATCAATACTTGCCTTGGGTAGTACACATTGGAGAAAAAGAATAGGAGGTAGTATGTAATAGCTCTGAACGTTGCCTGAATATTGAAATCCCTGCTTATAGATGAAACCGCTATCGCAAGGCTTGACATAGATAATGTTAGTAGTATTGATGTCATAAACAAAATTGGTAACTGTTCTAGCTTTGGTGAAGAAAGTATGATGGATGCTAGTACTAAGAATGTGAGTTGATATAAGAGACCTCTCAACATCCCTCCAAGCAGTCTTCCAATAACCAAAGCCGTTGTGAAACTGTTTCGGTTTCATACAGGTTTATATAACTTGATGCTACTCTTTTGCTATTATTATTACGTGAACTCTTTTGCTGTGCAGCGGCTTTACATCTTCTTGGTATTCTATTAGTGGGTAGAGAACAGCAGCATTCCTCCCAAACTTTATCACGGAGCACTCAGCATATATGAACCTAGCTATTAGCTGTCATCTACACTAAATACTGACAAAACATTTATAAGCTTTAAGAGGGTATATATGTTGGTGAGCTACTCTATGAGGGGTGAAGAGCCTGTAGTTGTTGAGGCTTTGAGGGTGAGGGCTCTCCCCGAGGGTAGCTATGACCATTTACTAGAGTTTCTGAAGCTATACCGCAATGCAGTTCAAATGGTTGTTGACAGGATTTGGAGCTTTAATGAGAGGTTGTCTAAGAGGAAGCTACATAGATTATTCTACAGTAACCTAGTGTCTATGGGTTTCAGGGCTCATCACGCTAAAGAGATATATGTTTATGCTGAGAGTGTAGTAAAATCGGCTAGGGGTAATGGTGGTAGAAAGCCAATCCTTAGAAAGCTGAGTGCTAGGGTAGATAGGTACGACTATAGATTAGACTTAGACGGCATGACCCTGACGCTGAAGCTCCACAGCGACTATGAGGCTAGATTAAAGCTGGTAGCATCTAGTGAGAGTGTTGAGAAGTTTAAGAGTTGGAGCAACTACGAAATGGTAGTGAAGTATGATGGGAGTGGATTCTGGGTCTCAATATACTTTAGGAGAGCCATTAAACCGTTGAAGCCCAGGACAGTTATGTCCATTGACCTAAACTTTGATAATGTAACTTTAGCAGTACTCACTC
>JGI20130J15133_1001057_pt1 | contig 24110 bp, 17 predicted proteins | sample WasSprMetagenome_FD_15133 | JGI IMG/M metagenome (IMG submission 15133) | reverse complement strand
TATTCCGGGACCGATTCGTAGACGTCCGCTTTCCATTCCACCGGCACCAGCCTGTAGGTTCTCGCGTCATAGAAGTTCTCCTGTCTCCCGAAGCGGATTCTAATTCCGCTGCTGTCGTTCTGGAGGACTTGATCTGCGGAGACCTGTATCCCCGTTGGTTTCCATTCATTCTCCCAATAGCTCCCTATCATCCGATCGCTGGAGGAAAGTCCCCTAACGATCTTCCTATAATTTTCTAGCTCCAGATCGAACGGGTCGTACTTGAGCCCCACACGGATGAACTTATACTCTCCCCTGTTCACCGAACCCTCCACGCTAACGTTCTCGTAACCTGGATAGGAAAAACTCAGCCTGTATTTGTAATCGCCCCAAGGAAACGTGAACCTGAACCTCCCTTCTTCGTCCGCCGTAACGTTCTCCGCGTTACCAAGGGAGACCCGCACCTGAATCCCTCCACCTGTCTCCAAGTCGTAGACCTGCCCCTCGATGATCTCATTGACCCTAACCACGTATTTGCAGGGCTCGTAGGCATAACCGGCGAGACACGGGGAAAGCAACATGAGAACCAAGAGAGGGACCAGGGACCTCACAAAAGTTTTTGGCGGAGCGTTTTTAAAGGGAGAAAGAGAGGTAAGGATTCGAGGTGCTCAATTTGGAACCGGAGGAGAAAATAAGGAAATTTGGGGGAACGACTACCGTGGGTCTCGTGTGTAGCGATGGAACTATTTTGGCCTCGGATTCCAGGGCTACGGCGGGATATCTTGTGGCGAGCAAGGAGGCGAAGAAGATTTACAAGGTGAGCGATCACATAGCCGTCACGACCGCCGGAGCCGTTGGAGACTCGGAGAAGCTGGTGGAGCTTCTGGAGGCGGAGGCTGGGCTTTATCGGACAATGCACGGAAGGGAAATTGGAGTGCTCCAGCTCGCCCAGATAGCCTCCCTCGTTCTCAACTCTCAGTACCTTTTCCCCTACATCGTTAACCTTTTGGTGGGGGGATACGACACCAGACCCAGACTAGTCTTCCTCGACCTTGATGGGACGCTCGTGGAGGAGAAGATGACCGCCACGGGATCGGGTTCCCCCATCGCGTACGGCGTTCTGGAAAAAGGATACAGGGAGGGGATGAAGGTGAAGGAGACTCTTCCCCTCGCCGTGGAGGCCGTGAGAACGGCCATGAAAAGGGACATCGCGACGGGGAACGAGGTCCAAGTGGCGGCCATAACCTCTGAGGGTGTGAGATTCCTCACCCCCGAGGAAATCAGGAAGCTGGCCTGAGGCTCAACATGGCTGCGGAGGAGATGCTGAAGGAGATAAAGCGGGTGCTAGAGGAGGAGACCCCGCTAGCCGGGGATATCTCCAAGGTCGATTTGGAGGGGCCATACATCGTCCTATACTGCAGGGACTTTACGGACTTCGTGGAAAACGGAAATCTGGTGAAGGATCTCGCGAGGAGGCTGAAGAAGCGCATCATCCTCAGGCCCGACCCCGACCTCCTCATGGATACCTCGCTGGCGGAGCAGGAGATAAAGAAGATTGTCCCACCAGAGGCCGAGGTTGTGCGCATGAACTTCAACCAAGAGCTGGGAGAGGTAATCATAGAGGCGGGAAAGCCTGGAATGGTGGTTGGGAAGGAAGGAGCCATCTTCAGGGAAATCTTGGGAAAAACGGGTTGGTCCCCGAGGGTGGTGAGGGCCCCTCCCCTCCGCTCCGACTTCGTGGAGAGCCTGAGGCAGTCCCTCCTTACCGACCTCGCCTCAAGGAGAACCATCCTGAGAAAGATAGGGAGGAGAATCTACAGGGAAAAGCTGGGGAAGCAGGAATGGGCTAGGCTGGTCTTTCTCGGCGGTTGCAGGGAGGTGGGAAGGTCAGCCTTCCTGCTCCAGACACCAGAGAGCAGAATCCTGCTGGACTGCGGCGTGAACGTGGCCTCGGACGAAAGGGCCTATCCCCACTTCGAGCTGCCCGAGGCCTCCCTGCAGCAGATAGATGCTGTCATCCTCTCCCACGCCCACCTGGATCACTCTGGGTTCGTGATGGCCCTCTACAGGTACGGCTATGAGGGTCCCGTCTACTGCACCCCTCCCACCAGGGATCTCGTCCTCCTCCTGGCCTCAGATTACCTGAAAGTCTCAGAGGAGCAGGGAAAAAGCACCCCCTTCGGGAGGGAGGAGATGAGGGCCTTCATGCAGCACTGCATCACCCTCGACTACGGGGAAGTCACGGACTTGGCCCCCGATGTGAAGATAACCTTCCACAACGCCGGACACATCCTGGGTAGCTGTGTCACACATATACACATCGGGGAGGGCCTCCACAACCTCGTCTACACGGGGGACATCAAGTTTGAGAAAACCCGCATGTTCCTCCCCGCCGTGAGAACCTTTCCTCGAGTTGAAACGCTGGTGATAGAAAGCACCTACGGGGCACCGGAGGACCTGCACCCGCCGAGGGAACAGGCGGAGGAGGAACTCTTGCGAATCGTGAACTCCACGCTCGAGAGGGGGGGAAAGGTCATCATACCCGTTTTCGCGGTGGGCCGCTCACAGGAAATCATGATTGTCCTCGCGGATGCCTACAAAAGAGGTGCCTTCAACTCGACGGTCCATCTGGATGGGATGATTTGGGAAGCAACAGCTGTACATGCCCTCTACCCCGAGTACCTCTCCCCCGAGATGAGGGAGATGATTCTGAGCAGGGACGAAAATCCGTTCCTTTCCCCCATCTTCCAGCGAGTGGACACGACAGATCAGAGGAAGGCGGTGATAGAGAGCCCCGAGCCTTGCGTAATCCTGACCACGTCGGGCATGATGACGGGTGGGCCCGTCATGGAGTACTTCAAGGAACTGGCACCAGACGAGAAAAACTCCCTAATCTTCGTCGGATACCAAGCCGAAGGGTCGCTTGGGAGAAGGATTCAGAATGGATGCCCGGAAATCCCCCTCCCGGAACCAGGAGGAAAAACGAGGGTGGTGAAGGTGAAGCTCGAGGTGAAGACGGTGGAGGGGTTCAGTGGGCACTCCGACAGACAGCAACTCCTGAACTATGTGAAGAGGATAGTACCAAAACCCTCAAAGGTGATTTGCTGCCACGGAGAGGAAAGCAAGTGCCTGAGTCTAGCCTCGGCCATCCACAAGCTCCTGTCCATTGAAACGAGGGCTCCCTGTAACTTGGAGGGTGCTAGGCTGAGGTAGACTGGGCTGAGGTAGGCTGGGCGGGTGCGGATTCCTCCTTGACCTGAATCACCACGTGCTGGGGGGTGGCGATGATTTTCTCCTCGTCCAGCCTCCCCACGTCCCCCCCGATGGCTTGGCAAATCCCCTTCAGTTGCTCAATGGCTTGCTTGAGTTCCTCGGGGTCCTTGTTGAGAAGCTGGGTGATGCCGATGATCAGAATGTTCCCCCTCCTCAGCTCCTCCGCTATGACCTGAACGTCGGGAAGGGCGGTCAGCTCGAACCTCTTGACATAGATGGGCTCCACGCTCGTGACCCGCTCCTCAAGGCTGAGCTGCGTAACCGGAACCCCCTCTAGGGTAACGGATTTCTTCTCCCCTCTAAGCTTTCTAAAGAGCCTCATCAAATTGTTTCACTGCCTATTTTAACTTGTGAGCGAACAGGCCAAACCCCCGATTAGGGAAACGACCAGAACCACCAGGAACTCCCTGAAAATTCTTTCGCTGGAGGGGACGGGCATGCCACGTAGCCTCTGAAGAAGATAAACCGACCTCTCCGCACCCAGAACGAGAGACCAAAGAAAGAGGGGGGAATTGACCGTAAGCACCAAGGCTTTAAAGACCGCCGCCTCGGGAACCGTGAGATTCATGAGACGGGCGAGGTCCATTAGCAGAGGGGCATCCGCCAAGCCCCGGAGGAAGGAGAAGAGTCCGGCCGCGACACCGAAGCCTATTTGGGAGAGGAAGAAGGCCGCCAGCGCCGAGAGTACAAAGTAAACTGGGGGCTTCCAAGAGGGTGAGGTGACCGGGATGGTGAGATCCTTGGAGATTTCCGGAACCTCCCCAACCCTTCGATAGCAGAAAATCGCCAGCACCCAGCCGAGAACCACGAGGAAGAGGAAAAGATATCTCAGCCTTTCGACTCGCATTCGAGCTTCTTCTCCACCACCTCTCCACCAGGACTGAGCTCGGTGAAGATTTGGGCCGTGAAGCGACTGATTCTAACCTCTTTGGTGAGCCACATGTCGGGAGGGAGACCCGCCTTCATGCAGCACTGGGAGAGAAACTCTTCCGCATCCCAATTCCACTCCACCGCTACTTGAGGGAGGAGGAGGCCGCTCGCTCCGAAACCCTCCACGATGAGCCCATGTTCCCCGATTTTTATCACCTTGGGATAATCGCGGGGGTTCTTCACTTGGATGATTTCGGGCTCGTCCAGAACGCTCACCTCCACCAAAACCTTTTTCAGCTCCTCGGGGCGGAGAGGAGCGAAGCGGGGGTCCTCAAAGGCTGCACTTATGGCCGCCCTGACGGTAGCCTCAACCAGGGGCAGATAGGGGAAGGGATAGCCTATACATCCCCGGAGCTCCCCGTCCTCAGTAAGGGTCACAAACACCCCCCTCTTCTCCCTCAGACGCTCCCCCACCTCCGGAATCTCCGGTTCCTCACCCTTCAAGTAAGTCTCTATACTCTTTCTGGCCAGCCTGACCAAGAATCTCCCCTCTTCAAGCGTGAGCCTCAACCTTTCTCCTCCTGAACTCCTCGAGCGTCTCCAAAATCCTTTTCCAATGGCTACCCTCCCAGTAAATCTTTCCGCAGCTAACACACCTCCAGAAAATCTCGTGAGCCTCAAATACGGTGTCGGGTACCGCTCCTCTCACCCTCTCACGATTCACCTCCTCCAGCTCCCCGTTGCACACGGGACACCTAGAATTCTCAAGATCTATCTCCAGCTCGGGAACGGCTCTGGACACCTCCACCAGCTGCCCCAGAAGGTCTCCTGCTTGAATTAAGACCGCCCTAAGTCCCCTCCTCCTAGCCCTCCTGTAAAGTCCCTTGTCGGAAGTGATGAGGATGGCTCCCTCCTTCTCGGCCTTCTCCATCAGTACCTCGTCTTGCTGGGTAACAAAGGGGGATTCGTTGGCATAAGCCACATCGTGACCCGTCAGCCTCAGCCATCTCGCGAGCCTCCCCAGCATCCCATCAACCACGAACTTCACATCAAGGTAGGTGCGAAACCTTAATTCGCTTCCTTCACTTACCATTCACTCTCTCTCTTCCTTTTTGAGGAAAGGTGAAAGGTAGAGCAGAGATGGTTATGGCTGCCATGAACCTCGGGAGAAACTATGCTCGGCTTAAAGACCGGATGGGGAAAAACTTTCCCCAAGAAATTTTTGTACTTGGCAAAAAATTCCACCATAAATTAAAATCGGGATGTACTTTGTTCCCAAAAATTCTTAACCTTCCGCAACCCGACTCGGAGGGAGGGGGAAAATGGAAGAAAGGCTGAGGGAGAAACTTAACGACTTTTTACACGGGAAGGAGGTGAGAAATCTGGTGAAAGCGGCGGTTAGCAGGGGGCAGAAATCGGTGGTGGTAAAGTTCGAACAAATCCTCGAGCATGACGAAGAGCTGGCGAAATATCTGCTTGAGCATCCCGAAGACTTTCTGCAGACCGCCAATCAAGAGCTAGAGGGAATCGGAGGAATGCCGCTCGTGCTTAGGGTGTGTTCATTGGGGAAGGAAAATACGGTCGAGATACGTAACCTGAGGGAGGTGCACCTGAGGAAGTTCATCCAAATAGAGGGAATTGTGACGAGGGCGAGCGAGGTGAGGCCCGAAATTGTAGTCGCCGTTTGGAAGTGCAGGTGGTGCGGTTGGCCGCATGAGGTGCAGCAGGTGGGGGAGATCCTGACCAAGCCCACCCAGTGCGAGAACCCCAACTGCACGAGAAGGGATGCCGGTTCCTTTGATCTCGATCTCGAGAGCTCGAAGTATAGGGACTGGCAGCACCTGAGCCTGCAGGAAAGACCAGAACAGCTTGGGAGGGGAAGGATGCCTAGGAGACTCGAGTGTATAGTGAGGGACGATCTCACCGAAAAAGCTGTACCGGGAAATCACGTGACCGTGACCGGATATCTCCAAGCCTTCCCGGAAAAAACCGCGGAGGGTAAGAAGACCGTTTTTAGAAAGATATTCATCGTGAACTATCTCGAGGTGAGGCAGAAGGGTGTGGAGGAAATCGAGCTCACGGAAGAGGAGATTCAAAAAATCAAGGAACTTTCAAAAGACCCACACCTAAGGGAAAAGCTCATACGCTCGATTGCCCCGAGCATCTTCGGGCATGAGCAGATAAAGGAAGGAATCCTGCTCCAGCTCATGGGCTCGGACCCCGTGGAGCTTGAAGATGGAACTAGGGTCAGGGGTGACCTGCACATTTTACTGGTCGGAGACCCAGGACTTGCCAAGTCGGCCATTCTCAAATGGGTCTCAAACGTGGCACCCAGAGGGCTCTACACTTCTGCGGTCAAATCCACCGCTGCCGGACTGACGGCCGCTGCCGTAAGGGATGAATACACTGGAGGTTGGAGCCTTGAAGCGGGGGCGTTAGTAATTGCGGACGGTGGAATCGCATGCGTGGACGAGTTCGAGAAGATGGACGAGAGAGAAGCAAATGCCATCCTAGAATCGCTGGAACAGCAGACCATAAGCATCTCCAAAGGTGGGATTGTGGCGACGCTAAACACGAGAACCTCCTTGCTCGCGGCCGCTAACCCGAAGGGAGGGAGAATAGATCCAAACATTCCGGTTGCGGAACAGATCAAGATCCCCCCGGTTTTGGTAAGCAGGTTTGACCTTATTTTTCCCGTGAGGGACATTCCAGATCCTCAGATGGACGACAAAATCTCAAGCCACATGATTGGACTGCACCGAAAAACGGGAAAAACCGTAAAGCCTCCCCTCCCCTCCGACTTCCTCAAGAAGTACATAGTGTATGCGAAGAAGTATGTCCATCCGCAGATAAAGTCCAAGGAGGTGGAGGAGAAAATCAAGGAGTTCTATCTGAGCTGGAGAAAAATCGCGTCCAATCCCGGGAATCCCATCCCCATCACCCCTAGGCAACTGGAGTCCATCATCAGACTCGCCAAGGCCAACGCCAGAGCCAGACTCAGCGATGAGGTGACTGAAGAGGACGTGGCCTGTGCCGTCAGGCTCTTGGAGTACATGCTGAAGGAGGTGGGAATGGACATCAAAACTGGTAAAATCGACATTGACCTTCTCATGACGGGAAAACCGAAGTCCCAGAGAGACAGACTGAACCTTTTCCGCGAGGTGATCAAAGAGCTGGAGCAGATTTACCCGGACGGAATTCCTGAGAAGGAAATCTTCGAGGAGGCTAAGGAGAGAGGGCTCGAAGAAAAATACGTCAGGGAAATCCTTGAAGAGGAGGTGAGAATAGGCTGGATGTTTGAGGTTAGGAGGGACGGCGAGCAGGGATACTACGCGAGGGTGGTCAAGACATGAAGATAAAGGTGCGCCTACTTCAAGAGAATCCCGGACTGCCGGGCTTGGAGGGGATAATGGCTGGGGAGGAGGTGGAGGTGGAGGAGTGGACGGCTAGAACCTTGATTAAGAGAGGGCTGGCGGAAGTCGTTGAACCCTTGACCTTTGTGGAACTCAGGAGGATGGTATTGGCGGAGGAGAGGGAGCGCGGGCTGAGGGAACTTCCTCCAGATTTTCTACTGAGGCTTTCTATTGCCTTGGAGCAGGCGGGTGAGCTAAAGAATCAGATGGTAGAAGCGGCGGAGGAACTGCTGGAAACCAGAATCCAGAAAATCCTCTCCAGCCTCCCCTACAAGAGCGAAAACATGTTGCCGGAGGAGGTCGCCCTGCTCAATCTCCTCTCGGTCGAACTTGAGCGGTGGAAGGAAGAAATAAAGAGGAGGTTGGGGATATGAACCTGTTTGATTCCTTCCCGCGGGAGAGCAGAATCTTTGTGAACAAGGAGTACCTCAAGCACACCTACATCCCCAGGAAGCTCCTCCATCGAGAGGAACAAATTCAGCTCCTAGCTAAGGTCCTAGCCGCTCCGCTGAGGGGAGAGGTTCCATCCAACGTGCTGATTTACGGGAAAACGGGCACGGGCAAGACGGTAGTAACCCGCTTCGTCCTCCAAGAACTCGAGAAGGCCCCGGCTCCCCTGCAGGTGGTTGGACTGTATATGAACTGTGCCAACGTCAATACGCAATACCGAATTCTGGCAAAAATCACCTCTTCCCTTTTGGAGGACTTGAGGGAGAGACTGGGACCTTTCCAGTTCCAGAAAACGGGACTTCCCGAGAAAATCCCTGCAACTGGCTGGCCTACCGACCTTGTGCTGGAGGTTTTGGTGCGTGCGCTCGAACAGGAAAGCAAGCTAGTAATCGTGGCATTGGATGAAGTAGACAAGCTCCTCGAAACCGGAGGACATGAGGTTCTCTACCATCTCTCTCGGTTGAACTGCGATCTCTCCACCTCAAAGCTTAGCCTCATAGGCATTTCCAACAGTACCGGTTTCCTAGATTTCCTCGACCCGCGCATCAGGAGTAGTTTAGGGGAGGTGCAGATAGTCTTCCCACCCTACAACGCCATACAACTTACCGACATCTTGGAGGAGCGTGCAAAGCTGGGATTCAGAGAGGGGGCTCTGGCCGAGGGAGTTACCAGACTTTGTGCCGCCCTCGCTGCCCGCGAGCATGGAGACGCCAGAAAGGCTCTTGACCTCTTAAGAACAGCTGGGGAGGTGGCGGAGGAAAAGGGAGCCGAGAGAGTGGAGCTAGAACACGTGAGGGAGGCTTCAGACAGACTTCAGAGAAGTGCAGTCGAGGAGGTCCTCCGCACCTTACCGCTCCATCAGAAGCTCGTTCTACTCTCGGTGGTAATCCTGAAGCAGAACGGTTGCCGCCTCTCACTGGGAGAAATCTACAGGTACTACAAGAGGATTTGCGAGCACAACCCCGACCTCACTCCCGTTTCACCGAGAGCGGTCAAAAACTATCTCGACGAACTCGACATGCTGGGGATTGTGTCCACTTCCGTGGTCAGCAGGGGGAGAGGCGGAAGAACCACCGAAGTTCTGGATCTCAACTATCCTCACCTGGGGGAACTTCTCGAGGACGAAAGAGAGAGATTCGAGCTTCCTCCCCCGACGGAATCAAAGCTCTGTAGGTTCCTATCTTGAAGCCCGAACTTCTCGTACAGAAGGTGGTGGAAGCCGGGAGCTGCCTGAGCTTTGAGGCCTTCAAGCTCTTACAACAGTTGCCCGAGGAGGAGGTGGAGAGAATTCTCAGTCAGCTCAGCGGGGAGGTAATCATCACCCCTGAAGCCATCTCCAAACTTCTGACCCTAAACGTCGAAGAAAAGGAAAAACCACCTGCTTCCCGCCCAGTGAGAATCGTCCGAGTTCTGCGTGACGTGACCGGTCAGAGCAACTGTAGGGGTGAGGTGAAAGACTTCGTCAACCTCTTCCAAGATCGCTTCCAGAAAATCGGTGCGATGCTTCGTTCGCGACCCCGGCTGAATTCCGCCACGCCCTTATCTGGCCTTTTGAGGATGGAACCGGGAGAGGAGGTGAAGGTAATCGGCATGGTTACAGAAAAGAGGGAAACCCAAAAGGGATTGGTAATTGAGCTAGAGGATTTGACCGGTAGGGCCTTGGTCTGGGTTTTCAAGAACGAACTTCTGAGCGCCGCTAGGGAAGTAATCCCCGATGAGGTAATCGGAGTGGTGGGAAAGCTGAGCGAGAGGAGTGGGAGACTTCCGTACATCAACGCCAGCGAAATCCTGTGGCCGGAGCTCCCACAGGTGGAGTGGAAAGGACCTGAGGAACCCATTTATGCCGTGTTTATCTCAGATCTCCACATCGGGAGCCAGATGTTTCTGGAAGAAATCTTCAACAAGTTCCTGTCTTGGCTTAAGGGTGAGGGAAAAATGAGGGAGGTGGCGGAAAGAGTGAGATATGTCTTCATTGCGGGGGACTTGGTAGACGGGATTGGGATTTACCCCAAACAAGAGAGGGAACTCCTCATTCCCGACATCTTCAAGCAGTACGAGTATGCGGCGGAGCTTCTCTCTAGGATACCCGAACACATAACGGTGATAATTTCGCCTGGAAACCATGATGCCGTCAGATCCGCCGAACCACAGCCTGCCATCCCAAGGGAGGTCGCAGGCAAACTATATGACCTAGGCTACCAGATGGTGGGTAACCCATGCCTGCTAGAGGTAGAGGGAATCAAGATTCTCATGTATCACGGAAGGAGCTTCGACGACCTTGCATCCATCCTAGGCATGGACAGACATAAGCCGGTGGGTATGATGGAAACTCTCCTGAGGAGAAGACACTTGAGTCCCTTCTACGGAGGAAAAACAGCCTTGGCCCCCGAGAACTTGGATTACATGGTAATCGACGAGGTGCCCAATGTCCTCCACTGCGGGCACCTTCACGTGTTCGGCTGCGATACGAAGAGAGGAACCATCTTGATCAACTCCGGCACCTTCCAAGGCATGACTGCTTACATGAGGAAGCAGGGAATCGAGCCTACCCCAGGATACGTTCCCGTAGTGAATCTGCAAACGGGAGAAACGAAGGTGATGCACTTTGCTTGAGCAGATTTCCTCGCTGATTGTGGACTTGGACGGCGTCGTCTGGTTAGGCGACAGACCCGTCGAGGGGGCGGTGGAGGCTCTCACGAAACTAGAAAGAGCAGGAAAAAAGCTCGCGTTTCTCACCAACAACTCCACCGTCGCGAGGAGGGACTGCGCAAGGAAACTGGAGAAGATGGGAATCAAGGCGGACATAATCATAACCTCGTCTTACGGAGCTGCCCTCTGGTTGAAAAAGGATAGACAGGCCAGGGTCTATGCCATTGGAGAAAGGGGATTGAGGGAGGAGCTGGAGCTAGCCGGACACAAACTGGTGAAGGAAGGTGAGGCCGAGAAGGCAACGCATGTGGTGGTGGGGCTGGACAGAAAACTGAGTTACGAAAAACTGGCCGCGGGGATGAGGGCAATCTTAGCAGGCGCGAAATTCGTCGCAACCAACAGAGACTGCTCCTATCCGAGTGAGAAAGGGCTGCTTCCCGGTGCCGGAGCGATAGTCTCCTTCCTAGAAACTGCCACCTGCCGGTCTCCCGATGTGGTAATAGGAAAACCCGAAACCTTCCTGCTCGAACTCGCCCTCCAGGCCCTAGACTCTAAACCGAGCGAGACCGCATTGGTGGGGGACAGACTGGACACGGATGTCGTGGCGGGAAGGAAAGCTGGACTGAAAACCATTCTGGTTCTCACAGGCGTAAGCAAGAAAGTGGAGGGAAAACCAAAACCGGATTTGGTCGTAAGAAATCTGCTGGACCTTCTATGAAGCCGCACGAAGTGGAGGATTACTTCAGGAGTCTGGAAACCGGAGTCGAAAGAGCCTTAGAACTAGCAAAGAGGGCAAGGGAAAAGGGATATGACCCCGAGTTGGAGCCAGAGATTGCCGTCACCAAGGATTTCGCCGAGAGGGTGGAGAGGCTTCTAGAACTTCCGGGGATAGCCGAGGAAATAAGAAAACTGGAGGGAAAATTCTCGAGAGAGGAGCTAGCCCTGCAGGTGGCTGAGAGAATCGCCACGAGGGATTTAGAGGCGGATGAGAGAACAATTGCAGAGCGTGCGCTGAAGGTGGCCTTGGCCATCCTGACCGAGGCCGTTCCGGGGGCTGCCGTACTCGAGGGAATAACCAAGGTCGAAATCAAGAAAAACCCTAGCGGGGGCAGATATCTGGCCGTGCACTTCGCAAGCCCCATCAGAGCAGCGGGAGGGACTGCCGCGGCGCTCAGCATCCTAGTGGCCGACCTTATCAGAAGAAAGCTACATCTAGATCGATACATTCCTACCGATGAGGAGGTCGAGAGATACGTGGAGGAAGTGGAAATCTACTCCGAGATGGAGCACCTTCAATTCACCCCCTCCCCCGACGATGTCCGGCTGGCGGCTTGGAATCTGCCCGTGGAGGTAACAGGAGAACCCAGCAGCAGGGAAATGGTGGTAACGGTTCACAGGAATCTACCTAGAGTGGAGCACAACTTCGTGAGGGGGGGAGCTGTCCTTGCACTGGTGGAAGGGGTCTTGCAGAAGGCACCGAAGCTCATAAAGTACGCCGAGAAACTGGAGCTCGACGGGTGGGAGTGGCTCAAAAAGATAGCGGAGAAACTCCAGGCCTCCGGTGCGAGAGAGGAAGAAGAAGGAGAAGAAGAGGAGGAAACCGAGGAAGAGGAGGCGGAAGAGGGCGAGGAGGAGGGAGAGAGATATCTTGAGGAGGTGATAGGTGGAAGGCCCGTTTTCTGCCATCCACGGTTCCCTGGAGGCTTCCGACTCAGGTATGGAAGGGCCAGGAATACCGGATACGCCACCGTCGGCATGCATCCCGCAACCATGTACATTTTGGACGAATTCCCAGCGGTGGGAACGCAGCTCAAGACCGAGTTTCCGGGAAAGGCCGCAACCGTGGCTCCTGTGGACACGATTGAAGGCCCCACCGTCAAGCTGAAAAATGGATCTGTTGTAAGGATAACCTCGGTAGAACAGGCGAAGGAGCTGAGGGGACAAATCGAGGAGATTCTCTTTCTCGGAGATCTGCTCGTGAGTTTCGGGGAATTTTTGGAAAACAACCATCCCCTACTCCCGCCGGCTTGGTGCGAGGAATGGTGGGCGAAGGAGGTGACCTCCAAAGTTCCTCCCGAAAAACTCGAAAAAATCAAACCTCACCTCTTTCCACCCTTCCCGCCTCCTCCTCCTGAGGTGGCTGTGGGGCTCTCAGAGAAGTTCAAAGTTCCCCTCCATCCTGCCTACACCTACGCCTTCGAGGAGGTCACGGGACAGCAGCTTTACGAGCTAGCCGAGTGGTTGGAGAAAGGAGACCCCACCTTCGAGAACGGAGTGCTGAAGAGTTTGAGAATACCGCTGGAGGAGGGACCCAAGAGAACCCTAGAACTGTTGGGGGTTCCACACGAGGTCAGGAACGGGGAGGTGGTTCTTACCGGCCACGCCCTGCCACTTGCGAAATGCCTTGCCCTATTCCAGAATAAGAGGAGAGAAATCCTTTTGCAAAAGGAGCCCTTAGAGGCCCTCCAAGAGCTCGCAGGCTTCCCCATCTACCGGAGGAGTCCCACCATCGTAGGAGCAAGAATGGGAAGACCTGAAAAAGCGAGCCCGAGAAAGATGAAACCGCCACCCCACGTGCTGTTCCCCCTCTCCACATCGGGGGGACCCACCAGGAACTTGATAAAGGCCGCGGAAAAGCTGGGGGAGGAGGGAGAACTTTATGTGGAAGTCGTCAGGCTGGTGTGTCCAAGCTGCAACAACATAACCATAAGGAGAAAATGCGAAAAATGCGGAACTAAGACGGAATACGTTAAAATCTTCCCCTGCTGCAAAAGAGAGGCAAAGGCAGAGAGATGCCCCGCCCACGGAGGAAAGGCCGCATATTACGACACCAGNGGCGTGCCCTTGAAGACCCTCCTCCAGCAGGCCGCCCAAAGGCTGGGTGAGAGACTGCCCGACGAGATAAAGGGGGTGAAGGGACTGACCAGCGCCTACAGGTTCCCAGAGCCACTGGAGAAGGGCATTCTTAGAGCCAAGCACGGGGTTTTCGTCTTCAAGGATGGGACGGTGAGGTTTGACCTCACCAACATGCCGCTCACCCACTTCAGACCTAGGGAGGTGGGCGTCAGCGTGGACAAGCTGAGAGAGCTCGGATACACACACGACATCACGGGGACACCGCTCCAAGATGAAAATCAGCTTCTAGAACTCAAAATCCAAGACGTAATCATCTCTAGGGAGTGTGCCAATTATCTCCTCTCCGCCGCCGGATTCGTGGACGACTTGTTGGAAAAGTTCTACGGTCTTCCACGCTTCTACAACTGCAGGAGACCAGAGGATCTCATAGGACACCTCCTCATCGCCATCGCCCCTCACACCTCTGTGGGGGTGGTTGCCAGAATTGTGGGGTTCACTGATGCAAGCGTTTGTTTTGCCCATCCCTTTTTCCATGCCGCACGACGCCGTGATGCCGATGGGGATCAAGACGCCGTTATGCTTCTCCTCGACGGACTACTGAACTTCAGCAGAAGATTCCTGCCAGAGAAGAGAGGGGGAATGATGGATGCACCCCTCATGTTGATCACCAGAATCAGTCCGCGCGAGGTGGACAAGGAGGCCCATCACGTGGAGGTTTCGACCGATCTTCCGCTAGAATTTTACCATACGGCGGCGGGGAAGAACCCCAGCGAGTTGCTTCATCTGGTGGAGGTGGTTGAGTCTAGGCTGGGGACAGACAAGCAATATGAGTTCGGTTTTGAGTTCGACACCTCCGACATCTCCGGCGGTCCCGTGCTCTCCAAATACAAGCTCCTAGGCACCATGGAGGAGAAGATTCTCTCCCAGCTGAAGCTTGCCGAAAAGATAAGGGCCGTAGACGAGAGAGACGTCGCCCAAAGACTGATTGAGCACCACTTCATTCCGGACATCAAGGGGAACCTGAGAACCTTCGCCAGCCAAAAGTTCAGGTGCACCTCATGCAACAAGAAGTACAGAAGAATTCCGCTCTCGGGAGTTTGTACTTGCGGGGGGAATCTGGTCCTAACCGTGAGCAGGGGAGGGATTGAGAAGTATGTGAAGCTTGCCAACCAGATAGCGGAAAAATACCACGTGAGCGATTATCTCAAGCAGAGGCTAAGGCTGATAGAGGTGGAGATAAAGAGTCTGTTTGAGAGCGACTCCTCCAAGCAGCTGAGCCTAGCCGACTTCCTCTAAAGTCCCCAGCCCATTTTTTGATGGTGAACCTGATTTACCTGTTGGGCCCCGCCGGCTCAGGAAAGTCCACTCTAACCCTTCACCTCTTAGACACCTTCGAATCTATGGACTTGGATTGTATTGCCGTCAATCTGGATCCCGGTGCCGAGTGGCTACCCTATACTCCTGACCTGGACATAAGAAAGGACATCTCCCTGACGGAAATCATGAGAACCTTCAGGCTTGGGCCCAACGGGGGACTGGTGGCAGCCATTGACATGCTAGTCGATCACCTCCCTCGCCTGAGCCAAATCATCAAGGAACTGGATCCAGACTACGCACTAGTGGACACACCGGGCCAGATGGAGCTCTTCGCCTTTAGGGAGACGGGACCGGCCGTCGTGAAAAGTTTGGGAGAATCGAGGGCCGTGCTTTTCCTTGCCGACTCCTTCCTCTCTCGCTCCCCTTGCTCCTTTGTCTCGTTGCTCATGCTATCTACTTCCGTCTTCGTCCGTTTTAGGACCCCCCAGCTTATCGTCCTCTCCAAGACCGACCTTCTGCAGCCTGAGGAACTCCACAGAATTTTGAGATGGTGGGAGGAGAAGGAAACCTTGGTGGAAGATATCCAGAGTGAACCAGAACCCCTTAACAGGGAGACTTCCCTCTCTCTCCTTCGGGCGCTGGAAAGTTCGGGTCTCCCTGGAGAGCTCATTCCCGTCTCCTGTAACACAGGTCAGGGTCTAACGGAACTCGTTTCAGCAATAGAGAGAATATTTTCTAGGGAGACTGAACTCGACCTCGGAAAGGAAGTTGAGGTAGTCTGATGGACCTGATGGGAAAATTCAAGGGTTGCCTCCTTGGAGTGGCGGTGGGGGATGCTCTAGGAAGACCCTTCGAGGGTTTCCAACCCGTAGATCCCGAACAGGTGGCGGAGATGGCGGAGGAAACTGCGACACTCACATACACCGATGATACCGAGATGACGCTGAACTTAACCAAGTCGCTCCTAGAAACGGGAGGCATGAATGTCGAGCACGTCGCAAGGACTTTCGCTCAAAACTTTGACCCCTCCCGAGGATACGGACCCAATACCCTCTGGATTCTTCAGCAGATAAAGGAAGGGAAAAGCTGGGAGCTTCCGGCAAGGGAGGTGATGGGTGGGGAAGGTTCGCTGGGGAACGGTGCAGCCATGAGGGTTGCCCCTTTGGCCCTCCTCTTCAAGAACGAGGAAATGATTCAGTACACGAGAGAATGCAGCCGAATCACGCACACGCACCCACTGGGAATTGAGGGGGCCGTTCTTCAGGCAAGGGGAATCAACCTAGCACTTTACTCAAAGCCGAGCGAGTTCGACCCCGACCAGTTCCTGGAGGAGGTTCTGAAAACGGCGGAATCAGAAATTTTTAGGCAGAAGATAGAAACGGTGGGCAGGCTACTGAGGGAACAGCCAACCCAGTCAACCATCATCCAAGAGCTGGGAAATGGCGTGGAGACTTTCAGCTCCGTGCCCACAGCGCTTTACTGCTTTCTCCGTTCGCCCCTCGATTTCAAGAAATCCGTGCTCAGCGCGGTGTCGCTCGGAGGAGATGCCGACACCTTGGGCTCCATGACAGGGGCCTTATCAGGGGCACTCAACGGGGTGGCCTCCATCCCCCCAAGCTGGTTGATAAAACTTGAGAGAGAGAAGGAAATCGAGCAGCTTGCGGAGCGTCTCTTCTTTCTTTACGCGAGGAGAGAGCTTGGAGGAAAATGCGAACTATGCCTTGGACAGGATGACCTGAAGGTGATGAAGATAGATGAGAAGGGCAATTTCTCGCTCGAAAACTTGATGCTTCTCTGCCGGCAATGCAGAAAAGAAATCTCGAGAGGCGTGAGACCGCCGCCCAAGAGAAAAACAGGAAAATATCGGGCAGTTTACAGAAAAAGCCACAAACGCGGTCGGGTCTAAAATCGCTAAAACGAATTTTTAATGGGGCCGGGGTAGCCTAGCCAGGTCCAAGGCGCCAGACTCGAGATCTGGTTCCCCTTGTGGGGGAGCAGGGGTTCAAATCCCCTCCCCGGCGCTCAACCACGCCTTGATTGGGTTCGGGAGTAACCTCCTCCGAATCGCGGTTCAGGATCAACTAACGATGTTCCTCCCGTTACCGCCGACCTCAACGGCCGGAGGTTCCCTAACCTCTATCCTCAACTTGGCAACATCCTCCTCTACCCGAACCCGGCAACCCATGAATTGAAGGGTCTCCTCCACGATGCTCCTCACAAATTTTCTAAGAACTGGGGAGGGCTGCACCAGCGTATAGTGATTATCACCATCCACAACCAGCCTGCACAGGTTGCAGGCCTCTAATCTTTTCAGGTACTCAAGAGGCTCCATGCCCTTAAGTTGCCGGGCGTGGGATTCAGAAACCTTCCTTCTTTCTCGGTAAAATCTCGTTCCAAGCTTTTCCACATGCTGGAGAAGAAGACAGAGATGGTCCAAATCCACTATCACGTGTTCCCCTTTTTGCAATAAGGAACACCATTGTTTCACGAGCGCAGGATTTGGCATCTCGCTCAAAAGTTTGATAGCCTGTCTAACCAGAAAACCGTAGGAAACCTCCAGTTCCCTAGAGATTTTCTGCAGGATCTTCTCGGTGTTCTCATCGATAGCGACCGTTATCCTTCTAACCATGGTATGAAAATTTCACAACTTATTTTTTAACCCTGTCTGGAAAGAACCTGATGACGGAGAGAGTAATGCGAAATTCATCCTATCTCAACGCCCAATCCACCACAGAAACCAGAACTAGGGTTCGCGACGTAAGCCCAACCTCTGGTATGTGTCCGATTTGCATCAAGGACTGCCCCTTCCTCTGCGAGATAGGTCTCTCGGCCTTCAGGGGGAGGGAAGTTCTTTATCCCTCGCCAAGACAATTTGGTTGGTCCACCGCCGGCGCCCAAAAGGATTTTGGCCTAGACTGGTCGCATTTCACCATCCTTTCCAGACTTAGAGGAGCCAAGGGAATCGCTGAGGACCCCGACCTAGCCCTCTTCCCGAATGTTGACATTCAGTCAGAAATAGGTGGCATCAAACTTAAGATTCCCATCGCTAACGGGGCCTTCGGCTCAACGGCTGTGGCAAAAAACAACTGGGATGGGCTCGCGGTGGGAGCAGCTCTGTCTGGAATCATTTTGGTGATAGGAGAAAATGTCTGCGGTATGGATCCCCAGGCAAGGTTCACAAACGGAAAGGTGACCCACTCCCCAGACCTTGAGTATCGAGTCAAGAAATTCCGAGAGTTCTGGGATCCCAAGTTCGGAGACGTGGCAGTGCAAACAAATGTGGAGGACCAAAGGTTCGGTGTGGATGTTTACGCCATCTCCAAGCTCGAGGTCAACATCATCGAGAGAAAGTGGGGACAGGGAGCAAAAGCGATTGGAGGAGAGGTCAGGTTAACCACCCTTGAAAGAGCACTCGAACTCAAGAGACGCGGATACTTGGTGGTTCCCGATCCTGAGGATAAGGTCGTACAAGAGGCTTTCAGGGCCGGACTCATCACCTCCTTCGAGCGCCACTCGAGAGTGGGAATGCCCAAGGAGCGAGATTTCGTGGAGGATGTGGAATGGTTAAGGGAGCAGGGGGCAAAGAAGGTAACCTTGAAAACGGGCGCATATGCACCCGCGGATGTTGCTTGGACCATGAAGGTGGCTTCTGAGGCGAGGGTGGACTATATAACCTTCGATGGGGCGGGAGGTGGGACTGGGATGAGTCCCGTTCCCATGATGAACGAAATGAGTACCCCAACCGTCTATCTAGAGGCACAGGTCCTAAAGTGCTGTCAGATTCTGAAGAAGAAAGGAAAATATGTTCCCGACATCTCCTTTGCTGGCGGATTCATCAATGAGACCCAAATCTTCAAGGCCATCGCCCTCTCCAACTTTGGGGACGGACCGTACGTCAAGTCCATCACCATGGCACGTGCTCCCCTTACGGCGGTGATGAAGGTGAGATACTTCAAGGAGCTCGCCGCCTCTGGTAAGCTGCCGAGCGACTTTGCCGAGAGGTACGGAACTGACCCCAACAAGTGGTTTGTGACGCTAGGGGAGCTCAAGGAGAGACTTGGGCAGGATGTGAACAAAATTCCACTCGAGGCAGTTGGACTTTACACCTATCTTGTGGACAGAATAGGAACGGGTCTCAAACAGCTGATGGCGGGATGTAGGAAATTCAAGCTGAACCTCATAGACCGGACCGACCTAGCTGCCCTCGACGAGCGGGCAGCAAGAGTGACGGGTATACCTACTGTCGATCAGGCAGAACAGGAACTCTTCGAACAAATTCTGGATTTCTAATCTAGTCTAAAACTAAGGTTTCTGCCCTAGATTAGAAGGGGAACTTTAACGAGGACAGAAAACGAGAGAAGGCTTCTGCAAGTCGCGGCAAGAACTGGCCAATTATCTTTGAAAACAAATCTCCTAGAAGGCTCCCCCATCCTCCTCCCTGAGTTTGTCCCGAAGCCGGTGGGGTTGAGGATGTCGCTTGGCTGGTTGACACCGATGGCTGTGAGGGAGACTCCAAACGGGGCCCCGCAATGACTACGTCCCCCTCACCAAAGTTGTAAACCGAGCGATGTACGGCGGAAAGACACTCCGTTCCATTGGGTGTGTAGAGGGTGTGAGTAAGTTTTTGAAAAGCGCTCTCATCGTTTTTCAGCCAGTAGTCAAACCAGGCGGAAGCGTAGTGCTCCCAGGTGTAGTGCTGCCAAGGTGCCTTCGGATAGTAGGGCTCCAACAGGTTTGAGAATCCATCGTGGGTTCCATATTTAATCACAATCAGCTCCTTCGGTGGTTGGGCTGCATAATAGGCGGGGATGGCAACCAGCTGGTCGTTCACCACGATATCAAAGTCTCCCGTTATAATCATTAGAGGCACCTGCTTGAAGAGTCCAGCAAGAGGTGTGGCATCGGAAAGGGCTATTACGGCTTTCACTCGAGTATCCACAACCGCCTCCCTGCTCACCGTAAAACCTCCCATCGAGTGCCCCTCGATTCCTATTTTACTTGGGTCCACCGAATCCTTGACGGGACTCTGTTCGGTCAAGTAGGTTATGGCATCCTGCACATCCTGAACCCACTTGGGGGTGACCGTGGATAGAATCATGGAGGAAACGAGGGTGGTTTCAAGGGTGGGCTCGAAAAGCATGGCAATGTATCCGTGGTAGGCAAGTATCCTCGGCATGATGGTATACATCTCTAGGAACCCCATCCAGCCCCCACAGCAAATCACCGCAGGGTACTTTCTCGAGGAATCAAAGTCGGGAGGGAGGTATATTAGGGCCCGGTGGGGGATCCCGTACCTGTCGGTGAAAGTCACCTCGAGGTTCTCAAGCGGGACTAAAACGTGGGAACCGTCGGGGTTTGAATAGTACGAGCTATCCTGACCTAGGGCAACGGGGAGCGAAAAAAGAAACAAAAACGTGAGTACGAGCCCGATCTTCGGCTTCATGGGTCGAAGTACTCGATATACAGCTGTGGCGCGTAGCTTCCCTGCTTGGAATAGAACTCTGCCCAGATGCCATATGCCCACTGCGCTTCGTTACCTTCTCTGAGCATGAACGAGACCACCTTGTCGTTGTTGAAGGCATCGATTGCCGCCCCCAGCACGTTCCAAGATATCCACTGGTTCACCGCGTGAGGCTCGGACCCGCCTCCAATCTTCTTGCTGTCCATGATGCCGGTGTTCGGGTTGGGGTCGGTGCCCATGGGCTGGTTGTTCCAAGTGATCCCTCCCTCGCTCCAAGAGTCGTTCGTGTAGTGGCAGACCACCGTCACCTCACCGCTCACCGCCCCTCCATCGGCCTGAGTGCAGTACAGCCTGAGCTCCGCCTTGGTGATGATGGCGTCGGAGGGTAGCGAGCTAAGACTGAACTTGAGGTAGCTCCTCCAGTCGCTACGGGTGAGCAGCCAGTCGTAAGTCTCGACCCTCAGCTTCGAGTCGCTACCGTAGTTGCTGGACGGGTTAAGCTGGGAGACTGCTGCATCCTCGGTCGGGCCAAGAGTGGTTGTCTTGAACTCTCCTGCCCTAGAGAACTGGATCTTGAAGGCGTCAAATGCCATTCCGCACTCCTCACCGCCCAACACTCCCTCGTAGTCGCGTACCATCATGTAGACCCTGATTTTGGTCACAGTACCGGTCGTCACGTAGGTTCCGCTGAAGCCCTTCCAAGAGTTTACGTCCACCGCTCCAGAGCCTGTGTTCTCAGCCACCGTCTTCCAGACTCCGTCCTCCAAGACCTCAAACCTAATGAACCAGCTGTCCAGTTCGCCGTCGCCGTAGAATCTGTACAGCCCATTGAAAGCCATCTTGATTCCGGGTGGGATAGGACCGTCGTTCTTGCCAAGAGACGACTCAGCCGCTCTCTCCCAGTATGCCCTGTGCTCGTCCGTGGAGAGATAGGCTGGCTCAGCATATACATACATCATCCTCCCGTCGTCATCCGCGTCGGAGAAGGATGGGGCCTTTAGGTTCCTGCTTGGATCCTCCTCCACATAAGTCCAGCCGCTCGGGTACGAAACGGTCCAAGCCGGGGCCGTGTACATCACCTGGTGGTTGTGGAACCTGATGGCGTTCCACACGGTTATCCAGCCGTTCTGCAGGGCCTCGTTCAGGCTTATCCAGCCGTTGTTGATGGCCTGGCTGACATTATAGAGCCCGTTAGCAACCATCTGCCGGATGGTTGCATTCACGGCATCTGCCCAGCCGCTCGCGTTCTTCACCACATCGTTCGCCCACTTATACAGGAACTCCTGTACCCCCTGTCTGAACCCTGCACCGGCGTTGTCCACCATACTGGAGAGCGAGGCCGAGAACTGGCTGAGGTTCCAGCTGTAGGTTCCGCCGTTCCAGAGCGTGTAGCTCCAGGACGGGACGTTTATGGTTGCCACCTGCTGTCCCAAGACCTTCACCACGATGCTCACCGTGGTAATGTCCAGAGTTCCCGTCTTGACCGAGAGCACCCACCCTGAAGTGCTGTGGGAGACCGAGAAGGCCGGGTTGCTGAAGCCTATGGCGATGCCACCACTAGCCGAGGCAACAGGATACCCGACCACGCTCACACCCACACCCGGGCTCGCGCCCACGAACTTGAAGCTCACGGTGGCGCTCAGCTGCTGCTGGGTGAGGTCGGGACCGAGGGTGATGGACACGGTTGGGTAAGAGAGGCGGATGCTTGCGTAGACATCGAGCTCCACTGGCACGCCCGCCACCTCAAACGGAACCTTCACCACGGGCACATCGTAGGTGAAGTCCTTGGAGAGCAGGGTGGTGGAGCCGGTGTAGGAGAAGGTGGTGGAGCTGTCGGAGGCCTTGAACCCGATGCTGGCATTAACCTGCACCTGCCCGCTGCCGAGGTTCACGCTCACGCTGTCGAACTGGATCCTGACCGTTAGCCCGCTCGGGGTGATGGTCAGACCGCTCACCGGGTTGATGCTCCAATCAGCGAAGTACAGGTAAAGCACCAGCCTCCCTCCCTCCACCTTGAACTCGGCCGTGACCGTCGGACCCTCCGAGCCTGAGCCGCCTCCGGGTGAGCTGTTCAGGATGTCGCTTAGGCTCTTGGATCCGCTCACGCCTATCCCTCCGCTGGCGGAGAACCTCATCCCTAGCCTGGCGGAGAAGGAGGAGTCCGGCCCGCTGATGGTGCCGCTGACATTCTTGAGGGTGAGGGATCCCTGCGGGTTGCTTAGGCTGAGGTTGAAGCCGTAGACGTTGAAGGGACCGACTGTTCCCGAGTAAGCGCCTGAGACGGTCGGCTCCCAGCCGTTCCAGCTAATACTCCAGCTCAGGTTTCCGCCAGTGCCTGTGCCACCGGTTCCCGCGGCCTTCAAGTAGTCGATGAGCTTCGCAATTTCCGGCCAGTACTGAGCCACATAGGTTCCGAACTTGGCCAAGTCCGTTACAGGCGTAAGTACATTTACGATGGTGGTGTAGGTACGATCTCCGGTTATGTTTTCATATATCTTTGCTGCCTGGCCAGCCATCTTCAAGCCGGTCTTGGCGTAGGTCAATCCCTGCCTAAGCTGGGAGTAGAAGTTGCTCGTGCTCGTGTTCGGCGCAATGCCCGAGACTGACCCAACCAGCCAGCTCACCGCTTTGCCGGTAAGCTCGTTCAGGTACGGAACCGAGGCGAGCTGGTCAAGCGTGAACTGACCGGAGAGGTTCGTGCCAGCGGAGACGGAGAAGGAGCTGGAGAGGTCAAGGGTGAGCTTTCCGCTGCTGACCCCGGGCACAAAGTCCTTCAGGTTGACGGTCCCGCTGGCCGAGAGGCCTGAGGCCACGGCTAAGTCCGCTGACAGGCCGAAGGTGAGCTGGTTGGAGATACTCACGCTCGCGTTCTTGACCAGCAGGTCCACGCTCAGGTTTCCGAGGGTGATGTTGACACCGGCTACGGATACGCTCGGGCTGGAGGGGCCGAGGATAACTTCCAGGTTACCGTTGGTCTCCTTCAGCTGGTAGGTGACGTTCGCGTTGCTCAGGTCCACATTGGCGAAGGCGCTGTTCGGGTTGACGGGGATCGTCACCCTCTTGGTGAGCTCGTCCGCAAGCTTGGTCGCCAGCGAATCGACATTCACTAGGTTGGAGAGGTTGGTGTTGGTAGCGGAGCTCAGGAGCTGGATGACATCCACCGTTCCGTTGAGGTAGGCGTTGCCCGAAACGTTCCAGCCCGTGGAGGCGTTCAGGTTGAGGTAGCCGGAGGAGATGTCGACAGTGGCGGCCGGTGAGAGGGAGGCGGAGACGTTCTTCACCCCTGCCGTCAGCCCCAGAACCGTGGTGGAGAAGTCTGGCACCGCAAAGGTCAGGGTGCCTAGGTCGGAGAGGCTTGCGGAGAACCTGTCCAGCACCAGCTTTGCCTTCAGGTTGCTCACGGTGGCGCTGAGCCCGTACAGGGTCTTGCTGAAGGTGGACTGGTTCTCCACCACTAGGACGAGCTTCCCGTTCTGGACGCTGGCACTCACACCCGCAGGCAAGGTGATCTTGCTCAGGGCGTTTTGGAGGTCGAGCTGGCCAGCTACGGAGCCGGAGCCGGAGGTGCCAAAGCCCAGCTGGAAATCAATCGCAAGGTTGCGGCCAGACAAGTGTAGCTGCACCGAGTTCAACGTCGCCCTAACGGCCACGTTCTGTGCACTGAAGGTGATTCCACTCACCGTCTTCGAGAGCTGAGATATGTTGTAAGTGATGGTCAACCTGTTGTTCTCCAGCGTCACTCCGTACTTGGACATCAGCTCCGCCACCACCGGGACGGACTGGAGCTGGCTGAGCGGGAAGGAGCCTGAGACATCGGCGCCAGCCGAGGCTGAGAAGCTCAC